>Ga0163161_10002578_pt1 | contig 12941 bp, 11 predicted proteins | sample S45metaG_FD_129847 | JGI IMG/M metagenome (GOLD analysis project Ga0163161, IMG submission 129847) | Switchgrass rhizosphere microbial communities from Kellogg Biological Station, Michigan, USA - S4-5 metaG | ecosystem: Host-associated > Plants > Roots > Rhizosphere > Soil | place: USA... | reverse complement strand
TTTTAATTGAAATATCACATTAACATAAACTATTTCTATATTTAACACGTAAATACCATTCTATTCAAATAGAATGGTATTTTTGTTTTCAACATGAGCGACACTAAAAAAAATCTACTTACAAAAGCAATCGGGCAAAAGAGCACCACATTAGAGGCAGAAATGTCTTTTTTTGATCACCTGGATGTTCTCCGTAAACATTTAATCAGAGCCGTAATTGCTATTGCCGTTTTTACGGGCATCGCTTTTTACTTTAATGAAGAAATTCTTGATAAAATCATTTTCGGGCCTAAAAAACCAGATTTCTGGACTTACCGAATGATGTGTAAACTGGTTGAGCATTTTCCTTCATTAGGTAAGGACATGTGTATCACAAAAATCAACGGCGAAATCATTAATACCGAGATGGCGGGTCAGTTTAACCTGCAGTTAAACGTTTGTGTTATGTGTGGTATTGTAGTTGGTTTTCCTTACTTACTGTGGGAAATCTGGCGTTTTATTAAACCCGCTTTACATGAGAACGAACGCAAATCGGCCAGTGGTTTTGTTTTCTTCGCATCGGTACTTTTTATTATTGGTATCTTCTTTGGATATTTTGTGGTATGCCCTCTATCGGTTAATTTTTTAACAGGTTATACGGTAAGTGCTGAAATCAAAAACACTTTTACTGTCGATTCATACCTATCTTCGGTTGCCACCTTAACCCTAGGTACCGGAATTATCTTCGAACTTCCTGTGATTATTTTCATCCTTTCAAAACTGGGATTAATGACCCCGAAACTGATGAGATCGAGCAGAAGATATGCAGCCGTAATCATTCTCATTATTGCAGCTATTGTTACGCCGACACCTGATATCATGACGATGTTAATTGTGGCGACACCGTTATTCCTGCTTTACGAATTAAGTATTTTTGTTTCGGCATACATCGAGAAAAAGAAGAAAAAAGCTGAGGCCGCTTTTTATGCTAACTAACAAAAACATTACGAACATATTTCATAATTCTCTATAAATTTGACAATGTCTGATACAAAGATCAAAATTGCGATTGGAGCGGATCACGCCGGTTTTGAATATAAAGAAATACTAAAAGATTTTTTACAGGATTACGAGGTAAAAGATTTTGGTACTTATTCTGAAAGTTCTGTAGATTATCCAGATTTTGCCCATCCTGTTGCTGATGCCGTAGAAAGCGGAGAATTTACCTATGGAATTTTACTTTGTGGATCGGCAAATGGTGTGGCGATAACCGCCAATAAACACCAGCACATCAGGGCTGGTTTATGCTGGGAAAATGAGGTAGCATCCTTAGTACGCAAACACAATGATGCAAACATTCTGTGTATTCCGGCAAGATTTGTTTCAGAAGAACTGGCAAAAGAAATTACCACGACATTTTTAAGCACTGCATTTGAGGGCGGCCGCCACCAGAACAGGGTTGAAAAAATTTCGTGTTAACAAGAAACTCAACTAACTATTATCATAATGAACAAAAAGTTTTTAGCCCTTGGTTTGGCCTCGCTGGTATCAGCGAGTTGCTTTAGCCAAATCAAGCCCCTTAAGCCTAATCAGGATGCGATAAAATTCAGTAAGGCCATTAATCCAGACAATGCTTATAAACATCTTTCTGTATTGGCTTCCGATGCATATGAAGGCCGCGAAACCGGAACCAAAGGTGCCTGGATGGCTGCTGATTATATCCGCGATTATTTTAAATCTTTGGGCTTAAAAGCTCCAGTAAACGGCAGTTATTTTCAAAAAATTGATCTGGTTAACGTTACCTTAAAAGAAAGCCAGGTTACGGTAAACGGTCAACCAAAAGAATATCAAAAAGATTATCTGGTATCGCCTACCCTAATTAGCGATAAGGGCTTTACTTTCTCAAGCAATGAACTTGTTTTTGTTGGTTTTGGAATAAAAAAAGATAGCTATAACGACTTTGCTGGCATTGATATTAAAGGAAAAACAGTAATCATGTTTAATGGTGGCGACCCGACTTTGAAACCTGGTGCCAGGATTGACAGGGCTGCTTACCGTGCTACACTTGAAGCAAGAGCAAAATACTTTGCAGAAAATAATGTGAAAGCGATTATCCTGATCGACCCAGCTGTTGACAGAATAACAGAAAGCACCAAACAGACGCTGAAAAATGGCAGGGTAATGGTCAAAACCAATGCTGCTATCGAAGCCCAGAAACAAAATGACATTCCACGCATCTCTATATCAGTTGCGCTAGCGAACGAATTGTTAAAAGCATCAAATACTACCGTTGCGGATCTGCAAAAGAAAATTGTAGACAGTCAGGCCCCTGCTTCTCAGGTATTAAACGTACCTTTTTCTGCAAGTGCTGCAAAAACAGAAACACCAGTGAGGTGTGAAAATGTATTGGGTTATTTGGAAGGTTCAGATCCAGTATTAAAAAAAGAAGTATTGATTCTTACAGGCCACTACGACCATATTGGATTAGAAACTGATCCAAACGCAAAAGACAAGGTAAATAATGGAGCCGATGATGATGGATCGGGAACTACCGGTGTATTATTAATGGCAAAAGCATTTACAGATGCTAAAAAGGCAGGTAAAGGTTCAAAACGCAGTATCCTTTTCATGACAGTTGTTGGTGAAGAAAAAGGACTTTGGGGTTCTGAATGGTATTCGGAGCATCCGGTTTTTCCTGTCGAAAATACCATTGCTGACTTAAATACCGATATGATTGGCCGTACGGGCGAAGAATATCTAGGCAAACCAGATTCTGCAAACTATATCTACTCAGTGGGTTCGAAAATGTTGAGCAGCGATTTAGCCAACATCAGTGAGCAGGTGAATGCAACCTATACCAAAATGAAACTGGATTATAAATATGATGATCCAAAAGATCCTGAACAGATTTATTACCGTTCAGATCACTATAACTTTGCTAAATTGGGCATTCCGATTATTTTCTATTACGATGGAATGTTACAACAAGACTACCATAAACCAGGTGATGAAGTAAGCAAAATCAATTTCCCGCTTTTGGCCAAAAGGGCAAAACTGACCTACTTTACCGCGTGGGAATTAGCAAACAGAGCTAAACGCCCTGCCGTAGATATGGATGGAAAAGGCAATCCAAAAGAATAATCATTTAAAACATAGCGTCCCGATTTTACATCGGGACTTTTTTATGCGTAATACCCTGAACTTTAGATTTCAAGATTAAAATGTTATTTTTGAATAAAGCGAGCTATGGATCAGTTTCAGATTTTAGAAAAAATTAAAATGATCCCTGTTGCCTATCAGCAAGAGGTAGAAGATTTTATTGATTTTATTTTACAAAAGAAAGTAGAAAAAAAGGATAAAGAAAAAAGTAAAAGAAAACTCGGATTGCTTAAGGGAAAAATGAAAATGAGTGAGGACTTCAATGCACCATTAGATGATTTCAAAGATTACATGTAATGGAAAAGTATTTGCTTGATACCCATGTTTTACTTTGGATGCAAGATGATAATAATGCATTATCAATAGCAGCAAGAAATATTTTAGAAGATTCAACAACCCAACTCTATTTAAGCATCGCAAGTTTATGGGAGATTACGATCAAGCAATCCCTTGGCAAATTACAAATACAATATTCACTTGATGAATTGATAGATTCGTGTAATTCCAGTAATATCAATATCCTACCAATTGATTTTGGAACATTAAAAATACTTAAGAATCTCCCTTTTATTCACCGTGATCCATTTGATAGAATTATTATCGCTACAAGCTTAGCATTAGGTTTAGATCTAATTTCAAGTGATGAGATTGCAAAAAGATATATAACTAGCGTAGTTTGGTAGGAATCTATTTAAAATATTAAGTATTTCTTCTTCAACTTTTCTAAAAATAAACTCAATAGGGTTTCCTATCTTTGAATTTATAACGAAATAGCTAAAAACTAAAATCAGTTTATATTCGTTACCCTATTACAAAATAAAATTGATGAATATTGCCGAGGAATTTTTAGAGAAATCTGACGAGAAAGCTTTCGATTTACCGCATCGTAAAACCATAAATTATAATATTGGCAAATACAATGTTGCTGTTGAACGCGGCTTATCAAAATTCGAAAATTTAGAGGCATCCAAGAAAAAAGCACACGTCATCAAGTGGCGTGTAATGGAAAATCTCGATAAATTCTTACCGGAATTCGAATCTAATTTTCAGCGCCGGGGCGGTAAGGTAATCTGGGCAAACAATACAGAGGAAGCCCAACAGGAAATTCTCAATATCATCAAAAAAAATAATGGTAAAACGGTTATCAAATCAAAATCGATGACCACCGAGGAAATCCACCTGAACGACTTTCTGGAAAAGAATAATATCGAATCATTAGAAAGCGATCTGGGTGAATACATTGTTCAATTGCTGGGCCAGGCACCATACCATATTGTTACTCCTGCCATGCACTTAAGTGCCGCAGATATTGCGCAGTTATTTCACGATAAATTCGGCACCCCTATCGATGCCACTCCCCCACAGCTGGTACAAAAAGCAAGAGAATTGCTTCGCGATAAATATCTGACCGCTGATATCGGCATTAGCGGTGGTAATTTTCTAATCGCTGATACCGGCAGTATCGCTTTAACTGAAAATGAAGGTAATGCACGTTTGAGTACCACATTTCCAAAAATACATATCGCTATTGTAGGGATTGAGAAAGTAATTCCTTCTATGGCTGATCTGGATCTGTTCTGGCCTCTACTGGCATCGCACGGAACCGGGCAGAACTTAACGGTTTACAACACCATTTTAAGCGGTCCACGCCAACCCAATGAAACCGATGGGCCAGAGGAAATGTATGTCATCTTATTAGATAATGGCCGTACCAATTTATTGGCGCAAAAAGATCAAAGACAGGGTTTGTACTGCATCCGTTGTGGTGCATGTTTAAATGCATGCCCGGTGTATAAAAATATTGGCGGCCATACCTACAATACCACTTATAGTGGGCCCATAGGATCGGTAATTACACCGCATTTAAAGGGCATGGAAGAGTTTAAACACTTAAGTTATGCTTCAAGCCTCTGCGGCAAGTGTTCGGAGGTTTGCCCGGTTAAGATCGATATCCACAAGATGTTATTGCTTAACCGTAGAGATGCGGCTGCAGGTCATGAAAATGGCAAAAAAGAGGAAATAGGTTGGAGCATGTTCAGCAGAATGATGCAAAAACGCAAATGGATGGATTTCTTTGGTGGAAAGTTTAAAAACCTTATGCTCAAAAGATTTTTCAAAAAGAGCTGGGGTAAATACCGTGAAATGCCTAAGGTTGCCGATAAGTCTTTTGCAAAACAGTGGGAGGAATTGAAGAAAAGTAAGGAGTCTTAAGATCGGGAGTAATTAGTTATAACCTAACCAGATATGCAATTTCATAGAAGAGATAAAGACGACAAATTCTTATTGAATTTATATAAAAGATTGCTTTATCCCCGGATGGTTGAAGACAAAATGCTCAAACTTTTACGCCAGGGCCGGATTGGCAAATGGTTTTCGGGTATTGGACAGGAAGCCATTGCGGTTGGCAGTACCTTAGCCATGCAAAGCAATGAATATATTTTGCCCATGCACCGTAACCTGGGTGTTTTTACCTCCCGCGATATTCCCCTAAAAAAGCTAATGGCCCAATGGCAGGGCAAAATTACCGGCTTTACCAAAGGTCGGGATCGTTCCTTCCATTTCGGGGCACAGGATTATAAAATTATCGGCATGATTTCACACCTTGGCCCACAGATGGCCCTGGCTGATGGCATTGCATTGGCTGATGTTTTGGCCAATAAGCAACACGCTACCCTGGTTTATACGGGAGAGGGTGCAACCAGTGAAGGCGATTTTCATGAAGCCGTAAATGTTGCTGCGGTTTGGAATCTTCCTGTAATCTTTTTGATTGAGAATAACGGATATGGACTTTCCACTCCAAAATCTGAACAGTTCAGATGTAAAAACCTGGTTGATAAAGCCATTGGTTATGGTATAGAAGGTATTCAGATCGACGGAAATAATATTTTAGAAGTTTATGACACCATCAGTCAGCTGGCCAGTGAAATCCGAAAAGATCCGAGGCCGGTTTTGGTAGAATGCCTTACCTTCAGGATGCGGGGCCATGAAGAAGCATCGGGCACCAAATATGTTCCACAAGAATTATTTGATGAGTGGGAAAAGAAAGATCCATTGAGCAATTATGAAGCCTATTTAATTGAACAGGGGATTTTAACTTCTGATGCTGTTATCGACATTAAAATTCAGGTTAAAAGAGATATTGAATTGGAAGTTGAAGAAGCTTTTGACGAAGCTGAGCCCGTGGCCAATGCTACTCAGGAAGAAGAGGATATGTATTTTCCTTACGCGCAAAATGTTATTCAACCGGATCAATCTGCTACAGAAAAAAGATATTTAGATGCCATAACGGATGGACTGGACCTCGCGATGCAAAAATATCCCAATCTGGTTTTAATGGGACAGGATATTGCCGATTATGGTGGTGCTTTTAAGATTACCGATGGTTTTACGGCTAAATATGGAAAAGGCAGGGTGCGCAATACTCCTATTTGCGAATCGGCCATTGTAGGTGCAGGTTTAGGATTATCTATCAATGGCTATAAAGCTGTTGTAGAAATGCAGTTCGCGGATTTCGTAACCGTAGGTTTTAACCAGATTGTAAATAACCTTGCCAAAACACATTACCGCTGGGGTGAAAAAGCAGATGTAGTCGTGCGTATGCCTACAGGCGCAGGAACCGGCGCAGGGCCATTTCACTCGCAAAGTAACGAAGCCTGGTTTACCAAAACGCCTGGCCTAAAGATTGTTTATCCAGCCTTCCCAGAAGATGCAAAAGGATTGTTGTTAGCTGCTATAGAAGATCCAAACCCTGTGCTGTATTTTGAGCATAAATACCTTTACAGAAGTTTAACGGCCTCTGTTCCGGACGGTTATTATACTACAGAGATCGGCAAAGCAGTTATGTTAACCAATGGTGATCAATTTTCGATCATTACCTATGGTTTAGGTGTGCACTGGGCATTGGATTATGTGAAACAACATCCAGATAGTAGTGCTGCTATAATTGATCTGCGTACGCTTCAACCATGGGACAAAGAAACCGTTACCGAAGCCGTTAAAGCAACCGGTAGGGTTTTAATTTTGCACGAAGATACCTTAACAAATGGCTTTGGTGCCGAAATCTCCGCCTGGATCGGAGAACATTGTTTCGCTTACCTGGATGCTCCGGTAATGCGCTGTGCAAGTTTAGATACCGCGATTCCGATGAGCAAGGTCCTGGAAGAAGATTTTCTGGCTAAAGCGAGATTAGCAGAAACAATTGATAAATTATTGAAATATTAAGAAGAGTTAACACCTCTATCGTTATGCTGAATTTATTTCGGCATCTTTGAATTAAGACCCTGAAATAAATTCAGGGTGACGATGGCAAAACATAAGGAATACATGAACACTTTCAAAGTCGAAGGAAATATCATTAACATCACAAAGCGGAATATTTTCTTTGGCAAAGTGGAGGTTAAGGGCGGCAAGATAAAATCAGTTACCAAAATCTCTGATCAAAAAGATGGCGCTCATTTTATTTCTCCGGGATTTATTGATAGCCATGTACACATCGAAAGCAGCATGTTGATTCCGAGTGAATTTGCAAGATTAGCCGTTGTACATGGAACCGTTTCTACAATAAGTGATCCGCACGAAATTGCCAATGTATGTGGCATGGAAGGTGTAGAATTCATGATCGATAACGGAAATACCGTACCTTTCAAATTTAACTTTGGCGCACCAAGCTGTGTTCCGGCTACCATTTTTGAAACTGCCGGAGCTGAATTAAATCATGATGACGTAAAAGCACTTTTGGAAAGGCCTGAGATAAAATACCTCAGTGAAATGATGAATTTCCCGGGCGTACTGTATAAAGACGAGGAAGTTTTAAAAAAGATTGCAGCTGCCCATCAGCTGGACAAACCTGTTGATGGACATGCACCTGGCTTGCGTGGCGATATTGTTCAACAATATATCGATGCCGGAATTTCCACCGATCACGAATGTTTTACTGCGGAAGAGGCTTTAGATAAATTACAACGGGGTATGAAAATCCTCATTCGGGAAGGAAGTGCAGCCAAAAACTTCGAGGCCCTGATCGATTTGCTGAACGATTGGCCGGAAATGATGATGTTCTGCAGCGATGATAAACATCCGGATAGCCTGGTCGAAAACCATATCAATCAACTTTGTGCAAGAGCGGTAGAGAAAGGGATTGATATTTTCAATATCCTGCAGGCAGCCTGTATCAACCCTATTCTTCATTACAAATTGGATGTTGGTTCATTACAGATTAACGATGATGCGGATTTTATCATACTGGAAGATTTAAAAAACTTCAAGGTGAAGCAAACGTATATTGATGGCTTATTGCTGGCCGAAAATGGGAAAACGGTTGGCGATTGGGTAACACACGTTGAAGATCAGAAATCGGTAAATCATTTCGATTGCGGTTTAAAAAAGGAAGAAGATTTTATTTACCCATTTACCGGGCAGGAAGAAATCCCGGTTATTGAAGCTTTAGATGGACAATTGATCACCAACAGATTAGCTGCCAGACCTAAAGTTTCAAATCAAAATATCATCAGTGATCTGGAAAATGATGTTTTAAAAATGGTTGTGGTGAACCGTTACCATGATGCGCCTGTTGCGGTGTCTTTCGTCAAGAACTTTGGATTAAAACGAGGTGCTATTGCGTCAAGTGTTGCACACGACAGCCATAATATTATTGCGGTTGGTGCCGATGATAAAAGCATCTGTGAAGCCGTAAACCTGGTGATTAAAGAAACAGGAGGTGTAGTGGCCTTGGGTAAAGGAAAAGAAGAAGTCCTGGCTTTACCTGTGGCCGGATTAATGAGCAATCAGAATGGTTATCAGGTTGCAGAAAGTTATACCTCAATAGATCAATTTGCAAAAGATTTAGGCTCCACTTTACTTGCTCCTTTCATGACGCTTTCGTTTATGGCATTATTGGTAATTCCACATTTAAAGCTAAGCGATAAAGGCTTATTTGATGGGGATGACTTTAAGTTTATTAAAGCCTAATGTGCTCGTCACCCTGATCCGATGACTATCGGATTTATTCCAGGGCCTGTATTGCTAAAAGATGCTGAAACGAGTTCAGCATGACGATTGCGAAAATCATTCCACCACAAAAACTTCTGCCAAAGGATTAAACAAATACAATCGCTTGTCATCCAGGCAGATACAGCGGTAGCGTTTTCTAATTCTTTCACCTTTAGTAAAACGCCTGCCATCTTTGATTTTAAAATTGGTATGAATCGGCAACTGCTCTAAATGTAAAGTCTCGGTGTTATTACTATCATATTTTTTTAAAGCACGCGATAAATGCAGATCAGAGCAACTAGAGGCTGCCGGATTAGACATGTAATGATCAATCGCTTTATGGATATCCTCAGGAAAAATATTGAGTTCAAAAAAGGGAACCATCATCCTTTGGAAATTTTTTTTCCATTCTGAACCATGCGGTTTTACCTTATTCTTAAAATCATTCCATGTGAGTAAATGTGCAAATTCGTGCACGGTGGTAACCAAAAAGGCGTAATGATTGAGGTTGAAGTTTACCGAAATGCGATGGCCTTTACCCTGGTAAGGATGACGATAATCGCCCAATTTTGTAGAACGGGTTTTGGCGATCTTAAATTCACACTGAAAATAATCGATCCACTTTGCAATTAACGGTGCCGCTGGTTCTGGCATGTACTGCGCTAAAACTTTAACCTTTTCCATTTAACCGCAAAGTTCGCAAAGTTTTTTCGCAAAGAAACAAAAGAAATTTATAAGCCATTCATTACCCGTTTTAATCCATCTTTTAACCTAATTACGTTAAAATTCATCAAAAGGCCTAATTTATAACTACCTAATTTCATATAGGTTAATATTTGTGCTAAATGAACATCATTTAATGATTCAACACTTTTCAGTTCTAAAACCAATTTACGTTCTACTAAAATATCAATCCGATATCCGCAATCAAGTCTTATCTCTTCAAAAATTAGAGGCATCATCTTTTCCTTTTCAACAAACAACCCGGTCTTGATAATTTTATAATACAAACATTCTTTATAAGCACTTTCCAACAAGCCAGGGCCTAAGGCATTATGAACTTCTATTGCCGATCCAATTACAATTCTTGAAATCTCGTTCTCATCTATAGCGTTATTTTTCTTTGCGCCCTTTGCATTTCTATTCTCAGCACCCTTTGCGGTTAAATACTGTATTACTCCGATGGAAACAACGATGCCAGCACCAGTTTAATCTCACCAAAAGAATAATCCTTCCCTAAAAACTCTCTTATCGTAGCCATCGATTTTGTTTTCTGGCTCTCAATCGCATCAGTAATGTTTCTGATTTTATTGGCTTTTACCAATTTGGTCACATCCAGTTGCTGGGTTGACACATAATAAGCCAAGTGCCCTTCAATAGTACCTGCAGAAAAACCACGTTCTTTTGCAATTTCTTCTATCGTTTTCCCTTGCTCATAAAGTTCGAAGCTGACCAGCTTAGTATCTGTTTTGGGTTCTTTTTTCTTTTTCTCCGCTGCTGATTTTACTTTAAGTGTTTCCCCTTTTAGCTGGATGGCTTTTTGAAGCTGATTATTTCTTTCAACCGTATTTAACAATGCATCGGTATCGGCTTTACTAAATTCCTTACCGGCAATGAGCGCCTGCAATAACGCTTTACTTTTATGTATTTTTTTTAATTGCTCATACACCAAAATTTCGAGTTCGAGCAGTTCGGTAACATAGGTTTTAATCTGTTTTTCTTCCTTTATCAGTTCAATCTGAGCCAGGAACCGGTCTGAAATCTCTTTAACCAGCGGATTAAAATATTTCACAGCCGCCTCAACCCTTTTCGATACGTTAAATAAAGTATGCTCTGTTTGTTGCGCGAACAGATTTTTTAGTTGATTCACAAAGGTATCGGCTGTTGCGGTAATCTTTTGAAAATCGGTGTAAATGGTATTGGTCCATTCTTCGTGTCTTTGTTTGGCCGATTTTTCGCTTTTATCAAAAGTCTGCCGGTGTTCCTTTAAATAATACCGGATCAGGTTCAGGTCGAATGCCGCGAGCAGATAACTGCGGATAAAAGCATAACTTTCTAAACTGATCTGCTCGTTGAGTACCTCTGACGGTTGTTTAGTTTTAGAAAAATAATGCACATTCTGGTCCTGCTGCAAACCACTATCACGCAGATGAGAAGTTAAAACCAAGCCCTTTAACGAACGTAAACGTGATAAGGCTACATACGCCTGACCGGGTGCAAAAGCGTCGCCAACATCAATAATGGCTTTATCAAATGTTAAACCCTGACTTTTATGTACAGTAATGGCCCAGGCGAGTTTAATCGGATACTGAATAAAAGAACCTGCTACATTCTCCTTAATTTCATTTGTCACCTCATCCAGTTTATATTTTACATTCTCCCAGGTATACCGGGAAATCTCAATCACTGTTCTATCTTCCGGAAGTTCAATTTCGATTACATCTTTTTCGATATGGTGCACCACGCCGATCTTACCATTATAGTAGCGTTTTTCGGCGGTCATATCATTTTTGATAAACATCACCTGCGCACCAACCTTTAATTCAAGGCTTTTATCATTCGGATAAGCATATTCATTAAACTCACCCTGAACCTTTGCCTCAAAAAAGTAAGATTTGGTTTTCAACTGGGTCAATCTTTCGCGGTTTATACTATCAGCTTTGTTGTTATGTGTGGTCAGTGTGATATAATTTTCATCTGCAGATGGTTTAAAGTCCTGCTTAAAATGCTGTCTCAGCAAGGCCGCATCTTCTGGGGTGATTTTGTTGTTCCGCAGGTTGTTCAGCAGATCGATAAAAACAGCATCATCCTGCCGGTAAATTTTATCCAGTTCAATATAAACCGGCGGATTATCCTGCAAAGCCAGTGCATCAAAAAAATAAATGCTTTTATAAAACCTGGCCATAATGCGCCACTCGTCGTTTTTTACCACAGGAGGTAATTGGTGCAGATCGCCGATAAACAATAGCTGTACCCCGCCAAACGGAAGGTTTCTGTTCCTGCGCACGTAACGCAAGGCGAAGTCGATGGCATCAAGCATATCGGCCCGTAACATGCTCACCTCGTCAATCACCAGTAATTCTAACTCCTGCAACATGCGGCGTTTATTGCCCTGCATGTTGAGATGTTTTACCAGTGTTTTGGGCGTATTGAAGTTGAAACTGATATTTTCATTGATCAAAGCGCCGGCAGCGTCAGGGAAAAAAGCCCCAAAAGGCATCTGGAAAAGGGAGTGGATGGTTACCCCAGAAGCGTTGATTGCGGCAATACCCGTTGGTGCCACAATTAAGGCTTTTTTATGCGTTAGCTTAATGAGTTTCCTTAAAAAAGTTGTTTTACCAGTACCTGCTTTTCCCGTCAAGAAAACGTGTTTTGAGGTATAATTAACAAATTTAGCCGCAATTTCTGCGGGCATAGAAGTTTCTTCTAAAGTGGGCATCGGCAATAAAATTTTAATTGGCAATAAACGGCGGGATGAATAAAGCTAAACATTTTAGCACAAAATTAAACAATGATTGATGAGAAATTTTAAATTTATGCAGATAATTTTAAGTTTAAGACACAGCTTCGCGAAAGAAGTCAAGTGACAACAGAACCATTGCGCTGCTTTTCGAAAGAATAAACACGCAACCTATTTTCAATTAAACAATTAACCTATTCAAACTTTAAGCAAATTCCTTATCTTTGCGGCCTGATGAAACAACACTATTCAAATCTTATCGCTGTTAAATTCCTTTAACAAGGTTTCATCTCTTTTTACACCCAAAATTTTATTATGCTTAACCCTGAAATAGAAAAACGTAAAACCTTTGCCA
>Ga0163161_10002573_pt1 | contig 12954 bp, 12 predicted proteins | sample S45metaG_FD_129847 | JGI IMG/M metagenome (GOLD analysis project Ga0163161, IMG submission 129847) | Switchgrass rhizosphere microbial communities from Kellogg Biological Station, Michigan, USA - S4-5 metaG | ecosystem: Host-associated > Plants > Roots > Rhizosphere > Soil | place: USA... | reverse complement strand
GGTAAACCAAGGGTCTGGAGTAATGTCGCCAGCCCCCCTGCAAACAATGAAGCAGCAATCAACAAACCGATGTCCGCCGGCGAGAGCCCGGCGGCCTGACCAATGATCAAAGGCACCGCGACGATGCCGCCGTACATGGTCAGAACATGTTGCAGGCCGTAAGCCATATTCGCGCCGATCCCAAGGTTTTCATCCTCAGGCCGTTGGTGTGAAACATGGGGCGTTTTCATGGTTGGGGGGTTCCCTGATTTTTGTTATGCGCACACTGTATTCAAGATCAAGGATAAATGTCTATAGAGTTGTATACAACCTATCATCCGGATTATGACCAGCCATTCATTTCCTCCGAATCTGTGCGGCTTTCCCACCTTCAAAACTTTTGAAATACATCCTGACGCAGCCCTTCCACATTCCCCACTAGCCTTTGGTAGTCCAAGTGACCGCCGGCACGGTCGCCTCTCGCTTATACATATAAAGTATGCATAATGAAGCCATTCGAAATTCAGTTTCACAAGGCAAAAAACGCAGCCAACAAATTGAAGCACCAAGGCATCAGCCTTTCAGAAACAGAGCCGGTTTTCTATGACGAGCGAGCGCTTACGTTTCAAGACCACCACCATGATGAACAACGGTGGGTCATCATGGGGATGGACGCCAAAGGTCGCTTGCTGGTCGTTGCGTACACCTATCGAGATCCGAATTTCGTTCGAATAATTTCCGCGCGCATCGCGACCAAAAACGAGCGCCGCCGGTACATGGAGGATTGACCGATGAAAGACGAATACGACTTCAGCAATGCCAAGCGCGGGGCTGTTGCCTCCAGCAAAGGCAAAACCAGAATCACCATCATGCTCGATGATGCCGTCATAGAGGCGGCTCGCTCACTCGCCGAGAGCGAGGGATTTGGCTATCAGACAGTGATCAATAACACCTTGCGTCAGGCGTTGCTCAACCACGGGAAAACAACCGCTGAGCTCGATCAGCGCACGGCTGTTGCGAATGCCGGGCATTTCAAAGAAGGGATAACCGCACGCGAACTGAAGAACCTCGAGAAGAAATTAACCGAGGTTCTCAGTGAAATTCATCGGGTGATGGCGCCTTGAGCCTACCCCTGTGAAACGTCAAAAAACACGGGCTCAGCTTGAGCGAATCAATCGCTCAAGCATGACCTTCAATCCCTCATTTTCCGGCACCCGGATCCCGAACTCATCCTTCAGCAAACCGATCAACTCATCCACATCAATTACCTGCCGCCGTTCGCTTTCGCGGCCGACCCGGTGTATCGCAAAATTGCCGTTGTTCAGCGTACGGCGCCAGCCCTCCCCGGTCCGGGCAACCATGAGTTGCTTGGCAAACGACGACTCGGAATGGGTCGAGACATACCAGTTGCCGACGGTGTAATCGATGTCCTCCTGGCGTTGCAGATCGAAGATGTACATCGCCCGCCACTCGCCGCCGACGTTGGCGCGCAGGGTGTAGCCGTCTTCATGCCGTTCAATGCGATACGGCTCATGGGGGGTGAGTTGCTCGGCTTCGGTATCGAGCATCAGCGGTGCAGTGGGGACCATGCCGCCGAAGCCGACGTCAGTGATGTAACGCACGCCGTCCAGCGTGACCAGGCTCAAGCGGTGTGTGCGAGCGGTCCACGCGCCTTCGGGCTGCCCCATCACTACCCGGCCGGTGATGCCTCGAGCATTGAAGCCTAATGCCTGGAGCAACGCCAGGAACAGGTTGTTGAGCTCGTAGCAGTAACCACCTCGACCGTCGTACAGGACTTTTTGTTCGATGGACGGCAAGTCAATCAGCACCGGCTCGCCCGACAACGTGGTGAGGTTTTCGAACGCGAATTCACCGGTGTGGCGCAGTTGCAACTGGCGCAAGGTCTCGAGGGTTGGCGTCGGGGGTGCGTCGAAACCCAGACGCAGCAGATACAACGAAAGGTGGGTCAGGCGTGGCTCGCTCATTGCTCAGTCCTTATGCATGGGGCCGCGGATCTCTCCGCCGATGGCCGCCATGTATAAGGGATAAAGCGGTTCAACTGACAATTGATTTCGCCAATCGCCGAACTGATCAATGTTAATGCCGCTTGCGCGAGCCGACGCGAATCCACGTTGGCGCATGATCACTGGCATGCGGTTCATTACGCACCCAGGCATCGACCCCCGCTTCTTGCAGATAAGGGCTGAGCGCCGGGTTCAGCAACAGGTGATCAATGCGCAGCCCTGAATTTTTCTGCCAGTGCTGTCGGAAATAATCCCAGAAGGTGTATAGCCGATCCTCCGGGTACAGATGACGCAAGGAGTCTGTCCACCCCTGATCCAGCAAGCGTTGATAACACTCGCGGCTTTGCGGTTGCAGCAGCGCATCCTTGAGCCAGGAGCGCGGGTTGTAGATGTCCAGGTCTGTAGGCACTACGTTGTAATCGCCAGCCAACACCACCGGATGCTCGCTGCTTTGCAGATCCCTGGCATAGGCGATCAGTCGTTCGAACCATGCCAGTTTGTAGTCGAACTTCGGCCCCGGCTGCGGATTGCCATTGGGCAAGTACAGACACCCCACCAACACGCCGTGCACCGCCGCTTCCAGATAGCGACTTTGGGTATCCTTGTCGTCACCTGGCAAACCGCGTCGACTCTCCAAAGGTTGCGTATCTCGCGCCAGAATCGCCACCCCGTTCCACGACAACTGACCCTGCCAGATGGCGCCGTAACCGGCCGCTTCGAGTTCGGCGACTGGAAAGGCCGTGTCGACCGACTTGAGCTCCTGCAAACACGCAATATCCGGTTTCTCCCGTTCCAGCCACGCCAGCAAATTGGGAAGACGCGCTCGCAAGCCGTTGACATTGAAGGTGGCTATTTTCAGGTACTTCATGGTCCGACGCTCGCTACGGATTGGCGGTATCCAGTTGTGACAGGAGTAAGTAATGACAGTTGCCGTGGCAAACGTAGCAGGCGATTAAAGGTGCCGGGGGTGGAACCGGCAGCTGAATGAAAAAAAACAGGCCATGAAGCTGCTCATGGCCTGTTCGCTACAAGTCCATCACACTCGTTTGACCGCGGGCGGATTCCACTTCCCGGTCAACGCCTCGGGTTTCGGGCCATACAAGCGCATGGTCAAGTTGAACGGACCTTTAGGTGCGGGAAGCCAATTGACCTCAAGGTCTTTTCCGGGGCTTTCGTACTGGAAAAAAATATCCAGCGAACCGTCGGCGTTGGTCTTGAACGGCATCCAGCTACTGACCGCAAAACGGTTGAGTGTATTGCCCACCTGGAACCCTTCTGGATCGTACAACGTGATCGACCAGAAAGCGTTCACCGGCGGTACTTCACTTTTATCGAAATGCAGCACGTACTTGTTGGCGCCATCAAGTGGCTTGCCCTGCTCATCGCCCATGTTCAGCGGATAAATGGCATCCTCGGGCAAGTTCGCCCCCAACCCGACCTGTGCCACGATCGCGCGCTTTAGGTAGTAGTTGCCATAGACGCCCATGGTGTCGGTATTCATTGACCAGCCGTTGACCACCGTAGCGAGCGTGGCAACCTTCCACTTCATCAGCGTTTGCGCTTCTGCTGGTACGGTTTGCAGCGCGGCTTTAACGGCCGGATCCAATGCCTCAACGTTGAACGATTTGCCTACCTCGATACCGATGCGTTGCATCTGCGCCAGAATAGGCTGGTCGGTGAGGTGAGGAGGATTCACTTTGAGCAGTTCGGCGGCGTAGGCAAAATAATTGGCGGCCGACATTGTATCGACCTGAGTTTTCGGCGGCGTTTCCATGTCCACCGTCGGGTCGATTTTCACAGTGACCGGTTCAGTTTTTTTACCCAGCTGCGACAACGGTGTCACGGTGTAACCCGCCTGAATGGCGTGCACTGCCGCGTAGTCGGCTTCCCCGTCAGTCTTGGTCCGACCAATGATCCAGACGAAAGACGTCGGTGCCGGCAAATGGCTCAAACCAACGGGCACCGTTCCGGTCCAGCCCGGTGGCGTCACCAGAAATTGACTAGCCTGAGTACCGGTCGTGCGCCAACCGGGCGACGCAAAAACGTCACTCCACATGTCCAGCATCGGCAACAGATAAAAACGCCCCGCCGTGTCCGGCGCGGAAATCACCAATGGCTCTTTAGTCAAGTCGAGCCAGGCGATGGAATACAGCGTATCGAAGTTCGACCGCACCACCCCTCTGAAACTCGCGGGTGGGTACTGCGGCACACTCACAAACATGTTCATCGGGCCTTTACCGAACTCTTTGCCGGGTTCGATATTGGTGAACTGCTTGCGGGTGATGTCCATGGTCAACAGCGGATAAAAATACAGGTAAGCCTCAACGCCAATGGCATGCGCCTCTTCGGGCGTAACTTTCGGTTGAGCCTGACTGACCAGGGGAAAAACGGCGCCGGCCGCAAGCGTTAGTGCAACGGCTGTCAATACTTGAGTCATCAACATTTAGGCGATCGTCCTTGCGATGGGGGGCGCTGCCGGGCTCGGCAGAGCTAACGGAACTCTAGACGATCGAATGAGAACTGACAGGCGGACGACCGGTTGTCGGGGTGTTTGGATATGACCCAAGGCAAAACCCGGATAGCGCTGAAAGAGCTACGATTACTCTTACATCATGATAAGGAATCGACATGAGTAAGGCAGACGAGCTCGCCACGAAGTTGAAACACACCGGGGCTACCCACGCCGATCAGGCGATCGATAGCTGGCCGAGCCAGGTTTACGAACTGTATCGCCAGATTGAGAACTGGCTGCTGCCGCTGACGGAGGTCGGGCTGGTTTTGCGGCACAATCCCACGCACGTATTCGAGAGCGATCCGGAGGGGGAAACGTTTGACTACGCCATCGACCAACTGGTGATCGAAGGCAACCACCACACCCTGACTTTCGACCCGGTCGCGCGCTTCACCGACGATGGCGAAGGCCGTGTAGAGATACATTCCAAAGGCCAAGAGCTCGCATTGCTGCGTACCGTCGGCGAGCATGGCGAGACGCATTGGTGGTTACAGGTCATCGAGCAGGCAGGACAACAACTGGATGCGGTTGCACTGACGGAAAACAATCTGCTTTCGGTCGTGCAGGAAGGTTTGGAGCTTTGAGGTTAACGTCCTATTCGACCCTCGACGGTGTTCGACCAACAGCACAGGACAACATGCATGGACAGTTTTGTTTTGGGCACACGCGCCAAGGTTTCTGGTCAGAACAGGTTTAGTAATCGCACCGGCGCCGTTTCATATTTGAAAGTGTCCAGTGGCGCCGCCGAGCCCACTCCTTCAGATCAGGTAAGTACCGTCAAACAGTGGCTGGATCTGATCGTCCTACAAGCGAACCCTCCAGGCACCAAACCCGGAAAAGAACTGGATATTGTTTTTTTCGTTCATGGCTACAATACCGATTCAAAAGAAGCACTCAAGCGCCAGCGATTGGTCGAGAGCGAACTGAAAAAACGCAAATACAACTGCATGGTCATTGGCTTCGACTGGCCCAGTGCGGGCAGCGCTGAACTGTATCTGTATGATCGCTCGGAAGCTCAGGAAGCCGCCACGCTGTTAGTAACTGGCGGCATCATTCCGTTTGCCAACTACACGCTAAAAGACTGCCCCATAAACATCCACATCATGGCCCACTCCATGGGCGCCTTCGTGGTGCGTGAGGCAGTACGCGCGGTCGATAAAACTCGTAATGCGGACCTGGCCAATGACTGGCGCATCGGCCAACTGGTGTTGTTTGCGGCGGATATCTCCTCCGAGTGCTTTGAGCTAAACAACTCGGACATGATTCCGATCTTCAACCACTGCGGCCGACTGACCAACTACTTCAGTGGCTACGATGAAGCGCTGGCCGTTTCAAATGTCAAAAACATAGACATCAGCTCGCGCGTCGGACGCGTTGGCATGCCGATTGATACGCCAGCGCACGAAAAGGCCGTCGATGTTGATTGCGGACCGCGCTACAAGGCTGTCCCAAAACGAAAATTCAGGATCATCGACGGCATGATTTCCCACTCCTGGTACCTGGAAGATCCGGTCTGGTACGACGATCTCGCCTATACCCTGCAAGGGCAAATCGACCGTAACTCCATTCCGACCCGGATCTGGGTCAGTAAAAATGACTTTATCTTGAAGACCTGACTACCCGCCCGCCCCCAAAGCTGCATGCAAATCCAGCACTGGCAATGGCGAAGGGCGGTTCAGTGCCCGCAACACCGGCGCATCGAAGCCATAAACATCTGGTTTGAACGCCACTCGCCCGCCATTTTCCAGATCCACCGTCCAGTACGCCAACAACACCGGCACTTTCGCCGGAAGCGAGATGTTCTGTGTTTTGCCGTTGGCCAATTGTTTTTGAATGCCGGTGCTGTTCCATTTAACCGGGTCGTTGAACAACAACTCAACCAGTTGCAGCGGGTTCTCCACGCGGATGCAGCCCGAACTGGTCGCGCGCACAGTTTTGGCAAACAACTCGCGGTGCGGTGTGTCGTGGAGGTAAATCGCATAGTCGTTAGGGAAACGGATCACCACCTGGCCCAACGAGCTGTCAGGGCCGGCATCCTGGCGCAGAGTTAGCCCGCGCGGATTGCTCCAGTCAACGGATGACGGGGCGAGCTCATTGCCTTCTCGATCAAGTACCCGTATCCGGTTGTTGGCCAGGTAGCCAGGATTCGCTCGAACTTTTGGCAACACGTCTTCCTTAAGTATCGTCGGCGGTACAGTCCAGGTCGGGTTAAACGTGATGTAGGTGATCTGTGCCTGAAAAATCGGTGTATTGCGTGCCGCTTTACCCACCTGCACTCGAGATCGCCAGATCCGTTGGCCATCGCGGTACATCGCCACCTTGTAGCCGGCAATATCGACGATAACGAAAGTGCCCTGCAGCTTATAAAGCAGCCAGCGCGCCCGCTCCATGTTCACCCGCACCTGGTCGATGCGAGCCTCAACCGGCACATTCAGCGCCGCCAGCGTAGTCGCCCCCGCCACTCCATCTTCGCCAAGGTATTGCTCGATCTGATATTTCTTCACCGCTGCTGTGACGGCGCCGTCGTACTTCGTGCCGCGGATCAATCGCGGATCGAGAAAACCTGCCGCGACCATCCTCGCGCGCAACTGTGCAACAGCGGATTCGTCCATACCGGGTTTGAGCGAATGGTCTGCCGCCACTTTCGGCCAGCCGCCTCTGTCCCGAACACCGCGCAGTTGCGCCAGAGCCTGACGCAAACTGACGTACACCGCTTCTTGCGGCGGCGCCTGAGCAAATGCGCTCGCCACATCGTGATTGTCGAGTGCCGCGAAGAAGGCGTTGAAGTCGTCACGGGGATCGACGCCGTTCGAGTCAAAATTCCAGTGATTGTCGAGCCTCGCAGGGTCGACCTTGCCACGCCGCAATTGCTGCAACGCAGTAATAAAAGTGTGTGTGGTGGCGATATCAAACGCTGCCCGCTGCTCAGTCGTGGCGTTCAAGGCCTGTACTGAAGGCTGAGTCCGGACAATTTCTTCAATATGGAAATCCGCCGGGTTCAAACCGTCGGCCTGGGTGTCATTCAAGCTTTTGATCAACTGCGCGACGTCGCTGTCATTCGTCCACGCCGCGCGATAGGCGCGATGGGTATAAAAATCCATGACCAGACGACTGACATCCACCCGCCGATTGCGCTTTGAAGTGAGCAATGGCGGAAACGCGGTTTTCAGCGGCGCAAGGGAGGCCTGAATCGTTTGAGCGACGTTGTCGTCCGGTGCAGCGTCCATAACGACGCTCGGCGCAGTTGCCGGCTCAATCGGCGAAGTTTCGGCGATCGCTGCACCGCTGATCAGAAAGCCCATAAAAAATATGCGGCTTATGACGAATAACCTTGTTAATTGCACCATAGATAATCCTTAATCTCCTGCATTCACCCGCTAGCTTCCCACGCACTGCTAGACTCGAACTTAACATGATGAGACATCTATATGGCGTTACTACGTTTTGGTCTGCCAATCGCGGCCCTGTTACTGACTGCAATGTCCGTACCATCAGCTTACGCCGATTCGCTTGCCGCCGCCCTCGTCAAAGCAGCGCCCACTGCCGACGCCAAGGTCATTGACCTGGCGGTCCGCGCTTCCAAATGCAGCATCGCTCAAGGCAAAGCCCCTGTCCAAAGGCTTGCGGTCATCGACTATTCCCTGCCTTCGACCGAACAACGGTTGTGGGTGTTCGACCTGAAGAAACGCAAATTATTGTTCCATGAACTGGTGGCCCACGGGCGCAACACCGGCGAGAACATGGCCGTTAATTTCTCCAATAAGAACGAAAGCTTCGCCACCAGTCTCGGCTTGTACCGCACGCAGTCAAGTTATGTCGGGCAAAACGGCTACTCGCTGCGCATGGAAGGCCTGGAACCGGGTTTCAACGACAATGCATTTGACCGGGCTATCGTGATTCACGGTGCACCGTATGTCAGCCCGATGCTGGCCCGTGTGAATGGCCGGATCGGCAGAAGCCTCGGTTGTCCGGCCGTCCGGCCGGCGATAGCGCATCGACTGATTGACTCGATGAAAGATGGGCAGCTGTTATTTTCTTACTATCCGGATCAGCGTTGGTTGAAGACGTCTTCTTATATCAATTGCGGAAGTGAGACCGTTGCGTCGGCGTCCAAATCAACTATCCGCAAGTAAATACCGCGTCCACCTCCCAGTTTTCGATAAGGCTGTACTCGTTAGTCTCGCCGTCAACGCCATGTTGACGGACCGAGAACAAAGGCATGCACTCCAACACTTCATTGTTCCAGCCCCCGAACGCTAATTAGTGTTTATTATCCGTTCGGGGACGGCTCTGCGCTACCGCTTAGCCGATGAGATTCCATCAAAAAACGTCCGAGAACAATGAAGAATATAAAAAGCACAATGATGCTCGGTGGCTTGCTCGCTCTATCGTTTGGCGCACAGGCAGAACCATCGCATCTGGACAGCGTCATCCAGCAAGGCCAACTTCGCGTGTGCACCACAGGCGACTACAAACCCTACACCTACAAAGCCGAAAACGGCGAATACTCAGGCATCGACATCGCCATGGCCCAGTCACTGGCGGACAGCCTGGGCGTCAAGGTTGAATGGGTGCAGACCACCTGGAAAACCCTGTTGCCCGACATGCTGGCGGGCAAATGCGACATCGGCATGGGCGGGATCTCGGTCACCCTGGAGCGCCAGAAAAAAGCGTTCTTCAGCACCACGCTAGACGTCGATGGCAAAATCCCGCTAGTGCGCTGCGAAGAGCAGGCGCTGTACCAAACCGTCGAGCAAATTAACCAGCCCTCAGTGCGCCTGGTTGAACCGGCCGGCGGTACTAACGAAGCGTTTGTCCACGCCCTCCTGCCCAAGGCGCAACTAAGCCTTCACGACAACGTGACCATCTTTCAAGAACTTCTGGATAAGAAGGCTGACGTGATGATTACAGATGCCTCGGAAGCGCTGTACCAGCAGAAACTCAAACCCGGTTTGTGCGCGGTCAACCCAAGTCAGTTTATGCAGTACGGGGAAAAGGCTTACCTGCTGCCGCGCGACGACATCACCTGGAAGTTGTATGTCGATCAGTGGCTGCACCTGGCCAAAGTGACGGGAAAATATCAAAAAGTCCTGAGTCAATGGATAGCAACGCCCGAGACTAAGTAGCCGCTAGATTATCCCCCGTAGCAACTGGCGAAGCCTGCGTCCGCCTGCGTAGCAGTCGCTAACCCAACGCACACGGCACATCAGGCAAAACGCAAAACGGCGGAAACACTTCCGCCGTCGTTAATCGCCGTGCAACAAACCCGAACTGTACTCGCCGAAGCTGTTGCCGAGCGCACTGCCATGGAAATTCATCTTATTCGGGTTGTTGGTGGGGCCTGGGCCAAAGCCGGCAGACGGTAGGGAGGCTTCCGAGTAATCGCTATGGGTGCTCACACCCGAACAGGCGCTTAACAGTAATGCACCACCGATTAGCAGGACTTTGACGAGATTCGAGATCATTTTTCAGCTCCCTGTGGGATTGAAGTGCGGTGATATGAGCTTGAGTCGTCATCCTAGGCCGCAATCTCGGGGGACATTATGAAACTTTGCGGGGTGACAGCGTTGGTTCAGGTAGGGCGGTTTCCAGGTGGAAAAAAGGGTGCTCCCTCAGGAACGCCCTTTTCTGTTTGGAGCCGCGACACCTGAATCTGCGCCTGCAATCGCCACCCTACTACACTCTGACAGACCACAACTTGCTCTGCGAAAAACCAGAGATACAAGTCATCAATGAGAAGTCGCCATCAGCGCTCTGGGCAGCTTCAACAAGACTGAACTAGCTTTACCTACAAGCTTCAAGTGCCTGGAGTTCTTCCTGCTTCGGCATCGCAGTGATGCGGTACCGTAAGCCCTTTCATACGCGGCACCTTTGGGGAAGAAGCAATGCTCAACATGAGTCTCCTGCCTTTATTCCTGATAGCGATCCATTGCCTGCTGGCAAGGAGATGTGATGCGCGCCACAGCGTTTTCAGTCGGTCAACCTGCCCCTTGGTTCCATTGCCGCACTCAACAAAGAGAGCGCTTTTGTTTCGACACTATTGCCGGTCGGTATGTAGTGCTTTCTTTTTTCGGCTCTGCGGCTGATCCCGCATCAATTAAAGTTCTGGAAGGTGTTCGGGCCCATCGTCAGCGGTTCAATGACGATCAAGTCTGCTTCTTTGGTGTTTCCGTAGATCCGGATGATGAAAAGCTGAAACGGGTAGAAAGTGCGATACCTGGCGTGCGCTTCATCTGGGACTTCGATCGGTCAGTTAGTAAGCTCTACGGGACATTGCAAATAGACGGCAGCATCAGGCAAATGACCTTTGTGCTGGATCCTGCGTTACGAGTCTTGGCCATCGTCCCGATAGAGACGCGAGTTGATAACCATGTACCCTCGTTAATGCGTTTTCTGGATAGATTACCCGCATTGGCTCCGCCACATGCCGCCACTCCACATGCACCAGTCTTGGTGATTCCCCGTATATTTGAGCCCAAGCTGTGTAAAGCACTAATAAGTTACTACGACGAACGTGGCGGAGAGGAATCCGGGTTTATGCTGGAGCAGTCGGGTAAAACCGTCCACATCACCGACCATAGCCACAAGCAACGTCGTGACTGCACTATTGAAGACGAGGCTCTATCCAAAGCATGTTCGTTGCGTATAGCCAACCGTCTGCTTCCAGAGCTACATAAAGCGTTCCAGTTCAATGCCACTCGAATGGAGCGTTATCTGGTGGCCTGCTACAACAGCGAGGAAGGCGGGCATTTCCGGCCCCATAGGGATAACACCACGAAGGGTACAGCGCATCGCCGTTTTGCCGTTTCCTTGTTTCTTAATACGGGAGAGTACGAAGGCGGTTCTCTGCATTTTCCAGAGTATGGAAAAATGCTCTACAGCGCACCAACAGGAGGGGCCGTGGTGTTTTCGTGTTCACTTTTGCACGAAGCCACTCCTGTAACCCAAGGTCGCCGTTATATGTTTCTCCCGTTTCTATACGATGATGCTGCTCGCGCCATTCGAGAAGAGAATCGCCCCTTTCTTGGAAGCTGACTCGTGCTCAACACAATTCAGCAGTCATTACACACGGCCTTAAATGCTGGCTCGCTGTTAGTGCAGCAAAAAAATGGGGACTCGGATTTATTTACTTGCAGCTAACCAGCCGAATCCCCACAGCGCCTTCGCTCAACTGCTCTGAACATCCACCGAAAGGCACCTCAGCCCCACACCCCCATTCCTGATAAACTCCCCCACCTCCCAGCCTCACCGATTCCAGATCCCCAATGCCCGCACCCATCGCCACACCCGCCCCGCTCTCCCGCCGCTTCTCCGTCGCACCGATGATGGATTGGACTGATAGACACTGCCGCTTCTTCCTACGTCTATTATCGAAAAACGCCCTCCTCTACACCGAGATGGTCACCACCGGCGCGCTCCTCAACGGCGATCACGACCGCTTCCTGCGTCACAACGAAGCCGAGCACCCACTCGCCCTGCAACTCGGCGGTAGTGTTCCGCTGGACCTGGCCGCCTGCGCCCGCATGGCCCAGGAGCACGGCTACGACGAGGTAAACCTCAACGTGGGTTGCCCAAGTGATCGGGTGCAGAACAATATGATCGGCGCGTGCCTGATGGGGCATCCGCAGTTGGTGGCCGATTGTGTGAAGGCGATGCGTGATGCGGTGTCGATTCCGGTGACGGTGAAGCACCGCATCGGGATTAATGGGCGGGACAGTTACGAGCAGTTGTGTGATTTCGTCGGTACGGTTCGGGATGCCGGGTGCACGAGTTTTACCGTGCATGCGCGGATTGCGATTCTGGAAGGGTTGTCACCGAAGGAGAACCGCGACATTCCGCCCCTGCGTTATGACGTGGCGGCGCAGTTGAAGAGGGATTTTCCGGACCTGGAGATTATTCTCAACGGCGGGATCAAGACGCTGGAGGCCTGTCACGAGCATTTGCAGACGTTCGACGGTGTGATGCTGGGCCGTGAGGCATATCACAATCCTTATTTGATGGCAGAAGTGGATCAGCAGCTGTTCGGCAGCATGGCACCGGTGATCACTCGGGCCGAGGCGCTGGCGCAGTTGCGGCCTTATATCGCCGCGCACATCGACGCGGGTGGTTCGATGCACCATATCACCCGGCATGTGCTGGGGCTGGGCACCGGGTTCCCGGGGGCGCGCAAGTTTCGGCAGTTGTTGTCGGTGGATATTCATAAAGCTAAACAGCCTTTGGTGTTGCTGGATCAGGCGGCGGAGTTGTTGGAGGGGCGCTAACAGTCGCCCGGGTTGAACCTGTGCGCTGATTTGGCATCGTATTTACCGATAACGCGCCCCGCCATTCAAACAGCCGTTTTCAGGTTGTTGCCGCTGGGGCCATCGATACGTACATGCGCCCTTGAGTGGCTGTCAGCGCTCGGGTAATGTCATTAGACCCACAGGACAGAGCACGCCC
>Ga0163161_10002572_pt1 | contig 12955 bp, 13 predicted proteins | sample S45metaG_FD_129847 | JGI IMG/M metagenome (GOLD analysis project Ga0163161, IMG submission 129847) | Switchgrass rhizosphere microbial communities from Kellogg Biological Station, Michigan, USA - S4-5 metaG | ecosystem: Host-associated > Plants > Roots > Rhizosphere > Soil | place: USA... | reverse complement strand
TACAGCGATGGCGGCCGCTTCTTCAAGACCAAACTGGCCGATCCAACGTTCAAGCAGCCATCTCGGATGCGATGTTTCGACGGCGAGCCTGTCGATCTCATCCGCGAACGGCAGCTCGACTCTTTCGCTCGAAGCGCGGCGCAGGATTGCATTCACAAAGCCTTTCGCCGACGTCTTGCGCGCGCGTTGGACGAGCCTCACGCTTTCGTCAACCGCCGAGTGAGCAGGTATCTTGTCGAGAAAATAGAGCTGATACAATCCGAGCCGCAGCGCGATTCGGACGGCGACATCGAGCTTCTTGCCGCCGGCGTAATGATCGACGACTCGGTCAAGATATATCTGGCGCCGCAGCGTGCCGAGGGTCAATTCATGGCACAGGCCGCGGTCCTTCTCCGATAGCTGGGACTCGTGTTGAGGAAGCAGAATGGACGAGAACCCCCTCTCGGCCTCAATTCGTAACAGGATGTCGAATGCGGCGGCACGTGCCGGCGAGATCTTCATCGCAGTGAACCAAGTGTCTCACCGACCGCGGGCCGCGCGCCGTTGTTGAAGTCGCGAGCTGACATCCGACGCTTTCCTTCCAACTGAAGCTCTTCGATGCGCAAAACGGTCTCACCACCGCAGGCGACGGTCAGCGTGTCGCCGTTTGCTTCGATGATAGTGCCCTGAACGCCGCTGCCTGGCTCGGCACGTGCCGTCCAGATGGTTACGTGAGCGCTCCGCCAATTCGTCCAAGCCGTCGGAAACGGTTGAAAACCTCGCACGCGGTTTGCGATGTCGGCCGCTGATCTTGTCCAGTCGATCAGCCCGTCTTCGCGTTTCAGGATCGGGGCAAACGTCGCCTCGGCGTCTTCCTGGGGACGGGGCTGCAGCGTATCAATACTCGCGAGGGTCCGCGACAACACGTCCGGAGCGAGCCGTGCGAGGCGATCGAGTAATTCCACCGAGGTCTCTTCGGCGCCGATGGCGACCTTGTCTTGCAGCAGGGTCGGACCAGTGTCGAGCCCGGTGTCTACTTCCATCGTTGTTATGCCCGTCTCGGTTTCGCCATTGACGATCGCCCAGTTGACTGGCGCCGCGCCGCGATATTTTGGCAAGAGTGAGAAGTGAACGTTGATCGCACCGTGCGGATACGCCTCAAGAAAGGCCGGCGGCAGAATGCGTCCGTACGCGATCACGACCGCAACGTCGGCTTCATGCCCGCGAAAGATCTCGATCGCCTCGTCGCTCCTGATCTTTACAGGCTGATGCAGGGTCAGTGTATTTTCAAGCGCAAATTGCTTGACCGGGGACGCAACGATCTTATTGCCGCGGCCTGCCGGACGGTCTGGCTGAGTGTAGACGCCTACGATCTCGTGCCCGTCATTAATAAGTCGTTCGAGCGACGGCACCGCGGCCTGCGGAGTTCCCATGAATACGATCTTCATCTAATGCGCCAACCTCAGCGCGTCGGCCATCACATAAAAGATCCAGTTCTGCTCCATCGAGCCATGAACGAGGTGTGCATCTACGCCCGTCGCAAAGATCGCAACGTCCTCGCCGCCGTGCGTCTCGTCGGCGAGCGGGAAGATCGCCTCCTGATCGTAGTTTGGATCAGTCGTATCGACTTTTGTGAGGTCCGGACGGCCGTTTTTGATACCTTCGAACTTCGTTGGCTTAGACGGCCAGAATTTCGTGCCGTCACCCGCGTTCGAGTCGCCCGTGTACCCGCGGCCATTGGCGTAATTCAAAGTTGTGAACGGCCGGCCGAGACGGTCGCGTTTGTAATCTGGCTCCAGCTGACCGTTGATACCGATCTCGCGAACAAGGCCAAGGATATTGTTGCCGCGTGCCGGATAGCCGCTGATCGTCAGCGTATGGCTGTGGTCGGCGGTGACGATGATCAGTGTGTCATCGAGGTTCACCCTGGCCGCCGCGGCCCGGACCGCGTTGTCGAGTTCTACGGTGTCCTGCAAGGCCCGCTACGCATTGCCTTCATGATGCGCCTGATCGATGCGGCCGCCCTCGACCATCAGAAAAAAGCCCTTCTTGTTCTGCGATACGATGTCGATAGCCCTGGTCGTCATCTCAGTAAGCGAGGGCTCGTCGGGCTGCTTTGCCAAACGGTCCGCTTCATACTGCATATTCTCGGTCGCAAAGAGGCCAAGGACGTGCTTCGCCTTTTTCGGATCGATGGCCGCGAGTTGCTGTTTATTGTAAATGACCTTTGAATTTGGGTGTTTTGCGGTCCATTCCTGCGTCAGGTCGCGGCCGTCGGTGCGTTCGCCTCTCTGGTTCGGGAAGACTGGATCGGGTTTTGTGTCAGGAATGAATTTGTTCCTACCTGCCCCAAACGCCACCTCGAGGCCATCGCCGTATTTGAACTCGATCAACTGCCGCGCGATATCAGGAAATTTCGCACCAAACGCGTTCAGGTCGCGCTTGGCGATCTCCGTATTGCCGCCGCGAACGTTCGCGTCGCCGAGCCGCTTCATATCGTAATCGGATTCCCAATCGCGGTCTGCAGTGTGCGCGTAACAAGCGGCCGGGGTCGCGTGTGTGAGCCGGGTGGTCGTCACCACACCCGTTGAGCGGCCTGATTCCTCGGCGTATTCGAGCAGCGTCCTTGTCTCGTTGCCCGCCACGGTGCGATAGTCGGCGTGAACGATATTCTGGTTTACCGAGATCGTGCCCTCGTCGGTCTTGACGCCCGTGACCATCGCGCTCATCGTGGGTGCGGAGTCGGACGTCTGCTGGTTGGCGCTGTAGGTTTTGGATAGTGCCGTGAATGGAAATTCCTCAAAGCTCAGCCGGTTCTCCTCACCGCTGTCGCCACGCCGCTGCCCCTCGAAGATACGCGCGGCCGTCAGCGTCGAGACGCCCATACCGTCACCGATAAACAGGATGACGTTCTTCGCCGGGCCGCTGCGTATTCGCTGCCGCTTCGCCCGCTCAAGCGCACTCCAGCCGTCGAGCCGCCAAAAATCAGCCGATTCCGCACGTTTAACCGGAAACGGCGGCTGGACGGTCTGCGAAAATAATGATGATAGGAAGGTAAAAAGCGTCAGAGCGGCTAGCAACGGTCTCACTTTCATAACGGCAAAAAAGAGGTGCTAAATTCTTTTACGAACTTAACACCTCGCCGTTGAAAACCGAAAACGCGCGGTCAATATCCGCTACATCTTCTGCGCTGTCGATTTGCCCTGCATGAACTGCAGCAGGTATTCGCGGCCCCCAGCCTTCGAATCGGTGCCGCTCATATTGAATCCACCAAACGGATGAACGCCGACGAGGGCACCTGTGCATTTACGATTTAAATAGAGATTACCTACATGAAAATCACGCCGCGCGCGGTCCAGACGTTCGGGCGAGGCGGAATACAGGGCACCTGTAAGTCCAAATTCCGTATCGTTCGCGATCTCGAGGGCATGGTCAAAGTCGCGTGCTTTTGTTACCGCAAGGACGGGCGCAAAAACCTCTTCCTGCTCGAGAGTCGCTCCGGGAGCAACGTTATCGATGATCGTCGGCTCGATAAAATAGCCGTTCGACTCGTCGCCGCTGCCGCCGGTCAATAGTTCGCCCCCGTCGTCGATTCCCTTTTTGATGTAGCCCATTGTCGTATCGAACGAGCGTTTGTTGATCACCGCAGCGACATTTGTGTCGGCCTCGGTTGGCTGGCCGATCTTTAGTTTTTTTGTCAGGTCGACGACCTTCGTCATCAGCTCGTCATGGACCTTTTCGTCGACGATCAGGCGTGAGCAAGCGGAACATTTCTGGCCTTGGTAACCAAACGCCGCGGCGACGACACCCGACGCGGCCGAATCGATATCGGCATCATCCGCCACGACGATGGCATCCTTACCGCCCATTTCGGCGACCACGCGTTTGATCCAGATCTGTCCGGGCCGCGTCTTGGCGGCTTCTTCGTTGATATGCAAACCGACGCCCTTTGAGCCGGTAAATGAAATAAAGCGCGTCTTAGGATGCGTGACCATAGCCTCGCCGGTCTTGGCGCTGCCGCTGATGAAGTTGACGACACCCTTTGGTAACCCGGCTTCTTCGACGATCTCGATGAACTTCGCGGCGATCGTCGGCGAGTCGGAGGACGGTTTGAGAACAACCGTGTTTCCGGCAACCACCGCAGCCATCGTCATGCCGGCCATGATCGCGAGCGGAAAATTCCATGGCGGGATGATCGCACCGACGCCGAGCGGAATGTATTCGAAAACGTTCTTCTCGCCGGGATAAGGTGTGACCGGCTGTTCTCCTGCCCATCGCAGCATCTCACGGCCGTAGAACTCACAGAAATCGATCGCCTCCGCAACGTCACCGTCCGCCTCGGCCCACGTCTTTGACACCTCAAAGATCATCACGGCCGATAATTCATGCTTTCGCTCGCGCATGATCGCCGCGATCTTAAACAAATACTCAGCCCGGTCCGCGGGATCGACATTTCGCCATGTCTTGAAGGCCTCGGTCGCGGCGCGAATAGCCTTCTCCACGAGGCTCGTGTCCGTGTCACCCTCGCTAAAAATCCCAACGACTTCGCTCTTATTCGCTGGGTTGTAGCTTTCGAATTTTGAGCCGAGAGTTATCCTCTCGCCATTAATGACGATGGGATATTCCTTTCCCAGCTCACTGCGGACTTTCGCTATCGCCGCCCGCATCGCGTCGGCATTCTCGGGGTGTGAAAAATCGGTAAATGGTTCGTTCCTAAACTCGTCTAAAGATCTTTGTGTTTGCATGACCATCTTTTCCCTTAATAGGCCGCCAAACCGCTATCACCGGTTTCGCTGGCGGTGCATTTCCCGCTGTTCCCACTCGTCGAGTATTTCGGGATAGACCGGCGGGCCGTCCTGCTGCCATGCGACGACAAAACGGGGCCGCTGGCCGTCGTTGGCGTGCTTGACGTAACTCAAAATGAGCACCCAGCCTTCACCGAGATATTTGTTCAACTCGCCGCTGGAGGCAAGTTCGGCCGTCAGTTTTGTGTCCTGTATATTCAAGGCTCTAGTCTAACGGTATCTTCGCCTGTTCCTGTTTAGCCCAATCGCAGATGGCCTTTGCCTCAGTGTCCTTCAGCACGGCGTCGCGATGGATCCACAAATAGGACGGCAGCGGCATCTCGCCCGACTCGACCATCTCGCAAATCTCCTCGAGCTTCTTGGCCTTCTTTTTTGGGGCATATGTGTTGAAGACGCTCATATTAAAATGCCTTCGGCCGTCATCGATGTGGTCCTTCATAAACCATCCGACCGGTTGGATGTTGAAGTACCAAGGATAGATCGTCGAGTTCGAATGGCAATCGGCACAAGAGCGGCCGAGTATCAACGCCACATCGGGCGGCACACTGACAGCGTCCTCGATCCTCTCGCCCTGTACGATGGCCGGCGACGCCTTGTCAATGCGAAAGAACTGGATGACGACAAATGCCACAGCAAGCAGGATAACAACGACCTTTAATATCTTCTTTATCATCCGAGCTTGAGCGATTTAAAGAATGTTACTATATTGCCGATAGTTCTGGAAGCATGGCGTTTTCGCTGACCCCGACAATGATTGCCGTCCCGGTTTTTGCGACGCTTATCGCCGCCGAGGCCTGGTGGGCACGACGGCAGGGCTCCGACGAATACTCAGACAACCGCGACACGTGGGGAAACATATTTCTCGGCTTTATGAGCATCGTTTGGGGCCTGTTGTTCGGCCTCGTAACGGTCTATATCTACTATTTCTGCTATGACATCGCGCCATACAAGTTTCCTGCCGATGCGTGGTGGACCTGGGTTGCGCTGTTCTTTGTCGACGACCTCGTTTATTACATCTTTCACCGCGTCAGCCACGAATCACGGCTTTTCTGGAACTTTCACGTCGTTCATCACTCAAGCGAGCACTACAATCTGAGCGTCGCCGTGCGGCAAAGCTGGTTTAGCGGGATACTTCACTGGATGTTCTACGCGCCGATCATGCTGCTCGGTTTTGCTCCGTGGATGTTCGCTCTAATGCACGGCTTTAACCTGATCTATCAATTCTGGATACACACCAAATTCGTCAGGAAGCTCGGCTGGCTCGAATACGTTCTAAACACGCCGTCCCACCACCGCGTCCATCACGGCGTCAACGTGCAATACCTCGATAAGAATTACGCCGGCGTCCTGATCATCTGGGACAGGCTGTTCGGCTCTTTCACGCCCGAAACCGAAGAACCGCGCTACGGCATTATCAAGCCGCTCGAAAGCTATAACCCGCTGTGGGTCAACCTGCACGCATGGACGGAAATGTTCGCTGTTACTCGACGCCAGCGCGGCTTCGGTGCGAAATTACGCTGTATTTTTTCATCACCTTACATGGAGACAAAACGTCAATGAAGATCCTTTCCTTGCTTGCTCTTGCGCTGATCGGCTTTGTGTCATATACGACCGCGCAATCCGTTATCGTCACAGACCGCAAAGTCACCTACAAACGTCCTAAACCGATCAGCGAATACAAGAAAACTTTTGTCGTCAATTACCCGAAAGTCAAAGCAGCAACAGCCCCACTGTCTCGCAAGATCGAGAAAACACTCAGCTACGAGCGAGTAATGGACATAAACATTCAGGAACAGATCAAGGACAGTCAGTGGCTTTATGAAGCGACCTACAAGGTCAAATACAACAGGAACGGCGCGCTTGCTGTCGACCTCACGATCGACGGCAGCGCCGCCTATCCCGATGGCTCAACAAAGACGGTCGTTGTAGATACAACCACCGGCGAACGCGTTACGCCGGAGATGTCATTCACAGATCTCGACAGCCTGGTCGCCATGGTTAATAAAGCGCAGAAGAAAGAGATCGATAAGGCCATTGCGGACATTAAGAAGAACCCGGAGGCCGGCGAATCGGATCCCGCCGACCTTTTCTCAAACGCCGACTTCAAAACGGAGGACCTTGACTGGTTTGCGATCAGCAACAGCGGTGTGACGTTCAAATACGACTACGAATTTCCACACGCCATTCAGGCCTTGCAGCCCAATGGCGAGTTTTTTTTCACCTGGAAGCAGCTCAAGCCTTATATCAAGCCTGGCAGTTTGCTCTCGCGCATAGCGCGTTAATATACTCAGTCTCAATGAGCGAACGTAAGATCAGAGTTTTGGTTGCCAAGCCGGGCCTCGACGGCCACGACCGCGGTGCAAAGGTCATTGCCCGTGCCTTGCGTGACGCGGGAATGGAGGTCATCTACACGGGCCTGCGGCAAACGCCCGAGATGATAGCGGCCGCGGCCGTGCAAGAGGACGTTGATGCCGTCGGCATCTCGATCCTGAGCGGAGCCCACAAAACGCTTTGCCCCCGCATCGTACAGCTCCTTCGCGACAACGGCATGGACGACACGCTTGTGCTCGTTGGCGGCATCGTGCCGCAAGAGGACATCGAGCCTCTCAAAAAAGGCGGTGTCGCCGAGATATTTTTGCCCGGAACATCGACGGAGGACATCGTGAAATTTATTCGCGCCAATGTCCGCTCGTAGACAATGTGCGTTGCGTCCCGCATGGGATGATAAGAAGGAAGTCTTATATCTTCAGGGGGAATTTATGAAAAAAGAACTATTGCGCATCATCTCGGTCCTGTCATTTGCCGTCAGCGTGGCCTTTATCTTTGCGGTCTCGCCGGCAAGCGCGCAGGTAGACACGATGAAAAAGGTTGGCAACACGGTTGTCGATAAATCCAAGGACGTCGCCGACAAGACGGTCGATACGTCCAAGAACGTTGCCGACAAGACGAAGGACGTCTCGAAAACGACCTATCGCAAGGGCGCCGTCGTTGGCGGCCGCGTCTGGACCGGCAGCAAATGGGTCGCCCGAAAATCGTGGCAAGGCGGCACCTGGGTTGCTGTTAAAACCAAACACGGCACAAAGTGGGTCTACCACAAGGCCACGGGCACCGGAACGCGTCACCCGTAACCCAGCCCAATATCAATAATTCAGACGGTCATGCTATTGTAAAAAGTCGCATGACCGTCTTTTTTGTATGAAAACAACCGTCAGAGTGGCCGGCGGGCAGGGCTTTTGGGGCGATCTTCTGACCGCGCCCGTCGATCAGGTCCGCAAAGGTCCGATCGATTACCTCATGCTCGATTACCTCGCCGAGGTGACGATGTCGATCCTGCAAAAGCAGCGTGCGCGTAATCCTGAGGCAGGCTACGCACGAGATTTCGTCGAGCTGATGCGCGAGATCATGGCGGATTGCGTTGCGAACGATATCAAAGTTCTCTCGAACGCCGGCGGTGTGAACGTGGAAGGATGTGCCAGCGCAATACGTGAGGCAGCACGCGAGATCGGCCTGCAAGGCAAGGTAAAGATCGGCGTCGTCACCGGCGACGACGTCCTGGATAAGCTCGACGCATGGATCGCACAGGGCATCGAGATCAATAACATGGAAACGGGTGAGCCTTTGAGCGCGGTCCGCGATAAGGTCCAATCCGCGAACGTCTATCTCGGAGCCGCCCCGCTTGTCGAGGCCCTCGGCAAAGGCGCGAATATCATCGTCGGCGGTCGCCTGACGGACACGGGCTTGACGCTCGCTCCGCTGATGCACGAGTTCGGATGGAAGTTCGACGACTGGGATCGTGTCTCCGCCGGAACGATCGCCGGTCACATTATCGAATGCGGTGCTCAAAGCTCAGGGGGCAACTGCCAGTACGATTGGCAATCGATCCCCGACATGGCGAACATCGGCTTCCCCATCGTCGAAGCCTCGCCGGACGGCAGCTTCATCGTCACCAAACACGAAGGCACCGGCGGCCGCGTCAATGTCCAATCGATCAAGGAGCAGCTCCTCTACGAGATGGGCGACCCGCACGAATACATCACGCCGGATGTCGTCGCCGATTTCGCGTCGATACAACTGGCGGCGGACGGTGAGAACCGTGTGAAGGTCTTTGGCATCACCGGTCATCCTAAAACCGACTTCTACAAAGTCTCCATCGCCTACTCCGACGGCTACAAGGGCGTCGGCACGCTCGTCTACTCCTGGCCCGACGCCCTCGAAAAAGCCCAAGCCGCCGACAAGATCCTCCGCGAGCGTCTCGATAACCTCGGCCTAAAATTTGACACCATCCTAACCGAATACGTCGGCGTCAATGCCACCCACGGCCACTTGGCTACTTCCCACTCGTCACTCGTCACTGGTCACTCGTCACTGTCCGATGACATTCCCGAAGTCCAGCTCCGCATCGGCGTCCGCGGCCACAACAAAGCCGACGTCGAACGCTTCACCAAAGAGATCGCCCCGCTCATCCTCACCGGCCCTCCCGGCGTCACAGGCTTCGCCGGCGGCCGCCCCAAAGTCGAAGAAATAATGGCCTACTTCCCCGCCCTCATTCCGAAGTCCCTGATCGCGACAAAGGTCGATATCGTCGAGGCGTAGGATTTAGGAAAGGTTGCAGTCCAGTGCGGTGTTGTCTAAAGTGTGGGGACAACGGTTTCGAAATAAATCTTATGTGCAGACAAATCGCGATGGTCTTTCTTTTCGGCATGCTTGCTGCGGCCTGCGCCCCTGACGTCAAATACACGCCGGGCAAGAACATTTCGGACCTACAGACTGGCGGTCTGCAGCAAGGCGAGAATACGTTACCGTCAGGACGAAAGATCGTAGTCAACGGGGCGAGCAGAACCACCTTTGATAGCGGTGAACCATCGGCTCTCGTGCTGAATTACACAACTTCGATATCGATTGACAACATGACCGAATTGCGAGCAGAGGTCGATGAGGTTTGGCCACTGTTCGTTAAGGATGTCGAGGCTCAGAATCTCACCGTCGCCGCTTTACGCCCCGTTAATGGCCCGAAAGGATACGGCTTTGTCTTCAGAAAGCGAGACGATGGAACTTGGTATTGTCTAGCCGACGAGAGAGAGTAAGGTTGAAGGCCCGGGTTTCAGCCCCGATGCAGTCTGCAAGACCGTTGCAAGCCATTACAACGCAATTGCACGCCCGCACAGGAGCGTTGTAAGGCCGCACAATAGGGGATCGGAGCTCGGCGTGAATAAGAGAAATCCTTGGACTGAGCGAGAAAATCCGTGGAGTGAATAAGAAAATCCATGTACTTAACGAGAAATGCTCTGGACTGAACAGCAGAATCCAGGGCCTGATTGACTCCTACTTCTCCAAAAACTTGGCAATTCCCTTTTTACAATCGTCGGTCATGCGGGCACGGGCGTTGGTCTCGACGCCTTTGGCGATCGCGGTGGAGAGATCGTCGGCGTCGATGTCGTAGAGCAGACGCTTTGTCATCGCAACGGCCGAGCCGCTGAGTTTTTCGTATTGCTTGGCGAAGGCGAGCAGGTCTTCGTCAAAGCTCTCCTCGTTCAGGATGCCGTGAACAAGGCCGAATTGGCTAAGTTCGACCGCGTGCATTTCGTAGCCAAGAGTTAGGGTCGCGAACGCGTCCTTCTCAGACATATTTCTGCGGACCATTGCTGCCACCATCGCCGGCACGAACCCGATCTTCACCTCAGGAAATCCGAAATAAGCACTGTCGTCCGCCATGATCAGATCGCACGCGAGGGCCAGGCCAAATCCACCAGCGAGAGCCCTGCCCCTGACGCCCGCGATCACCGGAACGCGGAGCTTTCTCGGCAGTTCGAACAATTCAGCTAGCGCTTGCGCGTCCTCGATATTCTCCTCGAAAGACGCACCTGCGATCTTCTGTATCGCCGCAAGGTCCGCCCCCGAACAAAAATCCTTCCCCGCCCCGCGAATAACGATCGCCCGCAAACCCCCATCCGCATCGACCTCGCGCAAAGCATCCTTCAACGCCGCGATGAGTTCATCATTTAGCGCATTCCGTTTCTCGGGCCGGTTTAGCTCGATGACGCGGACGGCGCCGTGATCCATGACGTTGAGTACACTCATTCCTGCGTATATAGTTTGGCTGCCTTGTCGATCTCGGCGGCAAAGTTCTCTATGGTTCGCGAAACGATGGCGATCTGCTGGCTCGCTTCATTCCAGTCGCGTTGTTCGATGGCCTCGCGAACACCCGGCAGCGTTTTTACACCGTAACCGGTATAAAAGCCGGGTGCGTAGATCTGATGACGGAACCAATCTCGTCGCGGCAGACCTTCTGAACGCGTCAGTGCGCGCTCGGTCCTTAAGAGCATCTCGTCAAGCTGCTTTTGCACGGCGGGCGAAACCTGTTTGCCTGATGAAGCTTTTTGATAGTTCTTTGACGCTTCCTGAAGCTTTGCCAGGGCATTCTGCAGCGGCGCGAAATTGAGGAACGGCACGGCGTCCTTCGGCTGCGGGACGACGAATGTCTCGGTCGGGTCCTGCACTGCTTTAAGCGAGCCGTTGGCGATCATCTGGTTCATGCCCTTGGTCTCTTCACGCATCGTCTCGGTGAGCTTGGTGACTTCCGTTACATACTGCCCGACCGTGTCGGCGAAGTTAGTAAATTCGAACGGCAGCGTATCGGCATTCGCAAGTCGCAGCACCGCATGGCCGCAAACCTTTGACAAAGCAACGCCATAAACGTTGCCGGGATCAATAAAGCGTTGGAAATGATCGTAACTATCGTAGATCGAATGATATGACCCGCCGCCGTCCTCGCCGCCGAAGCCCAGATTGAGCGAGGCGATGCCGAGGTGCTGCAGGAATGGCGTGTAGTCGGAACCCGATCCGAGTGCGCCAATACGCAGGTCCGCACGGTTCATTGTTTCGGTCCGATTTGCCGGGTTGCCGTTGATGATCTGGTTGGCATGCGTGCGCTCCCAAACCGACATTTTTGTTTGCGGATCGGGAATGTCCTTTCCGACCTCATTGATAAACTTTTCGAGCGTGTGCGAGCCGGCCATTCCGAGAAAGCCACGCCCATTGCCGTCGGTGTTGATGTAGACCGCGGCCTTTTGGCTAAGCTCGTCGGCGTGCGTCTCGACCCATTCGGTGGAACCGATGAGGCCTTCTTCCTCGGCATCCCATGCACAATAGAGGATCGTGCGTTTTGGTTTCCAGCCGGATTTCGCAAGCTCGGCGATACCGCGAGCCTCTTCGAGCATCGCGACCTGACCGCTCAACGGGTCTTCGGCTCCGTTGACCCAGCCGTCATGATGATTGCCACGGATCACCCACTCATCGGGCCGCTCGCTACCGGGCATCTTGGCGATCACGTCATTGATCGTTTTGATGTCCCAGTTGAACTCGAGCTTCAAGTGCACCGTCGGTGTTTTGCCGCCAAAGTGGTATGTCAGCGGCAATGCACCTCTCCATGCATCGGGAACGACCGCACCGTCGAGGTTCCTGAGCAGCGGCTCGGCGTCGGAATATGAAACAGGTAAAACAGGTATCTTAGTGATCGTCGTCGCGTCTTTGCGATTGATGCGTTTGGCGTTCTTTGTGGCTCCGACACCTTTTGTCAGCGGATCGCCCGGATGGACGGGCATGTCCATCACTGAGCCGCGCTGGACGCCATTCGGGCTTCGCCAAGCTCCTTTTGGATACACGTCGCCCTGATAGAAGCCGTCGTCCTTAGGATCCGAATAAATGATGCAGCCGATCGCACCGTGCTCGGCAGCGACCTTGGGTTTTATTCCTCGCCACGAGCCGCCGTATCGCGAGATCGCGATCTTTCCGCGCACGTCGACTCCGCGCTTCTCCAGCTCTTCATAATCGAGCGGTCTCCCGTAATTGACGTAAACCAGCGGCCCCGTCACATCGCCATCAGCCGAATACGCGTTGTATGTCGGCAGCTGCTCGTCCTGCTGGCCCGAGGTTGAATCTTCTTTGAGCGTCGGCTCGTTGAGCTTCATCGTGAATTTCTCGGGCGCCGTCATCTCAATCAGCCGGGTCTTTGGCGACGGGAACAGTACGTCGAACGACTCGATCTGCGTGTCATAACCCCACGAACGGAGTAGCGAGGCGATAAACTCCGCATTCTCCTTGTCATACGGCGACCCAAGATGATGCGGGCGCGCCGACAGACGTTTCTGCCAATCGCGAAGATTGTCGGCACT
>Ga0163161_10002571_pt1 | contig 12960 bp, 6 predicted proteins | sample S45metaG_FD_129847 | JGI IMG/M metagenome (GOLD analysis project Ga0163161, IMG submission 129847) | Switchgrass rhizosphere microbial communities from Kellogg Biological Station, Michigan, USA - S4-5 metaG | ecosystem: Host-associated > Plants > Roots > Rhizosphere > Soil | place: USA: Michigan... | reverse complement strand
CTGTCACTGGGATTGCGTTTTTACAATGATGAGCAGCCCAATGGAAAATTTGATGTTTATATTGATGATCAAAAGCTGATCAGTGCAGATAACGACCCGGGAGCCAAAATCGGATTTTATAACCTGGAATACCCTATCCCCAAGGCAATGCTGCATGGAAAGCAAAGTATAAGGGTAAAATTCAGCAGCACAGGGGATAAGGCAACACCGAGGATTTTTTATGTAAGGCTGCTCCATCCTGCTCCTCAGACCAAATGATTTATCGATTTAAAAAAAATACAATGAAGTATATTCCCCTGATTATTGTTGCTGTTTTTTGTACAAGCTTCAGTTATGCACAGCAGAATGGCAGCTATAAGTTGTCCAGTCCCGATCAAAAAATAGTCCTCAGCTGCAACCCTGCGGACGCTACATACAGCATCAGCTTTGAAGGCCATACTGTGCTGAAAAACTCCCGGCTGGGACTCATCAGATCTGATGGTGATTTTAGTAAAGGGCTGACCCTCATCAGGGCTTCTTCAGCGAAGCGCATTGAAGATAGTTATACGATGCTAAATGCCAAGAAAAAGAATATTTCTTATGTGGCCAATGAGCTGACAGTAGAAACCAAAAATGCTGCCGGTCAAAAAATGGACATGATATTCAGGGCTTCGAATGATGGTCTGGCGTTCCGCTACCAGTTTCCGGAAAAAGACAATACCTTAAAAAAGATCAGCGCTGAATCTACTACTTTTTCTTTCCCGGAAGGCACAAAAGCTTGGCTGCAGCCCAAAACTGAAGCACAAACGGGATTTGAACATACCAATCCGTCATATGAAGCGCATTACAAAATGGATATTCCGGCAGGTACATCCTCACCGGGACAAAATGGTTGGGTGTATCCTGCATTATTCAAAACGGGAGATACCTGGGTAATGCTGACAGAGGCAGACCTGGGCAGAAATTATTGCGGTACAGCACTGCAGCAGTTTTCTTCAGGCGGGGAATATAAAATTAATTTCCCGCAGGAAGCGGAGAAGATCCCCGGCGGAGCACTCTACCCGGAATCTGCTCTTCCCTGGAAAACGCCCTGGAGGATTATCGCTATCGGCAAGCTGAAAACAGTGATGGAATCTACTCTTGGCACCGATCTCGCAGTGGCGGCAAAAGAGGCAGATCATTCCTACATCAAACCCGGTAAATCTTCCTGGAGCTGGGTACTGGAAAAGGACGGGGCAACCATTTACTCCGTACAGAAAAAATATATAGACTATGCTGCCGATATGAACTGGCAGTACTGCCTGATTGATGCCAATTGGGACCAGAGTATCGGGTATGATTCTGTGGCGATGCTGGCAAACTACGCCAGGCAAAAAAATGTAGGTTTACTGTTATGGTACAACTCAGCCGGAAACTGGAATACGGTAAAATTTACCCCCCGTGACAAGATGCTCAGCAAAGAGAGCCGTATGGCAGAGTTTGGCCGCTTGCAGAAGATGAATATCAAAGGCGTGAAAATTGACTTTTTTGGTGGCGATGGACAGTCGATGATCAACTATTACCAGGATATTCTTGAAGATGCTGCGAAGTTTAATATTCTGGTCAACTTTCATGGTGCTACATTGCCGCGTGGATGGCAGCGTACCTATCCCAATCTGATGACGGCAGAGGCCATACTCGGCTATGAGATGATCACTTTTGGCCAGGAAACTGCAGATAAAGCGCCAGAGCACATGGTGATGAGCGCCATGGTGCGGAATGCTTTTGATCCGATGGATTTTACACCGATGGCCCTTTACCAGATTCCAAAGATCAAAAGGGCAACTACTGCGGCTTTTGAACTTGCCACTGCAGTAACATTCCTATCCGGGATACAACATTATGCGGAAACGCCTGATGGAATGTCCCATGTACCTGACTATGTTAAAGATTTCCTGAGAACATTGCCCGGCAGCTGGGATGATGTCCGCTTTATTGATGGTTTTCCGGGCAAACATTTTGTGGTGGCGAGGAAGACGGGCAGCAAATGGTATATAGCCGGAATCAATGGAGAAAAGCTGGGTAAGTCGCTGAAGCTGGATCTCCCGTTCCTGAAAAACAAAACGGGCAGGATGATCGCTTCAGGCAGCAAAGAGGAGGGTGATCATACTTTTTTGACAAAGGAAGTAGTGGTGTCGGGTACAGGCAGTCTTGAGGTTAAGCTGAAGATGAATGACGGCTTTGTAGCAGTTTTTGATTAATATCCTATGAAAAATTTAATATACGGACTGGCCATATGTGCCCTGAGCTCCGGTTCTGTGATTGCACAGCAGACGGCAAAAAATCCGCTGATCTTTGCAGATGTACCTGATATGTCAATGATCCGTGTAGGCAAAAATTATTACATGAGCAGCACCACTATGCATATGAGCCCCGGCTTGCCGATCATGAAATCCAGTGACCTCAGCAACTGGAAGATGCTGGGCTATGCCTACGATACACTTGCCAATGTGGATGTACTGAATCTTGTCAATGGTAAAAGTGCATATGGAAAAGGCACCTGGGCAAGCAGCCTGCGCTACCATGAAGGCAATTACTATGTCAGCACTTTTGCGCAGACTACAGGAAAAACCTATATCTATACCACCAGAGACATAGAAAAAGGAAAGTGGAAAGAGATTTCATTCCATCCCAGCCTGCATGATCATTCCCTGTTTTTTGACGGGGGCAAAGCCTATATGGTTTATGGCAGCGGAAAAATCAAACTGGTTGAATTGAAGGCCGACTTATCAGGTATCAACCCTAATGTTGCGGAGAGGGTCATTATTGAAGATGCCAGTATCCCTTCCGGGATACCTGCCGGCCTGCCGGCAGAGGGCTCACAGTTATTTAAGATAAAAGGCAAATACTATCTTTTTAATATTACCTGGCCGCGCGGCGGCATGCGCAGCGTTGTTGTCCACCGCTCTGATCAGCTGGAAGGCCCCTATGAGGGCAAGGTGGTGCTGCAGGATCTTGGTGTGGCGCAGGGAGGACTGGTTGATACCCCTGAAGGGAACTGGTTTGCCTATCTTTTCCGCGATTATGGTGCCGTAGGGCGAATCCCATATCTGGTGCCGGTGACCTGGAAAGATGGCTGGCCGGTACTGGGTACTGATGGTAAGGTACCTGAACTGCTTCATTTGCCCGCAAATAAAAGTCTGATTCCTGCTATAGCTGCTTCGGATGAGTTTAACCGCAAAAAAACAGATCCTGACCTTCCGCTGGTATGGCAGTGGAACCATAACCCTGATCCTGAAAACTGGTCTGTTCATCAGCGCAAGGGTTTTCTCAGGATTACAACAGGCCGCCCGGCTACAGGTTTCCTTTCCGCAAGGAACACACTTACGCAAAGAACGATTGGGCCATTTTCATCTGCCGTCACTTTGATGGATGTCTCAAAAATGAAGGAGGGTGATTTTGCCGGACTGGGTATCCTTCAGCAAAATTACGGGCTGCTGGGCGTAAAGATGGAGGGCGGCAGGAAGACTATCGTGTTCACTGATGCTTCATCCGGTATCCCGCAGGAGATCCGGACAGGCAATCTCAGTACTCATCTGATCCATCTGCGGGTAGACTGTGACTTTAGGAACAGGAAAGACCTGGCTAGTTTTTATTACAGCCTTGACGGGAGGACCTGGGAGCGTGCCGGTAATCCCCTGCAAATGAAGTATACGATCCCACACTTTATGGGCTACCGATTCGCTTTATTCAACTACTGTCAACTGCAAACCGGCGGTGCCGCGGATTTCGACTACTTCCATATTTCAACCCAACCCAAGCCCTAATAGCAGCAATCATTCGCTTTCAGCTTCACAAATCGTCAGACGGAGCAGGATAAACTGCCTAAACTGATCCTGAAAAAACAGCATACGGATCAACTTCAGGTCCCTGTACCTGTTTTGAGGGCTCTGCTGTGCCTGCTGAATTGATAAATGGCTGAAATTACCAGTATATAAATTTTTATAATACTGATATACAGCTACTTAAATGTCTTTTGAACATCCCGTATATATATTTGCACAATCGTACCATATCGCAGAACAGCGCCATCTTAAATTTATATCACCCAAATATTACAACTTATTGTATCACACATGAACGATTGCTTCCCCTGCTCAGTGCTGCTCAATTGACATTGAAGTCGCAGCTACCCTCTGCATCATTGCATTTTATTTTATAACCATTATAAACCATTTTTATGAGAACTAAACTTTTACAAATTTTTGTAACACCCCGCTGGCGTTGTCCTGCTTCTTTCCAGAAGATAGCTTTGCTCGCTATGTTTTTGCTTTCGGCTTTGTTCGCTCAGGCGCAGACGCAAATTAAGGGACGTATTTTGGATGATGAAGGGAAACCTATGGTAGGGGTAAGTATCCTGGTAAAGGGAACTTCCACCAGTTCATCTTCACAAAGCAATGGAACGTATACCATTGCTGTTCCGGCCAATGCCATTTTAGTGTTTTCGTATGTTGGATTTAACCCCAGGGAAGTTGCTGTAAGGAACCAGCGCGAAATCAATGTATCACTGGTGTCAAGCACATCAGATTTGGAACAGGTTGTAGTAGTAGGTTATGGTACCCAGCGTAAGGAAGCGGTTACCGGATCTGTCGCCAGCGTGAGCGGTGACAAAGTGCGTGAAGTGCCTGCACCAAATATTGCGCAGGCGATACAGGGCCGTGTAGCCGGCGTTGACATTTCTCAGTCGTCCAGTAAACCTGGTGCATCAGCACAGATCCTCATCCGTGGGCAGCGATCACTATCCGCCAGTAATGAACCTCTGGTGGTACTCGATGGTATACCATTTCCCGGATCTATATCGGACATCAATCCGAATGATATTAAAAGTATCGACATCTTAAAAGACGCCTCTGCAACAGCAATTTACGGTTCAAGGGGTGCGAATGGTGTCATCTTACTGACAACTAACAGGGGCCAGATTGGTGTACCTGCAACAGTAGCTTATACGACCTATACGGGTATTCAAACCCTTTTTTCACGTTTCCCGATGATGAATGGTCCTGAATTACTGGCCTTACGCAGGGCAGCCGGTGTTTATACCACCCTTGGTATAGATGAAACCAATGAAACCAATACAGACTGGCAGGACCTTTTATTTAATAAATCTTCTGTTGTAACCAGTCATGATGTAGCTGTTTCTGGTGGTTCATCAACCAGCAACTACAACTTTGGCGGCGGTTATTACCAGAATCAGGGCCTGGTTCCAACACAACAATACACCAGGTATTCGATGAGGGCTTCACTTGATCAGCAGATAGGGAAGTTATTCCGCGTAGGATTTACCAGTAACAATAACTATAACAAGTCACAGGGAAATAACGTAGGGATCTATGGCGTTCTTTCCAATTCACCACTGGCAGAGCCTTACAATGCTGATGGAAGCCTGAAGAGAACCATCAGAACACCACAGGATGAGACCTGGATCAATACCAATCAATCCACGAAAGACCTTCGTAACAAATGGTTGGATGAAACACGCGGTTATGCAACTTATAACTCCATTTATGGAGAAGTAAAAATTCCATGGGTTGACGGATTAAAATTCAGAACCAACCTGGGGCTGGATTTTATCCAAAGCAACAGGGGATATTATACGGGTGTAGGTATTGGAAGCTCAACTGCTACAACACCCTCAACAGCTGGTGTCAGTAATGATCAAACTTATCACTGGACGCTGGAGAATATCCTGAGCTATGACCGTACGTTCAAAGAAAAACACAATTTCAATGTGATCGCACTGGCCTCGGCAGAACAGAACAAGTACAATCAGTCCTCTATGTCAGCGCGAGACATTCCATCTGATGCATTTCAGTTCTACAACCTGGGGCAGGCCAATGGTGAGGTTACTATAGGGCAGGGCCTGTATAGAATGAGCGGTCTGAAATCTTATATGGGAAGGGTAATGTATTCCTACGATAACCGTTACCTGATCAGTGCCACTTTAAGGTCTGATGGTTCTTCGCGGCTGGCTCCCGGACACAAATGGAATACCTATCCGGCAGTATCAGTGGGATGGAATATCACCAACGAAGCTTTCATGAAGCAGTATACTTTTATTGACAGGCTGAAACTTAGGGCGGGTTTTGGTAAAACTTCCAATCAGGCAGTTGCGCCTTATCAGACGCTGGGAGAGCTCACAGCCCGTCCATATAATTTCGGCAGCACTTATGCAAATGGCTACTATGTGTCCAAGCTGCCAAATCCCGATCTGGGATGGGAATACTCACAGACCTGGAACTATGGCCTGGACTTCTCTTTGCTGAAAAGCAGAATCTCCGGAACATTTGAATACTATGTGACCAACACCAAAGATATCCTGCTGGGTGTAAACCTGCCACAAACCTCTGGTGTATCGAGTTATACGGCTAACATCGGCGAAACGCAAAATAAAGGATGGGAACTGAGCATGAATGCCATTGTCCTTGAAAACAAAGGCGGCTGGACATGGGATGTAGGCTTTAACCTATATGCCAACAGAAACAAACTGGTAGCACTTTCTTCTGGACAAACACGTGATGAGGGAAGCTTATGGTTTGTGGGCAATAATATCAATGCGATCTATGATTACGAAAAAATCGGCCTTTGGCAGGCGGGAGACCCATACCTGAATATCCTGGAGCCAGGAGGTAATGTGGGGATGATCAAGGTAAAATACACAGGTACCTATGATGCCAACGGTGTACCTACCAGGCCTATCGGAGCAGCAGACAGGCAGGTGAGGAATGTTGACCCTAAGCTGCAGGGCGGTTTCAATACCAGGGTTGCCTACAAAGGTTTCGACCTGGGCGTAGTGGCGGCTTTCAAAAGCGGCGGTGTGCTGTTGAGCACGCTGTATAGTTCTTCAGGTTATCTGAACCTGGAGACCGGCAGAAGGAATAACGTAAAGATAGATTACTGGACCCCGGAGAATACTGATGCCAAATATCCTAAGCCGGGAGGTATTGCCAGTGGCGATAACCCTAAATACGGCAGTACATTAGGCTATTTTGATGCTTCGTTCCTGAAAATCCGTACCATCACCTTAGGTTATGACTTTAATAAATCACTGTTAAAAGATTCCAAAGTGCGCCTCAGAGCTTATCTGACCGCACAGAATCCCTTTGTATTCTTCTCACCATATAAAGATGAAACAGGCATGGACCCTGAAACCAATTCCTATGGAGATGAAAATGCAGCAGTAGTTTCTTTACCAAGAAGGTTCCTCACTGTTGGTACCAACTCACCATCTACCCGCAACTACGTGGCGGGTCTTAATTTAACTTTTTAACATATAAAACATGAAACGCATACAAATAAATACAATTATCGGGGTGTGGCTGTGTATGGTACTTGCATCCGGTTGCAAAAAAATCCTGGATGAAGAACCGCGTGCTACATTTACCCCTGAATATTTTAAAACGGAGGCAGGTGTTAACGGCGGACTTACAGCAATGTATGCCCATTTGCGCAGGATCTATGGTCAGGCTTATTACTATAATTCTACCATAACAGGAACTGATGAAGCTACCTGGGGCAAGGATGCCGACGGCAACTTTAAAGATATGGATTGCTCAGGCGTAGGATCTATTCTTTCTACCAGTTATCCGAGCAGTGTGCTGTGGAGCGAAGCTTTTCCCAATATCAATACCGCCAGTGGTGTGATCGAAAATGCCGCTGCTGCGGGAATTTCCAAAGCACTGATCGCAGAAGCCAGATTTTTCAGGGCATTTGATTACTTCCTGCTGGTACAGACCTTTGGTGGTGTACCGCTGGATTTGGGTGCAGGCGATCTGAAATTTAATACCAGTCCGGTAAGGACCAGTATCCGTAATACTGTTCCTGTAGTATATACCAAAGCTGTTTTCCCAGACCTGGTGCAGGCTGTTGCAGAATTGCCTGTTACTTCAAGGTTGACAGGTGGGGTTACACGTACTGTTGCCCAGCTTTTTCTGGCCAAAGCTTACCTGACTTACGGATGGTGGCTGCAGAACCCAAATAATATTCCTACCTACCCGGCTTCTAACAGAACTGATCCGGACGGTCATGACGCAAACTGGTATTTTCAGCAGGCATATGATATCTCCACTACTGCTATCATTAATCCAGGCGCTTATGGTCTGGTCAATACCTATTATGATGTAAACCTGGGTTCGAATGACAGAAATAAAGAGATGTTGCTATATGCCGACCATACAGAGACGAGCCAGCGCTACAACGATGGAAGTTTAACTTCTGGTTCAGGGGGCGCACCTGATAACTTTGCCGGCTGGATGATGACATGGAATTATCCCAATATCAGAAGCAACGGCATCAGCTCGGTTCAGCGGGAGGCAGAACAGCATTTAGGACGTCCATGGAACCGTATGGCGCCAACCGTTGAAGTCTTGAAAAACACTTTTGCAGATAAAACGAATGACTCCAGGTATGATGGGACATTCACTACTGTTTACCGCGGTAACTGGCCAAAAGGATATAACCCACCGGCAAGTGCACCAGCAACATTGACAAATGCGAATGGACTGACTATCGTTCCGGGTGATGCCGTACTGAGCTTCCTGGATACTGATAATTCTGCTGTCGTTTATCCGGCAGGTGCCGGCGCAAACAATATTGGTGCAGGTACACTTCCAGGCAGGGCCGACTATGTGATTAGTCCCGGAGCGATCAGCAGGATTGTATATCCTGGCCTATGGAAATTAGGGCCATACCGTACAGATAATGGTACTGGTCTGGGCCAGCCAAATGCAGGAAGTACGCGTCCATTCCCGATTGCCAAGTTCTCTGAGCTTTACTTTGTGGCCGCAGAGGCTGCTGTAAAAGGTGCTGCGGTGAAAGCAGGTCAATCTGCCCGCGATCTGATCAATGTGATCCGTGCCCGTGCGGGTAAATGGCGTTTTGATAACAACGGTAATGTGGCCAGGGTTGCGGATTTCAGTGCGGTCATGACTGCAGCTACACCTGCAAACATTGATATTAATTATATTCTTGCTGAACGTTCACGCGAATATTATGCTGAAGGATACCGTCGTTTTGATTTAATCAGGACACAGAAATGGGCAGAACTGTCAACTACCTTCTCTATTGCAGGTATCAATTACGGAGATCATACACCTGTAACTGTTACCCGTACGATTACTCCTAACCTGTACCTGCGTCCTGTTCCTCAGGATCAGATTGACCGCATGCAGATGACTGCTGAAGAAAAGGCAAGTTATCAAAATCCGGGATATTAATAGTTTATCACTACAATCAGGCTGCCGCAAGGCAGCCTGATTTTTTTTGTTCCGGGCGCCCGGTAAAATACCAGCCTGCTACTAAGTTTCTGCTATATCTCCTTCAAGCAAATTTTTATGAAAATATATTCTTTGTTACTGATTATGCTGTCAATCCTGGGCCTGCCTCTCTGCACTACTGCCCAAAAGCCGGTCATACAAACCAATTATACTGCCGATCCTGCTCCCTTGGTCTATAACGGTAAGTTATACCTGTATACAGGGCATGACGAGGACAATTCTACCTGGTTTGTGATGAATGGCTGGAAACTGTACACTACCGAAGATATGGTCAACTGGACTGACCATGGTACCGTGGCTACCTATGAAATATTTGACTGGTCTATCGGGGATGCCTGGGCCCAGCAGGTAGTAGAGCGAAATGGAAAGTTCTATATGTATGCCCCTGTGAAAACCCGGGAAAAAAAGAGATCTGCCATTGGTGTTGCCGTTGCGGATAATCCATATGGCCCCTTTCGTGACCCGCTGGGCATACCACTGGTAAGTGTAGGTGACGGTGATATCGATCCTACAGTTTTTATTGACAATGATGGCAGGACATACCTCTATTGGGGCAACCCTGATTGCTACTATGCAGAACTCAATGCTGATATGATCACGCTAAAAAATGACCCGCAGAAGGTGCCTATGACAGAAGAGAGCTTTGGCAAAAGAACTGCTGATGCCCGCCGGCCAAGTCTTTATGAAGAGGCACCATGGCTGTACAGGCGCAATAACTTGTATTATCTTTTCTGGGCAGGAGGCCCCTTACCGGAATACCTGGGCTATTCAACCAGTAAAAGACCTGTTGGCCCCTGGAAAAAAGGCGGGACGCTTATGCCAAGAGAGGGCAGGAGCTTTACCAACCACCCTGGTGTTGTAGATTACAAAGGAAAAACATACCTGTTTTATCATAATGGTGCCCTGCCCGGAGGAAATGGCTTCAACCGTTCAGTTGCTGTACGGGAAATGACTTTCAGGAAAGATGGCAGGATCGACTCCATGCAGATGACTGCTGACATCAGCAAAAGCCTGCAGTCATTTAATCCTTATCAAAAGGCTGAGGCAGAAACGATGGCCTGGTCAGAAAATATGAAGGCAACAGAAAATAAGGTGGTGGGCGTATTTGTCACAGCGAAGAAAAACGGCGCCTATACGAGGCTGAGCGCTGTAGATTTCGGCAGCGTCGGGCCCAGCGGATTTACCGCCAGGGTAGGCACTACACATCATTCCGGCGTAACCCTGGAAGTACGCCTGGATGATGTGGAAGGCCCTCTGCTGAGTACCCTGAAAGTACCCCTCACCGGAGGTAACAACCGCTGGACAGTAGTTTCATCAGCTGTAAAAAAAGTGTCAGGATTGCATGACTTGTATTTTGTGTTCAAAGGAAAGGCCGAAACAGATATCGCCTATTTTGATTACTGGATGTTTTCCAGGAAATAGGGAAAATTGCCATACTGATCCGGGAAGCTATTCTTCCCGGATCAGTATGGCAATTGCTGATAAATAGCCTAGATCTGGGAAGGGCCGGTGGCAACCAGCAAGGTAGAAGTGATCAGGTTAAGCAGTAAATCGTTGGAGTTTTCCGGCAAACTGCTGATCTCTTTCCACTTCGCATCTTCCATAAAACCAGCCCATTTAGCATCTTTATCTGCTGTATCTTCAAATGCTACCATATAGGTAAGGTTTGGCCTGTCCGGCCCCACAATCGTTTCGCCCCAGAAAACAGGATTGAATTGAAGGCGTTTAAAGATTTCGATTTCTCCCTGCTCATTGAACATCTGTATTTTCTTTTTCCCGGCAGCTTCGCTGGCACTCTGATACTGGCGCAATTCAAATATCCCTTTCTTATTAGCAGGGGCCACCAAGGTTGGAAAGTCTTTTAATGCCCTCATCAGTGAACTTTCAATCCTTTCATAGGCGGGTGCTTCTGGTGGCGCACTCAGATAGGCTGAGGCAGCTTGCTGCAAGTTCAGGTCATTGTCCAGTGCCGTGTTTAGCTCAGAGAAATGCGAAATATCATTGTAGGGAATAAGAACGTATATTTTCCCCGGCAAAGTTGGTTCTGATGGTTTAAATATGCCAATTTTTTCGGCGCCCAGCTGATTGAGCACAGGTATGGCCAGTGTGTAAAAATCCTCAATCAGCTTTTGCTGATGCTCATTCTTGATGCTGTATATTTTTAATTCGTAACAGGTTTCTTTCTGCATGATCTGATAGTAGGTTGTCGTATAGGAGTATAATAGGCTAATTTCCTGAATATTGCCCTAATTGTTTGCTAAGTGAAACGAAATTACTTTATGTTGACGATCTGAAATCATTTCATTACGCTGCTCAAGGACATAATTTTCTAACCTCAATAGCGATTAAACCGTTTAAATTGCTTTTTAATGACAATTTACATAAGAATTAAAGTTTTCTTTGTTTGTAATTAGAATCATTTTAAATAAGTAAGCATATGAATAAAAAACTACACTTATTTCCTGGAATGGCAAACGAAACTAAAAGTTTGTTGACAGTGGGAAGAAGGTGCGCAATGATGGGTTTAGGCTTTCTCTGTATGATGCTCACAGCCCGGGTGACACTTGCACAATCTAAAGTTTCAGGACCGGGAGAGATCTCAGGTACAGTAAGCACCCTTGACGGCAGTGCCGGGCAGGGGTTGACAGTTAAAATAAAGGAGCTGAAGAAATCTACCAAAACCAACTCTGCGGGCAGCTTTGAGTTTAAGAAGTTGCCTTTCGGTGAATATACCATTGAGGTGACCATAGTGGGGGGCAAAACCACTACAGCCAGTGCAGAGATCACTGAAGCCAATCCTGTGGCCTCATTAGCGATCAAAGTGAACTCTTCTATCCAGGACCTTGATGAGGTAGTGATCAGGACAGGCGGAAACCGTTTCGCGAAGAAAGAAAGCGAGGATGTAGCCAAAATGCCTTTAAAGAATATTGAAAATGCCCAGGTTTATACCATTGTCAGCAAGGAGCTGATGAAGGAACAGATTGTTACTGATTACAACAGTGCTTTTAAAAATGTTCCCGGGGCCGGAATTGCCGAGGTGAGAAACCAGGGACGCACCACATCCATGTCGCGGGGTTTTCCGACACCCCAGGTAGTACGAAACGGAGTAGGCAGTTTTACCTATGCTACAGTTGACCCTGCCAACCTGGAACGTATCGAGGTAATCAAAGGGCCATCGGCCACATTGTTCGGCAGTACCCTGTCCTCCTTTGGTGGTTTATTTAACCGTGTAACCAAAAAACCTTTTGATTCTTTTAAAGGTGAAATCTCCTATTCAGGCGGTGGCTTTGATTTAAACCGGCTTACCGCAGATGTGAATACTCCCGTGAATGCAGATAAATCAGCCTTATTAAGGGTGAACACAGCATTTCATAGCGAAAGGAGTTTTCAGGACGCAGGATTTACAAAAAGCTTTATGGTGGCGCCAAGCTTTTCATATGCCATCAATGACAGGCTGAGCCTTTTGGTGGATATAGAACTGAGCAACTACAAGGCTACTTCTCCCACACGCCTTGCTCCCTTTGTTGGCGGCAAGGTGTCCAATATCAAAGACCTGGGCATACCTTATAAATTGTCCTTCGCCAATAATACGGTCAACTATACCAGTCAGCAGTATAACATATTTACACAGCTAAAATACCAGCTGTCAGACACATGGAAATCGCAGACG
>Ga0163161_10002568_pt1 | contig 12968 bp, 9 predicted proteins | sample S45metaG_FD_129847 | JGI IMG/M metagenome (GOLD analysis project Ga0163161, IMG submission 129847) | Switchgrass rhizosphere microbial communities from Kellogg Biological Station, Michigan, USA - S4-5 metaG | ecosystem: Host-associated > Plants > Roots > Rhizosphere > Soil | place: USA: Michigan... | reverse complement strand
GGGCGGTCGGTCGGCGAACCAGTAGCCCATGGCCGTGGCGGCGACATACGCGCCAATGGCATAGAGGTTGCCGTGCGCGATGTTCAGGACCTTCATCACGCCGAAGATCAGGGTCAGCCCGGCGGCCACGAGAAAGAGCCAGGCGCCGTAGATCAGGCCGTCGATGAGGATGGTGAGCAGTGTCGACATGGTCGGTCAGCCAAGGCCCCGGATCACTTGGCGGCGACCGTGCCTTCGCACTTGCGCCCCGCCATTCCGCCCGCCAGCCAGGCCTCGCTCTTGATCCCCTCGGGCGGGTTCACGCATTCGGCCGGAAAGCGCATGGCATTGCGCACCGATACCGTCTTCTTCTCAACGTCGTAGAAGGCCTCGCCGACGGCCATGTCCTGGATGGCCTGGTGGCCGTTGCCCAACGCGAGGCGGAGGGTGCCGCTCGGGGTCTCGATGCTTCGGCCCTTGAGCGCCTTGATCAGGGCCGGCGTGCCGGTGTCGCCAGCCTTGGCTGCGCTGTCGTAGGCGGCCTTGAGCGCGAGCAGCGTATTGGTGTACTGGTAGGCGGTGTAGACCGGCGCGTTCTTGTAGCGGCCCTGGTACGTGGCCGTGAACCAGTCGTTGAGCGCCGACTTGGGCGCGAACAGCCCGTTGGTGCCGCGCGCGGTGAACACCACGCCGTCCGGAACCTGTGCGCCCATCCGGTACATGGACAGTTCGAGCAGCGGCGCATAGATCTTCGAGCGCTCATGCAGGCCGCGCGGGCGCATCTGGGTGAAGAACGCCTCCAGGTCGGCACCGGCCATCGACGTGTGGATGATGTCGGGCCGCTTGGTGGCGAGCGCCGAGATCTCCGCCGCGTACTGCCCCGAACCCGGCGTCGGCCATTGCTCGGCAACCACCTCGATGCCGGGCTTCACCGACTTGAGCGCGGCGTTGAAATCGCGCCATGCATCCTGCCCCAACGCGTAGTTCGGGTTGATATGGCCCACCGTCTTTGCGGCCGGCATGCGGGCCTGCGCGTACAGCGCGAGCGCGACGCTGTCCATCGTGGTGGAGCCCGTCGTGCGGAACACGTACTCGTACTTGCCGTCCTCGAAGATTCGCGGCGTTGCGCAGGTGGACATCACCGTGAGGACCTTGAGTTCCTCGGCCACCGGTGCGATCGCCACGCAGGTGGCGGCCGACCCGAAGCCCATCACCGCGTCTGCGCCTTGCCGCTCCACCAGCCCGCGGAACTCCGCGACCTGCTTCGCGTTGCCGCCGTTCTCGTCGAGGAAGATCAGTTCGACTTCCTTGCCGCCCATCCCCTTGCCGGTGTTGTACGGTGCCGGCAGCTCGCCCTTGTTGATGGCGTCGGCCAGCATGCGCGCGGCGTTCTGGCCCGGACCGTTCACCACCGAAAGGGGGCCGGTCAATGGCGTGACGACGGCGATGCGCACCTTGCCGCCTTGCGCAATCGCGCCCGCGGCGCCGAGCAGGCAGGCCGCGCCGAGCGCGGCGGCGATCCAGCGAAAGCTGTTCTGGAATTTCATGTCGTTGTCTCCTGGTGGGTCGGTCGGGCCGAATCTCGTCGAGGCCTGGCAGCGTTTCCGCCCTTATGTCCGTTTATCGGAATGGCTGTGCGCGCTGCTGGCCGGATTGTTTTCTAATGGCCGAAAACAAAACAGGCATCTGTCCGATAGATGAACACGAAAACGACTTCCGATGCAGGCTCCCTCAAGCGGGGTGTCGCGTTGCTCAAGCTGTTGGCGACTGCCGGCCGCAAGGGCTTGGCGCTGACCGAGCTGGCGGCCAAGGCACAGTTGCCGCATCCCTCAGCACACCGCGTGCTGGCGCAACTGATTGCTGAGAACCTTGCGGTGCACGACGCACAGACCCGCCGATACCGGCTCGGTGCGCTCGCCTTCGAGCTCGGCGTGGCCGGCTCGACCATGCACGACATCCGCGACCTGTGCGACGGCGCGATGGGTTCGCTCGCGCAGGAGACCGGCGACACGGTCTACCTGGTCGTGCGCAGCGGCTTCGACGCGGTGTGCATGCACCGGCGCGAAGGCGAGTTCCCGATACGCGCCCTGGTGCTGGAGGTCGGCAGCCGGCGACCGTTGGGCGTCGGTGCAGGCGGGCTCGCGATCCTGTCAGCGATCGGCGAAGAGGAGCGACTGGAGATCATCCAGCGCGTGACGCCGAATCTGTCCGCTTTCGGGAAGCTCACCGCGTCGGATCTGGACGCGGCATGCGCTCAAGCACGCGCGGACGGCGCGGCAGTCATCCAGAACCGCGTGAGCCTCGGAGTGCGTGCCGTGGGCGTCGCCTTCCGCGACTCGATGGGCCATGCGGTCGGCGCCCTGAGCGTGGCGGCTCTCACGCAGCGCCTGAACCAGCGTCGGACTCAGGTGATCATCGAGTTGCTGCGCAGCGCGACGCGTGACGTGGAAGTGCGGATGCGCAAGCGCCACACGTCCTGAGGGGAATGCTTGGCATCGTCGCCTCAGGGCAGGTGACTAAGCGCTACACCGGTATTGGCCACGGAATCAAAGCTGGAAAGTCACGGCGAAGTTCCACTTTTGGCCGCGTCCCGCTGTACGTTTTCGGGCCTCAGGGCTCACCCTGATATTTCGGGTTCGCCTGAAACTCACCCGTGATATTGCCATGCTCATCTACCTTGAATGCCCCCTTGATGAACTCCGGAGGGATGTGGTCGTTCGGGCCGAAGTTTCCCGCGATTTGGTAGACCCAGCCTCCGGGGTTGGCCTTGGCTTCCGCAACCATTTCCGGCGTTGGAGCGACCGCTATCGGCGAGACCGCCGCGACTTTCTTGAATGGCCACATATACGGGGTACGAATCAGTTGGAGGGGCGGAGCGAATGACCGGTCCTGGCCGATTGTGTTGAAAAACTCCGCCGTTACTGCGCTCGGTTGATCTCGATTGCACTGGCGCTAACACCTTGGGTTGGCGCGCTCGAACATTCATCGCTTGCAAGCTCGCCCCGAGTCCTGGATCGACGCCCGGACACGACGCACGGCGCCTGCAAGCGACGTGGCCTTGCTCGACGAGATCAAGGCCCAGATCATCGAGTTGCCGACCTATGGCTACCGGCGTGCCTGCGCATTGGTGAACCGGCATCGAGCCACCACCGGTGCGCCGCGAGTGAATGCCAAGCGCATCTACCGCGTGATGGCGGCTCATGCATTGCTGCTACGAAGGCGCCGAGACGGCGCCAGTCCAGCCGGCCCCACGAGGGCAAGGTGGCCGTCGCGCACAGCGACATGCGCTGGTGCTCGGACGGCTTCGAGATCAAGTGTGATTCGGGGCAGACCGTGACCGCGACTTTCACCAAGGACTGCTGCGACCGTGAGATCCTGGCCTATCGGGCATGGGAGGGCAAAGGGCTGCCGGGCGAGCCGGTGCGCGAAATGCTCATCGAGGCCGTGGAGAAGCGCTTCGGCGGCGTCGAGGGTGTTCCCAGTACCCACGCCTTGGAGTTCCTCTCGGACAACGGGGGCGCCTACATCGCGGCCGAGACCCGGCAGATCGCTCGACAACTGGGCCTGAGCCCAGTCAACACGCCCGTGTGCAGCCCCCAGAGCAACGGCATGGCCGAGAGCTTCGTGAACACGTTCAAGCGCGACTATGTCAGCCGCATGGACCTTGCCGATGCGAGAACGGTGATGGCGCAGATGGCCGCAGCCTTCGAGCACTTCAATGAGGTGCATCCGCACTCGGCATTGAAGATGAAATCACCCAGGGAGTTCCGGCAGCATCGCGCTGCCCACCAGCGCCTTGCTCAGATCGAGCAGACGCTACATTGCGAATAGCCCGTGTCCTGAAATACGGGGGCAAGATCAAGCGGCCGGCATCGAGGCGGTTCCCCTGAGCGGCTTTTTTCTCCCTGGCCTCTACCAGCGCCAAACCACTGTCAAGAGTCAGTGTGCGCGGCCTAAGTGAAGTCAGAGTGAGGTTCGTGCAGCAGTTCTATGAAATGAAACTGGCCGCTTCGTTCGCGTGCCGTATCGGGGCATCTAAGCGAAAAATTCTCGAATATCTGCGAAAACGGCTTTGCCAGCGCGATTCGAAGTTTCGAACAACGCTTGATCAAGACCGCTGAAGCCAACGCCAGGGACGGCAGATTTAAGTGCGTGCTCTGGCTCGCACCACTCAGGCGTGCTGTGAAAAAAAACGTGTTTGCGGCATGCCAGAGGCCGGTTGGGATAAATCGCGCAAAAGTCGGCGACCAGAAATGGACACGGCTGGCCAAGATGGCCTGGGTAAACAGCTTGAGTTCACAGCACAGCCGATGAAGCGCTAGCAGACATTGCGAATGCCAGCGCGGTTGTCGTGACGGAAGTCGGCGATGGTCTTGAAGGTCGGAGCGAGCCGGCCGGTGACCCTATGATCGTGGCCGAGATCAGCGAGATGACTTTCCGTCCATTGATAGCAGTTCTCTTGCCATTTCTATTGCCTGCCCTCGCGATGGCGCAAGAAGTAGAGGGTAACCCCAGAACTTGGCAAAAACAACCGCAAATGCCTTGAAACCAAGACGCTTTGCCGGGTTGGATTCGACCAAGATCAATGCCAGAACCAGTCTTCGCAATTCAACCTTGTGCTTTTTCATCCAGAGCGCGGTGCGTTTCTTTTCTTCCGGCGAATGCTCATGCTCTTCAGCAGGTGCGGTATCGGTCAAGATTACGAAGGGCTCCCCGCGCTGCAGATTTTCCTCGAATTCGTCGAAGTCCTTCTGGTGATCATGTCCGTGTTCTTGCGTAAGGTTCATCCAGACCAAAGGGAAGTCAGAACTATTCATCGACATCACCATTTCCCTTGCGTTTTGATGCGGCGCCAGGTGGCTGCAATGGCGAACATGCCGGGCAACGTAATGAAGAACACTGCCGAAAAGGCAATGTGCCAACCGTCGCGCAACCCGTCGGAGATTCCCCCGAGGGTATTCAGGACGACAAGCAGGCTGCCGAGGGCCAACGCAACCCACTGAGCCTTACGGGTTCCGATCAGTGCGAGGAGCACCGTGACGATCCAAGAACCATAGAACGCGGAGAACATCCACAGTACGTCGGGCTCAAACGTAATCGCCGATGTCGCTCCGTGCGCTCTCACAAAGTCGTTGACGTAGAAGAACAACTGGAAGGTGACAAAAAGCGCGGCACCAGCGGCTGTCGTCAACCAGAACAAGGCGACCTTGTTGGGGTTGTTCATGGCCAGATCTTGTGCGGGGCGTAGGGAGGACTGAAGGGGCATAGGAGCTTTCTCGAGAATAAATGGCTGTATGTCTGAGGATTTCCAGCGGCTGAAGCGTTCGCCTGCTAGCAATCAATATCTGTAGTTCAGCGTCACCATGACGTTGCGTGGTGAGCCATAACTGACGGTGTCGAAATCGCCCTTCTGTAGCGCGTACTTCTTGTCGAACGCGTTGTTGAGGTTGACGGCGACGTTGGTCTTTTTTGTGAATGCGTAACGCGCCACGAGCGACACCAAGGCATATGAACCCTGTTCTCCGCCCAACGAACTGGTGCCAGTGTTGGGAGCCTGGTAGAAGCGGCTTTGCCATTTGACGCCTCCGCCTAGCGTCAACTTGCTCCACTCTCCGGGTAACTGGTAGGTGGTGAAAAGCTGGGACGTGGTGCGCGGTATTTGCGAATTCAAGCGGACGCCGTCGCCATCTTGCGCCGTGAAATGGGCGATGCCTGCGTAGATGTTCCAGCCACGCGCCAACTCGCCCTGCAAGTCCAGCTCGATCCCGCGCGACTTCGTCCCATCCGCGCCTTTATAGGCTTGGGCACCGCTTGGCGTATAGGTTCCTGCGACCATCTGTGCAGCGTTGTCCAGTTCGGTATCGAACAAAGCCACCGACGCATTCAGACGCCCGTCCATGTAAGCGCCTTTGAGTCCGATTTCCTTGGTTTTCCCCTTGGACGGCATGAGCACGTTGCCCCTGCTGTCGCGATAGTCGGTTTGCGGATTGAATATGCCGGTGTAGCTCACGTAGGCCGAATAGGTCTTGTCGATGTCGTAGATCAAGCCGGCATACGGGGCGAATTCACTCTTCTTGTAGTGCAACGACGCGCCACCGACGTCGTCGTCGATTTCGTAGTTGCTGAAGCGGCCGCCGACAACGAGCTTTAGAGGTTCGGCCAACGAAAACCTGGCTGCGCTGTAGACACCGCTCTGCTTGATTCGGGTGCTGGTCGGTATCGAAGCCATGGCATCGAAGTTGGGGCGGGGATAGGCCGGGCTCAAGTCATAGACATTGACCGGCGCAAAGCCTGCATAGAACGGCGCGATATCCTTCTGGCTGGCCGTGCGGCGCGAACTCGTCACCCCCACCACCAAGTCATGCTGGCGGCCCAGCAGTTCGAAGGGGCCGCTCGCCATCACGTCGAGGGTGTTTTGGCGGCTGCGACCTTCGGACGCCAGTGCTACCGGATAAGCACCGTAGGGATAGGAGCCCAGTCCCGTGGCGCGATCGGGGCGACCGACCAGGCCGAGTAGTTCGGCATCGGATTCGGTGCGGTACTGGTTGGCAACGGCCCGGAGTTTCCACCCGCTGTCAAAGCGGTGTTCGATCTCGGCGAACGCCGTCTTCAGGGTGTTGTCCCAATGACTCCAATCCTGCGCGTAGTTCTTGGAGCGTGAATACTCCGCCTGCGTGCGATCGCTGAACCATAGCGGCAAACCTCCCCAGGTGGAGCCCTTCGGCGTGATGTCCTGGTAGTCATAGCCCAGTCTCACCGTCGTGTCTGGTGTCAGATCTGCCTCGATGATGCCGTAGAACGACTTCCTCTCCGGCTTGTAGTCGTCGATGTACGAGTGCCCGTCTTGGTACGTCCCCACCATGCGCGCGCGGATGCGGCCGTCCTCGGTCAACGGCGTCGAGATGTCGCCCATGCCTCGATGGGTGTCCCAACTCCCAGCGCCGAGTGACGCGGCAGCCGAGAAGTCACGGGTCGGTCGTTTGCGCGCCAAGTTGATGGCGGCCGAGGGATTGCCGGTGCCGGTCAGCAAGCCGGAGGCCCCGCGCACTACTTCGACACGGTCGTAGAACGCGGTATCGAGAGAGCCGATGCCGCTCCCATTGACGATGTTGCCGACGACGGCGGGGATGCCGTCGTACTGAACGTTGTTGATCAGAAAGCCACGCGAATAGAAACTCGTCCGTTCGCTGTCAGTCTGGTACGACGAGACGCCCGTGGTGCTCTCCAGCACGCCTTGCACCGAATTCAATTGCTGGTCGTCCATGCGCTGGCGGGTGATCACCGTCACCGCCTGTGGTGTTTCCTGCAGGGACAGCGGCAAGTGCGTCGCCGCCGCCGTCTCGCCCGTGGTGTAGGAACCTGTGCCCTCGGTGGTCGCTTCATCCACACGGCCCGTCACGGTGACGGCCGGCAAGGTCGTCTCCTCCTGAGCCGTTTTCGCTTCGATCTCGCCTTGCGGCTGCGCTGGCTCAGCGGCGCATGTGCCCTGCGCGCTGACGAAAATAGCCGCGGCGACCGCTTGACCCAGCACGCTTCGGGGAGCGTTCATGAGGGCGTCCTTGCTTGGGCTACCCCGTCCAATCCCATCTGCCACTGGAACTCTCCAGCATGCTTGAAATTCTTCATCAAATAAAACTCATTAACGTTTGGTTAATGCATTTAACGATGAAGTTGGGCTGGCTGGATTATCAAATGGGGCCAGATTGTTATTCATTCGGGCCAATCACCCAGCTTGAGCAGGAGTGCTCGCCTTGCATCGATGGTCATGGGACCAACCTGCGAGCGCGGTCGCGCGTCTGGTGCGGAATCAGCGCTGATCGACCCGGTCCTCATGCAGACCCAAGACAGCAGCTCGCACCGTCACAGCGACTTGATGGCCTCACGATCGCGCCTTGGCGAGACCAGCCAAAGGCATCGAACCCCTCAGCAGGTAGGTCGACAGCTTCGCGCCGGATCAAGCAACCGGGCGCTGGATGATTTATGGATTGCTGGGTTCCGTGTCCGCATGAAAGGCGCACCTAGGCACGCATTCCCATGCCATCAGGCCGGACGTGCCAAACGCTTGCGACGACCTGCGATGTCACTGCCGCGCGTGCGGGCCTTCACTGATCAGTGGCGCTGCGTAAACATCCGCAGTCGCTGGCCTGAGAAGGGCGTTGCTATCGGCCGAGCCAGTCTTTGCCATCAACATGACATGTGCAAAACGTCGGCAACTTTGCAGGACAGACAGTAGATGGGTAAAAGCTGGCGGTCGCGAGTCAAGACAGCTTGGACCAGTCAGGGCGATATTTCATCGGGGAGCATGATTCCGGGTGTGCAAGCAAGCTCGGCGCCGTTGGTGCGATCTGAGAGGTATCGGGCTGGGGGCTTGCCCGTGGCCTTGCGGAACATGGTGACGAACCCGCTGGCGTTTTCGTACCCCAGCTCCAATGCCACCGTCTGCACGCTTTCACCCTTGGTCAAGCGTTGAAGCGCAAGGATCACATGCAATTGCCGACGCCAGCGGCCGAAACTCATTCCAATGTCGTGCAGCAGGAGACGACTCATGCTTCGCTCGCTCATGCCAATGCGAAGGGCCCAGTCGGCCTTCGAGGTCTTGTCCGCAGGGTCGGCCAGCATCATTTCCGCAAGGCGGCGCAATCGCGGATTGCGCGGCATGGGCAGATGCATGTCTTCCACGGACGCCTCTACCAACTCGTCAAGCAATGCGGCAATCAGCCGGTCTTCCCGCCCTCCCAGCGCGTATAAAACAGGAAAACTGGCTACCTTCAGCAGCAGCTCGCGTAGCAGCGGCGATACCGAAATCGTACAACAGGTTTTCGGCAAATCCGGTGCAGCGTCAGGCTCGAAGAACAGGCAATAGCATTCCGTTTCACCCGCCCCCCGCGCCGAATGGGGCAAATCTCCAGGTATCCATATTGCGCACTGTGGCGGCACGATCCAGACCCCCTCTTCGATTTCGCAGTTAAGGATGCCGCGAACGGAGTAAATCAGCTGTGCCTTGCGGTGCTGATGACTCGCGTTCTCCCAGTCCTTCGTTACCGATTTGGCACCCAGAGCAACAACGGACCGGGGAACACTGTCGACGTCCGTGGGCAAAGTCAAATCAGTGATGGCGCCAGTCGACATGTACGTGTTGATGCGTCTTTAAAACGGGCTGATGTCCTATCTGAACAATATCATGAAAGATTTTCGCGTTGGGGTAGGCCAAAGAGCAGGTAGCAACTGGGCGACAACTACTGCGATTCCGCTGAGTAGGCCGAACAACCTTGCCTATCGACCGTGCCCAGCGACGTCACGCGGCCGGCGGCCGCAATTCGCCGCTATAGCTGACCCTGGCACAGGTACTTGATGTGCAGATATGAGGTCGCAGCTGGCTGGCTCAAGCCGACAGCGAAAGCCGCTTTCCGGAGGCTTTGCAATTCGGCAATGTCCACCTAATAGATATGCCGAAAAAGTTAAACGGGCGCCGAATTTTTCAGATTCTTAGCCTTACGCCAACGTGGCGACTGAAGTCATATTGCAAACAGTTAGCCAATGAGGCGCCAAAGTCACCCTCATTGGCCACTCGTGACAATCAGTTCGGAGCTGCTCCGGGCAACGACGTGATACGTGTTCCGCAATTACCCGAAATCAAGCACGGCGCCATTGCCTTTGAAGCAAACCATCCATGCGTGTCAAGATTGTAGTGCACGGACCCATCGCCTCCACCCAGAATGCCGCCACTGTAGATGGAAGTTAAGACTTGCGAAACATCAATCACAGAAAGGTTGGCCGTATCGGTTGCAACGAGGTCTGCGAATACCTTTTGCATCTGAGTCAAAGTCGATGCTCCGTAGGCTGCTGACAACGGTTTGACGAACTGGATTGGGAACCGAGTGCCTAATGCTGCATTGAACCCGTTGACAAGATTCTTGTAGTTATTCGGAGCATTGGTTACTGTAATCGGATGCGCGTTATTAGCTTCGGCTTCCCATTGGTTCCACTGCAGGTTCAACACACGCGGTGTTTTTCCGCTAGCAAGAATACTCTTCAGCCCTCGGTACATTATTGTCCGAGCAAATGGCGCGAGCGCATACGAAGGCAACTTGGAGGTGTCCAAACCCGGTTGCCACAGATTAACCCCGTGCGTTATCCACGCTGCTGACCCGCGTTCAACGTCTTGTACGTCGACGCCCTGGCTTGGCCAACCAATGTGAACGATGTAGAGATCAGGCAGTTTCCAGCCGGCGTTGACAAGTTGCTGCCATTGAAATGCAGCGAAATTGGCAGCGTTACCAGCAGCCCCCGACACGTTGTTAAATCCCAGGTTCATGTCTGCACCCGTCGCCGAGATCGCCCAGTTAATCCACGAAACTGATTGAATCGTGGATATTGCTCCGCTGAACGGTGCTGTGCCATTCTTGTTGCCAGGCAGGAAGTTCCAGCCAGCGTTTTCAATTCCCCAGACATTGGGAGATGCGGGGGCGATAAATCTCGTCGGCTGGGGATTGATACCAGCTGAATTGCTTTGCCCCATGAACATCAATACCGCTACATCGTTGCTGCCGAACGAGCTAGGCGCAAATCCTGAAGGTGTGGACGCCCCGGACACCTGGGCGCCCACCCCGATATTGGCAATCCGGAACCAGCCTGGCGCGTTTGTGTAGTCTGGAAGCTGCCACGCTTTGCCGCTGGAGTCGACTCCCCAAACTTGCCCGTCGGCAACTGTAATATTTTTCAATTGCGCGTTGCTCTTGAACCAGGGCAGACCGTGGTAGGGCTCGGGATTTGCGATGGCCGCAGGTGAAGCCCAATTGCTGCAATAAACGAACTGATCGTTATTGACTTGGCAAACGAGACCGCGCCCGTCGACTGCGACTTGTTGAACTCCTGCCGCCACTGCAGTGGACGTCGCTGCGACTGCCTTATAGTCCTTGACCTGTATTAGGTTTCCACTGGTATCGACACCCCAGAATTGTGTGCCTGCCGAAACGGCTATTTGATCGAAATTACTGGCGCCAGTATCAGTCCAATTGATTGAGTGGTATCCGTTTGAATCCCCCGCGCTTGGTGGGGTCGGCGAGCCGCTGCAGTACACGTGCTGGTTATTGTTTATTTGGCACAATAAATTGTGTGCTGCGGAGATTTTCGCTACGCCACTGGCAACCTTAATCCAGTTCGTGCTTGTCTTGAAGTTCGGCAGATACCAGAGAACGTGGGAACTGTCTATGCCCCACACTTGATTGTCGCTGACGGAAATTGAGGCGAGATTTTTGTTAAGATTAATCCAGGCTAGATTGTGGTAGCCACCACCATCAGCGGGGCCGGCAGCCTGATCGCTGCAATAGCTGTTTCCGGTTGCCTGAACTTGACAAATTGTCGAAGCTGCCTGAGATTTTCCCGCAAAGGCAAGGAGACCGACCGCTCCTAACAATGCGCACCCGATAGTCTTGGCTGTCCTGTTTCGAAGTGATCGTGACGCTTGCATTACCGGCCTTGGAAGTACCCTCATTTCGCCGAAGTACCAAGGTAACGGTGGGGCGGCCACGAAAATCGATGGCCGATTCCTTCCAGGCACGCAGTCGAGCACAAATCGTTTTGTTGGTGGAACGGTAGATTCAGTCATTGCTTGCGCACAGAAGCCACCATTTTGTTCCACCTCAACGTGATGCACATGACGGCCTGACGAAGCACTCAATACTCTGTAAATCTCCCGATTCAGTCCCAATAGCATAGAAGGCTTCACATTGCTCAAGAAGTTCTTGATGATTTTGATCACGTATTACTCCACAGAAAATAACTTAATGTTACTCAGGCCAGATTCATAATTGCCGCCACCTTTCTATTGCGTTTTTATTGAATTTTTTATTCACCGGTGTTCGACGCTGTTTGCCGGTGCAATTGAAAAGGTTTCTGGGCCACGTGCGCGATCACGCCCATGTCCTGGCACCCACGGATGAACTCCTGTGCGTCATAGCCCTTGTCCGTGTCAAGCGCGATGCCGATCGTGTCATCGTCCGCCGCCTCGCACGCTGCGTTGATCATGACCTTGGCCGCTTCACGCTCGGCATGACCATCACCGGTGGTGACCATGGCATTGGCAATCAGGCCATGGCGGTTGGTGGTCGAGCCGCACTGAAGGTTGATGTCGCCGGCGATCGGTTTCGGAATGCGCTCCGGGCCGACCACGAGCTTGAACTGGATCTTGATGTCGGGAAGCTCGAGCTCCCGCTTGATTTCCTCGACCACATTCATGCACAGGTCCACCAAATAGCCGATGGGCGGCTTCTGCGCATTGACGAACGAAAAGGGCGGCACGGATTCGCGCACGCCGAGCATGATCGTGCGCGTTTCGCGGACCTTGCCCATGTGTCGTCAGCGGCCCGCGCCGGCAGTGTCACCAGCGCCATCAGCGCGGGGACCAGGGGAATCATTGCGGCACGCAGCAGCCGCAGGGGAAAAGGGAACATGCGGGTACGACGCCAACGGCGGTTTGAATTTCGATGTCGATCACACGCCGTTGCTGTCTCGCCGACTCTCGGGAGTCGCGTTCGCATCCATCGCCCGTCATCGCTCGCAAGAAATTTGGCTCCTGCGAGCGATGCGGACCCCACGTGTCATTCGGGAATCTTGCGTGCGGATTTTTTGCTGAAACGCATACTTTTCACTAGCCACGAAAAATGGGATTTAGCCACTCATTTTTCGTTGAAATCACCCGAAGCGCTGAGTCCCGGGGACTCTGAACTCAGTGATGCCGCCTGCCACCGCCCCGGGTACGCCAGTTGGCTCGACTATGCAGTCGAACAGTTTTGCACTGGGCTTTAGAGGGTCAGAGATCGGCGGAACTCAACAGCCAACTGGACAGTGCGTGACTTTGGGGGGGGTGCGGATAAAAACTTGGACTGGTTTTATGCCGCAAGTCCAAGGCTCACCCGGTATTCGATGGGGCTGAGAGAGCCAAGAGAGATCTTGATCCGCTTCTCGTTGTACCAGCGGATGTACGAGTC
>Ga0163161_10002567_pt1 | contig 12972 bp, 9 predicted proteins | sample S45metaG_FD_129847 | JGI IMG/M metagenome (GOLD analysis project Ga0163161, IMG submission 129847) | Switchgrass rhizosphere microbial communities from Kellogg Biological Station, Michigan, USA - S4-5 metaG | ecosystem: Host-associated > Plants > Roots > Rhizosphere > Soil | place: USA: Michigan... | reverse complement strand
TGGCAAGTCTTGCCCCGACGTACGGCCGTGGTGCCATGACCAATACCTGGACCGATATCGCCAACGCGAATCTGGTTCTGGTGATGGGCGGCAACGCAGCAGAAGCGCACCCCTGCGGTTTCAAATGGGTGACGGAAGCCAAGGCGCACAACAACGCGCGACTGATCGTGGTCGACCCGCGATTTACCCGCACCGCCTCGGTGGCTGACTATTACGCGCCGATACGCACCGGCACTGACATCGCATTCATGGGCGGGCTGATCAATTACTTGCTGACCAAGGACAAAATCCAGCACGAGTACGTGCACAACTACACCGACGTGTCGTTCATCGTCAAAGCCGGGTATGGCTTCGAGGACGGGATTTTCAGCGGTTATGACGCTGCCAAGCGCAGCTACACCGATAAGTCCGGCTGGGGTTATGAGCTCGGTGAAGACGGCTTTGTCAAAGTCGACCCGACCCTGCAGGATCCACGGTGTGTCTTTCAATTGATGAAGCAGCATTACAGCCGCTACAACATTGACCTGGCGAGCCAGATTTGCGGCATGCCCGTCGATGCCATGCAAAAAATCTGGGATGAGATCGCCACGTGCTCGGTACCGGGCAAGACCATGACCATCCTGTATGCGTTGGGCTGGACTCAGCACTCGATCGGCGCGCAGATCATCCGTAGCGCGGCGATGGTGCAATTGCTGCTGGGCAACGTCGGTATGCCGGGAGGCGGCGTGAATGCCTTGCGCGGTCACTCCAATATCCAGGGTCTGACTGACCTCGGGTTGCTGTCCAACTCGTTGCCCGGTTACCTCTCATTGCCGGGCGACGCCGAGCAGGACTACGCCGCGTACATCACCAAACGCACGCAAAAACCGTTGCGCCCCGGGCAGTTGTCCTACTGGCAGAACTACGGCAAATTTCACGTCAGCCTGATGAAAGCCTGGTATGGCGCCAATGCCACCGTCGAGAACAACTGGGCGTATGACTACCTGCCGAAGCTGGATATCCCCCAGTACGACATCCTCAAGGTGTTCGACCTGATGGGCCAGGGCAAGGTCAACGGCTACATGTGCCAGGGCTTCAATCCCATCGCGGCGTTGCCCGACAAGAACCGGGTGATGGTGGCGCTGGCCAAACTCAAATGGCTGGTGGTGATGGACCCGCTGGCCACCGAAACTTCAGAGTTCTGGCGCAATTTCGGCCCGTACAACGATGTGAAAAGCGCCGATATTCAGACCGAAGTGATTCGCCTGCCCACCACCTGTTTTGCCGAGGAAGACGGCTCGCTGGTCAACAGCAGCCGCTGGCTGCAATGGCACTGGAAAGGCGCCGACGGCCCGGGTGAAGCGCACACCGACATTCGGATCATGGCTGAGCTGTTTCTGCGTTTGCGTCAGCGCTATCAGGCGCAGGGTGGCGCTTATCCCGATCCGCTCCTCAAACTGTCGTGGCCGTACAAGATCGCCCATGAACCCTCGCCGGAAGAGCTGGCCAAGGAAATCAACGGCTACGCCACCACGGACTTCACCGACGCCACGGGCGCGCCGATCAAGGGCAATGCGCAACTGGCCGCGTTCAGTCAGCTCAAGGATGACGGCAGCACCGCATCCGGCTGCTGGATTTTCTGCGGCAGCTGGACCGAGACCGGTAACCAGATGGCCCGTCGCGACAACAGCGATCCGTGGGGCATGCACCAACAACTGGGTTGGGCCTGGGCCTGGCCGGCGAACCGACGGATTCTCTACAACCGCGCGTCTGCCGACCTGAAAGGTAACCCGTGGGATCCGAAAAAACGCCTGGTGTGGTGGAACGGCAAGGTCTGGGGCGGCACTGATGTGCCCGACTACAAGGCCGACGTGCCGCCGGAAGCGGGGATGAATCCATTCATCATGAATCCCGAAGGCGTGGCGCGGTTCTTCGCCGTCGACAAGATGAACGAAGGCCCGTTCCCCGAACATTACGAGCCATTCGAGACGCCTATCGGCATCAATCCGCTGCACCCGAACAACAAAAAAGCCACCAGCAACCCGGCGGCGCGAATCTTTGATTCGGTGTGGGATTCCCTCGGCGTGGCCAAGGATTACCCGTACGCGGGCACCAGCTACCGCTTGACCGAGCATTTCCACTTCTGGACCAAGCACTGCAAGCTCAACGCGATTACCCAGCCACAGCAGTTCGTCGAAATCGGCGAGGTGCTGGCGAAGGAGAAAGGCATCATTTCCGGCGATCGCGTGCGCGTCAGTTGCAAGCGCGGGCACATTGAAGCGGTGGCGGTGGTGACCAAGCGGATTCGTCCGTTGCAGGTCAACAACCAGGTGGTGCACCAGATCGGTATCCCGTTGCACTGGGGGTTTACCGGACTCACGCGCCACGGATACCTGACCAACACCCTGGTGCCGTTCCTCGGCGATGGCAACACGCAGACCCCGGAATCCAAGTCATTTTTGGTCAACGTGGAGAAAATCTAAATGGCCAGCCAAGACATCATTGCCCGCTCGGCCACCACGACCCCGTCGCCTTCGGTGCGCATCGAGGAGGAAGTGGCCAAGCTGATCGACACCACCAAGTGCATCGGCTGCAAGGCTTGCCAGGTCGCCTGCTCGGAATGGAACGAGCTGCGCGACGAAGTCGGCTTCAACCTGGGCACCTACACCAATCCGCAAGACCTGAGCGCGGAAACCTGGACGCTGATGCGCTTCACTGAGCATGAAACCGATGCCGGCAACCTCGAATGGCTGATTCGCAAGGACGGCTGCATGCATTGCGCCGAACCCGGTTGCCTGGCGGCATGCCCGAGCCCGGGGGCGATCATCAAGCTGGCCAATGGCATTGTCGATTTCAACCAGGACCACTGCATCGGTTGCGGCTATTGCATCACCGGCTGCCCGTTCAACATTCCGCGGATCTCGCAAAAAGATCACAAGGCCTACAAATGTACCTTGTGTTCGGATCGGGTCGAATACGGGCTGGAGCCGGCCTGCGTGAAAACCTGCCCGACCGGGGCGATTGTGTTCGGCACCAAGGAAGACATGAAAGAACACGCCGCCGAACGCATTGTCGACCTCAAGAGTCGCGGCTTCGAACATGCCGGTCTCTATGACCCTGCGGGTGTGGGCGGCACGCACGTGATGTATGTGCTGCACCATGCCGATGAACCGTCGTTGTACGCCGGCCTGCCGAACGCGCCTGCGATCAGTCCGCTGGTGGGGCTGTGGAAAGGCGTGAGCAAACCGTTAGGCCTGTTGGCCATGGGCCTGGCGGTGCTGGCCGGGTTCTTCCATTACGTGCGCATCGGGCCGCAGGTGGTTGAAGAGGACGAACATCCCCCAGGCAAGGACCCGGACGTGCATGAGGTTGACCCCTCGGTTCACACCTATGATCCGCGGCGGGAGGACAGGCCATGAGCAACAAAACCATCCTGCGCTACACCACAGGCCAGCGCACCAATCACTGGCTGGTGGCCATCCTGTTTTTCATGGCGGCGCTCTCCGGGTTGGCGCTGTTTCATCCGGCGCTGTTCTGGCTTAGCAATCTGTTTGGCGGTGGCCCGTGGACGCGCATCCTGCACCCGTTCATGGGCGTGGTGATGTTCGTGCTGTTCCTTGGATTGGTGCTGCGCTTCTGGCGAGCGAATTTCTTTATCACCAATGATCGGTTGTGGCTAAAGCGCGTTGGCCGGGTGATCAAGAACGAGGAGGAGGGCGTGCCCCCCGTTGGCAAGTACAACGCCGGGCAGAAGCTGCTGTTCTGGACCTTGCTGGTCTGTATGCTGGTGCTGCTGTTCAGTGGACTGGTGATCTGGCGCGCGTATTTCAGCGCTTTTTTTGGCATCACCGCGATTCGCTGGTCGATGCTGCTGCATGCGTTGGCCGGGTTTGTTCTGGTGTTGAGCATCATCGTGCACATCTACGCCGGGATCTGGATCAAGGGTTCGGTCAGCGCCATGGTGCATGGCTGGGTCAGCCGCCCTTGGGCGAAAAAACACCACGAACTCTGGTACCGCGAAGTGACCCGCGACGAACACCCCGACCGGCCGATCAGCAAAAAAGGATAAGCACTTGCCGACGATTCTTGAGCCTGGAGAGATTGAAGCGGCGGCGACCTCACCGCCGTTTTTGTATCCGCCGCCGCACAACCTGTTCACTTTGCGCGCATTGCGGCTAGAACGTTTGGCCGAGGAGCATGCATTGGCCGATTACCTGCGCCTGGTGGCTGGCCTGTGTCATGTGCAGCAAAGTCTGATGGACGATCCGCCCGTTGCCACCCTGCCGGATCCCGAACGAATCAAGAAGTGCCAGGAGCATGGTCTGCCACCGCTCGCCGCCGACACGCTGGTACGCGAGGGTCATTGGTTGCCATACCTGGACGCCTTGTTGCAACGTTACCAGGCACCGCCGCAACCCGCCGTAGAACAAGCCCTGGCGACGTTGCTCCATACCGACGCCGGACAACGCAAAGCCTGGGCAGTGGCGTTGGTCAGTGGCCAGTTCACGCTGTTGCCAGCGGCGCTGGTGCCGTTTCTCGGTGCCGCCTTGCAAGCAGCCTGGAGTCATTGGTTGCTGAGCACGCCGGATCTGGCGCTGAAATCCGGTGACAGTCTCAGCCAATGCCCGGCCTGCGGTTCGCCGGCAATGGCTGGCGTGATTCGACAACGGGGCAAACACAACGGTTTGCGTTATCTGGTGTGCTCGTTGTGTGCCTGCGAATGGCATGTGGTGCGTGTCAAATGCGTGTACTGCGAACAAAGCAAAGGCCTGGAATACTTCAGCCAGGAGGATGACCGTCACGCCGCAAATCAAGCTCCGTTGCGCGCCGAAACCTGTCCCGGCTGTCGCAGTTACCTGAAACTGCTGTACCTGGAAAACGACGCCGAGGCCGAAGCGCTGTCAGCGGACTTGGCCAGCCTGATGCTCGACATGCGCCTGGAACAGGAGGGCTACCTGCGTCCGGCGCCCAATCTGCTGCTGGCACCCGGTGGCGACTGAACGCATCTACACTCAGGCGCGACGGTCAATCGTTTCCAGGAGCGCCTGATGTCTTCAACCTTCGCCAGCCAAACCTTGCGGCTGCCTTCCATCGACAGTTTGCTGCGCCATTCTGCCTGCAAACCACTGGCCGAGCGCTATGGCCGGGAGTCGCTGCTGGCGAGCCTGCGGCAATTGCTCGATGACTTGCGCGAACCGGTTTTGACCGGGCAACTCAGTGCCGTGGAAATCAGCCCACAGGTATTGGCGGGGCGGGCGGGGGAGCGTCTGGCCCGACATCACCAAAGCCACGTGCGGCGGGTGTTCAACCTGACCGGCACCGTGCTGCACACCAACCTCGGGCGGGCGTTGCTTCCGGATGTCGCCATCGAAGCGGTGCAAATGGCCGCGCGTTATCCGCTCAATCTCGAATTTGATCTGCACAGCGGCAAGCGTGGCGACCGTGATGACCTGATCGAAGGCCTGATCCGCGAACTGACCGGTGCCGAAGCGGTGACGGTGGTCAACAACAACGCGGCGGCCGTGTTGCTGACGCTCAATAGCCTGGGCGCGCGCAAGGAAGGGATTATTTCCCGGGGCGAACTGATTGAAATCGGTGGCGCGTTCCGCATTCCCGACATCATGGCCCGGGCCGGGGTCCGGCTGCATGAGGTCGGCACCACCAACCGCACCCATGCCCGTGATTACGAAGCCGCCATCGGCCCGCGCAGCGGTCTGGTGATGCGTGTGCATGCGAGCAATTACAGTATTGAAGGGTTCACCGCACGGGTGCCCACCGCCGAACTGGCGCAGTTGGCGCACCAACATGGGTTGCCATTGCTTGAAGATCTCGGCAGCGGTAGCCTGCTGGACTTGACCCGTTGGGGTCTGCCGGCCGAGCCGACGGTGCGCCAGGCGCTGCTCGACGGCGCGGACATCGTCACCTTCAGTGGCGACAAATTGTTGGGTGGCCCGCAGGCCGGGTTGATTGTCGGGCGCAAGGACTTGATCGCGAAGATCAAGAAAAACCCGCTCAAACGCGCGCTGCGGGTCGACAAACTGACCTTGGCTGCGCTCGAGGCGGTGCTGGGTTTGTACCGTGATCCCGAGCGCCTGGCCGAACGGCTGCCGAGCTTGCGCCTGCTGACTCGCCCGCAGGCCGATATCCTCGCCCAGGCCGAACGGCTGCAAGCTTCGCTGGCGCACGCATTAGGTGACGGCTGGAGCGTCAGTGCGCTGCCGGCACTGGGCATGATCGGCAGCGGCAGCCAACCCGTGGCACGCTTGCCCAGTGCCGCGTTATGCCTGCGGCCGAAGGTGACCAAACGTCTGCGCGGGCGGCAGTTGTTGGGGCTGGAAGCCGCGTTCCGTCTGTTGGCCATCCCGGTACTGGGCCGCATCGACGATGACGCACTGTGGCTGGACCTGCGCCAACTGGACGATGAAGCCGCGTGGCTGGCGCAACTCGATCAACTGAAGGTGCCGGGGTGATCGTCGGCACCGCAGGGCACATCGATCACGGCAAGACCTCGTTGCTTCAGGCGCTGACGGGCCAATCCGGCGATCGTCGCCGCGAAGAACGCGAACGAGGCATGACCATCGACCTCGGCTACCTGTATGCGGCGCTGGAGCCAGGCGCCGAGTTGACCGGGTTCATCGACGTGCCCGGTCATGAGCGGTTCACCCATAACATGTTGGCTGGGGCGCAGGGCATCGATCTGGTGTTGCTGGTGGTCGCGGCGGACGACGGCGTCATGCCGCAAACCCGCGAACATCTGGCGATTGTTGAACTGCTGGGCATTCCTTGGGCGCTGGTGGCAATCACCAAATGCGACCGGGTCGATGCGGCCCAGGTGCAAGCCGTCCATGAACAGATGACAACGCTGCTGGCGCCCGGGCCGTATGCCAACGCGCGACAGATTGCGCTATCAAGCGTGACGGGCGAGGGCGTTGAGGCATTGCGCCAGGCGTTGCTCGTCGCTCAGCGCGATGTGCTTCAACGCAATACGAACGGTGGCTTTCGTCTGGCAATTGATCGGGCTTTCAGCGTGGCTGGCGCCGGTATTGTGGTGACCGGCACGGCATTGTCCGGGCAAGTGACGGTAGGTGACACGCTGGTGCTCAGTCCGCAGGGCAAACCTGTTCGTGTGCGAGGGTTACACGCGCAAAATCAAGCCGCAGACACCGCGTTAGCCGGTCAACGCGTCGCATTGAACCTGAGTGCCGAGCGTTTGGCGCTGGAGCATATTCACCGTGGCCAATGGCTGCTGGCCGAGTGGATGTACGCCCCGACCCAGCGACTGGACATTGACCTGCGTTTGCTGGCCAGCGAAGCCAAAGCCTTCGAACACTTTCAACCGGTGCATGTCCACCTCGGCACTCAGGACGTGACGGGGCGGGTGGCGTTGCTGGAAGGCGCAAGCCTGGCGCCGGGTGGACGGATGTTCGCGCAAATCCTGCTCAATGCGCCGGTGCAGGCGGTCAAGGACGATCCTTTGATCCTGCGGGATCAGAGCGCGCAACGGACCCTCGGCGGTGGCCGGGTGCTCGATCCATTCGCCCCGACCCGACACCGGCGCAGCCCCGAACGCCTGGCACAGCTACAGGCCCTCGCCACCCGTCATTCGCTGGAAGAACTCTTGCCTGCGTTGTTGGCCAACAGCGAAATCGGTCTCGATCCACGGCAACTGGAGCGACAGTTCAACCGTCCACGCGCGACCTGGGCATTGCCCGATGACGTGCGCTTGATCGAGACCCGCCAGGGTCCGTTGTTGTTTAGCGCGCCGCGCTGGGAGGCGCTGAAAGCTCCCTTGCTGGAACAGCTCGCACGCTTTCATCAACTGGAGCCGGATCAAATGGGCCCGGACCGCGATCGCCTGCGTCGCTTCGCCGCCACGCCGCTGGAACGCCCGACTTTCATCCGCCTGCTCGACGAACTGCTCGCCAGCGGCGCCATCGCCGCTAACGGGCCCTGGCTGCATTTACCCGGTCATCAAGTGCGCTTGAGCGAAGAGGACGAAGCGCTGTGGCTGCGCATACAACCGCTGTTCGAACAGGCCGGGTTCGATCCGCCATGGGTGCGCAAACTGGGAAATGACGAGGCAACCGTACGCCTGCTGTTGCGCAAGATGGCGCGATTGGGGCTGCTGCATCAAGTGGTTCGGGACCTGTTCTACACCGACGCGATGCTCCGTCGATTGGCGGCTATGCTCTTGCAACTGGCCGAGCACAACCCGGTGATTCAAGTCGCAGCGTTTCGCGATGCGGTCGGTCTGGGTCGCAAGCGCAGCATTCAGATTCTGGAGTACTTCGACCGCATCGGCCTGACCCGACGCTTGGGTGATAAGCGCCAGATCCGTCTCGACAGTGCCTTGGCGCAACAGAAAGACGACTGAATTCAAGGAAGGCAATCGCGCCCGGTGGCGCGGCCGGGCTTCAAACCCGGTTGGGGACGGCATCCGTTCCCGGGCCGGTTCGACTCCGGCTGCCTTCCGCCATTTTGTAGATTCAGGCGTGGAAAGTCAGTCAATGTGCTGCATTTTCGGTTTTTTTTCGAAGTGCTGCGATGCAGAGCACACAGATCACGTCGCACTGGTAAATCACCGTCTATGCTGGCCTTACCGCTTCCCCACCTGCTTTGCATAAGCAAGGAGTCATCCATGGTGCCCACACCGCTGTCCGAGAAATCGTTAACACGCAGCATGCTCGATGTCCTGATACGTGCCGGGTTGATTGTTGTACTGGTGCTGTTCTGCTTCGAGATATTCCGTCCCTTTCGCGATTTGATGCTGTGGTCGGTGATCCTGGCAATCACGCTCTACCCGTTGCAACTGCGATTGATGGGTTCGTTCGGACGCAGCGAAGGGCGTGCTGCCACCGCGATCGTGCTGATTGCCATCGCTATTCTGGTGGTGCCGGTCTATCTGTTGGGCACCTCGATTGCTTCGTCGGTCGGGCAAGTCATCGACCTGGTGAAGGAAGGTACCTTCGTCATCCCGCCGCCGCCTGACACAGTCGCCACGTGGCCGGTCGTGGGTAAACCTATCTCGTCAGTCTGGCTGCAGGCTTCAACCGATCTTCCGGACCTGATAGCGAAGTACTTGCCGCAAATAAAAGGCGTCAGTGTGGGCTTGTTGACCAAAATTGCCGGCGTCGGCGCGGGTTTGCTGATGTTCATTGTTGCCTTGATCATCGCCGGTATTTTCATGGCGCATGGTGAGGCCGGCAGCCGCTGCGCAGTCGATATCGCCTCACGCATCAGCGGCCCTGAAAAGGGCCCGAAAATCGCCGAACTGTGCACTGCAACCATCCGCGCCGTTGCGCTCGGCGTGGTCGGCATCGCCTTCATTCGAATGTTGCTAGTGGGAATAGGCTTCGTGCTCAAAGGCATCCCGGGCGCGGGCATTCTTGCCATCTTTGTATTGCTGCTCGGCATCATGCAGTTACCGGCCACGCTGATCACGCTGCCGGTGATCATCTATGTGCTGGGCACCGAAGGGCCCAACACCAGGACCATTATCTTCTCGGTGTTTGTGTTCGTTGCCGGTCTGGTGGATAACGTGCTCAAACCGCTGTTGCTGGGACGAGGTGTGGATGTGCCGATGCCGGTCGTGTTGATCGGCGCGCTGGGCGGCATGGTCACGAGCGGCATCCTGGGCTTGTTCATAGGGCCGGTGGTGCTTGCGGTGGGCTACCAATTGTTCTGGCAGTGGGTTCAGGATAAGCCGGAGGAAGTGTAAAATCCTCAACCATGAACGCGCCAAGTCACGAGTTGCTGGACCGGGTGTTGGCTGCCCATGGTGGTGTCGAACGCTGGAACAGCTTCAGCAAAGTAGACACTACCCTCGTGACGGGTGGCGCTTTGTGGGTGATGAAAGGGCTGACGCAGGACAGTGCACCCCCGACTGCATTTCAAGGTCACGAAAAAACCACTCTTTGGGACCCACTGCACCGCGCATACTTCAACAGTTATGCGTTGTGGTCCTACCTGACCATGCCCTTCCAGTTCAGCCGCCGGCTGTCGTTACGCAAGATCGCTCGGCATCAGGTCAACCAGACACGAAGGCATTACTGGTAGCCATCGACCTCAGCGACATTCGCTACTCGTAATGCACGTTGCAATGCCCGCGGGCTCTGTCAATGGCAGGGGCCGGAGGAGGCGTTTTGAAACCATTTATGCCCGGACCGGGTACATCAACGTGGAACATGTTGCGCCAGGCGTGCCTGCAACGCCGGGATGCCGTGCCGCCAACCCTGACGGAACTGGCGGTCGTCCCCGGCATTCCAGAGGCGCGTTACTGGCTGGACCGGGAAATCGCCCCGCTGATTCGGGACGTGCATCAGGCCAACCTTCGAGAGGCCCATGCGCTTGCCAGAGCCGGGGAGCCGAATGACATGCTGCCGCTGGCCAACATGCTGGCGGTCTCCGGTGGTAGTGATGCCGGCACCTTCGCGGCGGGCATCATCGCCGGATGGACGTTGCACGGGACGCGGCCACTTTTCAAAATTGTCACGGGCATCAGCGCTGGCGCCCTGGTCGCCCCGTTCGCCTACCTGGGGCCTCAGTACGACGACATCATTGTGCGCATCTGCAGCGCCGTCGGACCCAAAGACATTTTCCATTCGCGCAATGTGCTGACCCGGCTTGCCAGCGACGGCATTGCGGATAGCAAGCCGCTGTCGCGGCTCGTCGCGCAATACATCACCGCTGACATTCTGGCGGCGATTGCGGCGCAGTACGCCAATGGACGACTCCTGATGATCGGCACCACCGACCTCGATGCAGGGCGGCCAGTCACCTGGAACATGGGCGCCATTGCCGCAAGCCGTGCGCCGGGAGCGCTCGACCTGTTTCGTCAGATCCTGATCGCGTCGATGAGTATTCCCGGCGCTGTCTCACCCGTCATGATCGACGTGGAGGTCAACGGCCACCAGTTCCAGGAAATGCACGTGGACGGCGGCGTCATCACGCAGGTATTTCTTTACCCTCCAGGCACCGTCATGGCGCTGAACAACGTCACGGGCGCGCGTTTACGCCGTGATCGGCATTTCTATGTGATCCGCAACGGGAAAATGGAGCCGCAGTGGTCCGGAACCAAGCGCCGCACGCTGAACATCGGTGGACGCGCCATCAGCGCGTTGATCCAGACGCAGGGAATCAGCGACCTCGACCGGATTTACCGAATCGCCCAGCAGGACGGGGCCGACTTTAACCTTGCGTACATCGGCTCCGATTTTCATCACCTTCGCAATCATCAGTTCGATGGCGAGTACATGAAGCGTTTGTTCGAGTACGCGTTTGAGCTCAGCGCGAAAGGTTACCCGTGGCATAAATCCCCCGATACCTGAATTTTTCATGTGTCTGTGACGGGATGTTTGTTGGACTGGGCCGACGCCATCGCGAGCAGGCTCGCTCCCACAGTTGATTTTTGTCATACACAATATCTGTGTCTGTTGGAGATCCCATGTGGGAGCGAGCCTGCTCGCGATGGGGCCAGTCAGGACACCCCAACTACTGTTGGTTGTACTTGCGCTCATCCGGCGGCGGGAATGACTGGCGCAGTTGCTCTTGTGAAATTAATCGTGTAGTTTTTCATGAAATTATAAAAGCATAATTTCATGAGGTCTTCCGGACTTGTACCTATGAACAAGCAAGAAGAAATCGCCGCGCTGGCGATCCTGATTCACGATTTGCGCAAGCACAAGAAATACACCTTGAAGGAACTGGCGGACAAAATCGGCCGTTCCGTCGGCTTTCTCTCGCAGGTCGAACGCGGTCTGTCTCGGCCTACCGTGGCGGACCTGACGGCGATCAGTGAAACCCTGGACGTACCGACGACGTATTTCTACAGCCTGCCAAAACCCAAGGAGTTGCCTTGGGTCACGCGGCCGGACGAACGCCGCACGTTGTACTTCGCCAACGGTATTACCGACATTCTGGTTTCGCCAAAAATACGCGCCTCATTTTCCATGCTCGAAAGTCATCTCGAAGCCGGCGCCAGCAGCGGCGACCGGCACATGAGTGACAGCTCGGAGCAGGGTGGTTATGTGCTCGAGGGCGAGCTGACGCTGTGGCTGGGCGACGACGAAGACCCCGTTACATTGGTGGCTGGCGACAGTTTTCAGTTCGACAGCCATACCCGTTGCCGCTACGGCAACCTCACCGGGCACCTCACGCGAGTGCTTTGGGTTTACACCTGATGAAAAGAAAAGGACCAACAATGATGGATGCTACCTGCTCTGATCTGCTGGCTGAGGTGCGGGCCTTTCGCCAACGCTATCCCGAGGTGCGCTATGTCGACCTGATTTCCCTCGATATCCCGGGGCATTTTTATGGCAAGCGCTACCCGGTGGACATGCTGGAAAAGGTCGCGGCCGGCAGTGCGCTGAAACTGCCGCAGAACTGTGTGCTGCTGGGCGTACAGGGCGGGTTGTTCAAGATTGGTGATTACTGCTTTAACGATGGCGACCCGGATGCATTGCGTCGTCTGGTGCCGGGAACACTCAAACCGGTGAGCTGGGAAGGGCAACCGCTGGGGCAAATGCTGATCACCTCGGACGGCACTGAAAACCCCATCGTATTCGAACCGCGCCAGGTACTTGCGCAGGTCCTGGACAGGCTTGCCGGCAAAGGCATTCATCCGGTGGTGGCGTTCGAACTGGAGTTCTACCTGTTCGATAAAAAGCTGCGCGACGGGCTGCCGCAGTTTCCCCGCGACGGGCTGACGGACGATGCCGATGACCAACCCAACATGCACATCGAGCGCCTGTCACGCTTCGCTCCGGTACTCGACGACATGGTCGAGACCTCGCGGGCTCAGGGTATCGACAGCACGGTGATTACCGCTGAACTCGGGCCGGGTCAGTTCGAAATCAATTTCGGGCACCTTGACGATGGCTTGCGAGCGGCAGACTGGGCGGCGCTGTTCTGTCGCAGCAGCCGTGGCGTAGCGCTCAAGCATGGTTATCGTGCGAGCTTCATGGCCAAACCTTACCTGCAGCACCCGGGCAGCGG
>Ga0163161_10002566_pt1 | contig 12976 bp, 11 predicted proteins | sample S45metaG_FD_129847 | JGI IMG/M metagenome (GOLD analysis project Ga0163161, IMG submission 129847) | Switchgrass rhizosphere microbial communities from Kellogg Biological Station, Michigan, USA - S4-5 metaG | ecosystem: Host-associated > Plants > Roots > Rhizosphere > Soil | place: USA... | reverse complement strand
CCTCACGCGCCGTGATTTGGGTGATATGCACCTTTGGACGCATAACTCGTGGACACACATCATGAGTGACCATGCTGTAGTGTCATACATCATCCCGTTGGCTCCCGATAAAACATTGGTTCGTACTAAGTGGCTCGTACACGCAGACGCTATCGAGGGCGTCGACTATCAAGTTGATAACCTGACCGTGGTATGGGCCGCAACAAATATGCAAGATGCCAACTTGGTTGGAATCACCTATAGCGGTACTCAAGATCCTGGTTATACGCCTGGGCCATTCTCCGAGTTCACCGAATCCTATGTAGACCAGTTCTCTCGCTGGTATGCCGCGCGCTTGGCCGCGCATGGCGTGTGAGGCATGAACATGACTACTTATGAAAAGTTATCGCTGCCCGTTACCGCTGGTGCCGTTGAGCGTTTTACCGATGCAGAGACTTGGGGCACGTTTGGCTCACAGTGGAATAGCGGTGAACAGAAAACATTGCAATGTTGCGCGGTACGACAGGAAACGCATGACGTAAAGACGTTCATCTTTAGGTGCGCTGACTTCAGCGCGCTCAGTTTCGAGCCAGGTCAGTTCATAACCATTTCACCAATCATTGCGGAGCAGACCGTAGCTCGGTGTTACACCGTGTCGTCATCCCCTACCCGGCCTTTCGCGTTCTCCATTACGGTAAAACGCGTACCCGGTGGGGCTGTGTCAAACTGGCTGCATGACAATCTTAATCCCGGAGATACCCTACGAGCTTCTGGCCCCACGGGAAGTTTTACTCCCGTAGGCCACCCTGCAAAAAAATTGTTGTATCTGTCCGCTGGTTCTGGTGTAACACCTTTGATGTCAATGACCCGAGCTGTCTACGACATGGCAGCAAATCTCGACATTGTCTTCATACATAGTGCACGAACTCCTGTAGATATTATTTTCCATGAGGAATTGCTGAACATGCAAGCCAGCATGCCTGGTTTACGAGTCATCAGCATTTGCGAAGGACACGGTGATACCACGGGATGGCAGCAACCGATCGGAAGACTAAATTTACCACTGTTACATCAACAGGTTCCCGACTTTAAGGAACGAGAAATTTTCACATGTGGCCCGCAAGGTTACATGGATGCGGTGAAGTCACTGCTTAAGGAAGGAGAATTTGATTTCGAGCATTATCATCAGGAAAGCTTCGATATTTCGGTATTGAATGAAGAACCACTGATCGAGCAAATACCTTCGCTAGATCAGCAGGACGTATTTACTGTGACGCTAGCGCGCTCGGGAAAGACTTTCAGCATGTCGGGTAGTCAGACGGTGCTTGCTGCTGCGAAAAAAGCTGGTGCAATCGTGCCCTCTTCCTGCAGCCAAGGAGTTTGCGGAACATGCAAAACAGCTCTTTTAAAAGGTACAGTTGAGATGAATCATAACGGGGGAATTAGGCAGCGTGAAATAGACAAGGGCCTTCGCTTGCTCTGTTGTAGCAAACCAACTTCAGATTTGGTGGTTGATCTATAAAAGCTTTGAGGTCGTGGGGAGAACCGCCATCTCCCCGCACTTTATTATCCGCGACGACTTCCAGATGCCTTTACACACCGACCTAAAAAAAGTTTTACTAGAGCATGTTGAGATCATAAGTGCAAAACGAAAAATACGCTCTTTATATAGAGTTAAAACAAAAAATCCTCACCATGGAGTTCGACCAAGCCCATTCCCTGGACGAGTTTTCACTCAGTGAGCAGTACCATATTTCACGTACACCGACTCGAGAAGTTCTCAGACTACTCGCTGGAGAAGGTTACATTGAGATTAAGGAAAGACGTGGCGCTCGCGTAAAGCCTCTGAAACCCTCGACGATAAGTGACCTGATCTCGGTTGCTCCAATGATTTACTCGGCGATAGGTCGACTTGCGATTCGGAATGTATTGCCTGCACAAATTCAAGACTTGAAACAAGCACAGCAACGGTTCCGGAAAGCCTTATCAACAAGGGACGTGTATGGATTAATTGTCGAAGAACATCGATTCCATTCTATAATCGGTCAAATGTCAGACAACCATTATTTGCAACCTAGCTATGAACGCTTGCTGATTGATGATGTGCGAATGAGCCATAATTTTTATCGTCTTGAGACCTCCGAAATGGACGCCCGACGCAAACTGGCAGCAGAACACCATGATATGTTTATAGAAGCCATAGAAAAGCACGAGGAGGACTCAATCGTAAAATTGATACCTAAGCACTTCGAGCTATCCCGCCAGGCATGGTAAAAACTGTTAACCTGACAACTCTGTTAAACTTTAAGTCATGCCTAACAAAAAAATTATCACACGACATTTTCAACGTCGTGTCGCCCACCAGCAAAACAGTGACCCGAACGTTACTAAGGATGCTCCCTGCCAAAAGTACATTTGCAATGCGGTGCTTAGAATTATTGTACTCATCAACGAAGAAAAAACGGGGGCTAGGTAAGAGACCGCTGCCAGAAAAAGCAAATTGCCAGTCGATAGTCCTTTATTCCACCCCATGTAGCCTAGCGCCATTATCGTAGCGGCACTCACCAACTCCACTAATGCCAGTGGCTTTATGCTTACGACGCTGTAATCGCCGAGTAAATATTTTACCCACAGAGCTAGACTTGTAGCGATAAAAAATAATGCTGTCGCATCCGTTCCTTTGGAAATGCGCTTTACCACACAGCAGTACACTGCCCATATAACCGCCCCCACTAATGCCAAGCCATAACTCAATGGGTTAACTGCTGCATTGGCCATTATTAACTCAATAGAAAGTCCGCGCCCCTCACTCAGTATCCAGCCAACCCCGAACAGCGAGATCAGCAGACCGGGGACTAGCAGAAAAAAATTAGCATTACGCTGCCCTAACAAGACCGCCAGAAGCAGGGTAAAACATGGCCATAAATAATTGACCAACCCTACCTCGATGGCTTGTTTCCGGTCTTGTGCGAAACCTAGCGCCAAAGCGAGACCCACTTCATAGCTGACAAACAGGATTCCACCCACAATTAGATACGAACAAGGGAATTTCTTTAGCGGCGTCCATCCGTTTAGCAAAATCATCAGCACGCTTGCGGCCGAAAACATTAAAGCTGCACCGATCAATGGGCCGATATCTTCGCTAACTAAACGAATAAGCGGAGGCATTGCACTCCAAAGGAGAATGGCGCCAAAACCGTACATATTTCCTTTTGCGTGTTCCCCACTCATCGTCACCGGCATTCCCCCTTAAACCCAACACAGAATTCGACTAAAAAACTTTTGCTGCAGGCTAGAGTCATAGCCACGCGCCTCATTATGAAATTTTTGCTGCGGATTGGCAGCCAATCGCTTGCCTCCAACGCTCGGTCAAAAGGCAGTAAAAATACGCCTGACTCATTGCTACCAGGATCAATGTCGCAGCATGCGTCTGTTCGAATGCATTGAGGCAAGTCAAATGAATACGAGTCATGAAAGCGCATAAAAACGTCGAAATGTGAATACTCAATGAACGCGAGTGGACAGATGCTATGAATTGCGTGACCAGTGCCAGACCTTAAGCCCGTACCTGTGACGAAGATCTATACCGAGCGTCGAAGAACTAGCACTAGACCTCTAAAAAAGTAGCTACTGCTCACTGCCTTCTGCACAATCTCTGAACGCTACATAAAACATATAATACAGTGACCGAACCTGATGAAACTGCAACCCCTGCCGCCACTGAACAGTCTCGTGGCGTTCGAGGCCGCTGCTCGCCACTTGAGCTTTACCCTGGCAGCACGTGAACTGAACGTCACTCAAGGTGCGATCAGCCGCCAGATACGCGTACTTGAAGACTACTTGGGCACCCCGCTTTTTGTGCGCTCGACCCGTGAAATCAATCTGACCACCACTGGCAGTCAGTACTACGAAAGCGTTCGTGCCACTTTGCAGCAAATCGTCCACGCTACCGCTGGTGTTCGCCACTGGCGAGGAGCTCAGCAAGTAACCGTTATCACCACCACGGCAATGGCATCGTTGTGGCTACTTCCGCTTGTATCGGAATTCCAACGTCAGAACGAAGAAATCGATCTACGCATCATTACCAACGACAAAGTCGAAGACTTTTCGCGACTGGACTGCGATCTCGCACTTTACTATTGCAGTACCCCGCCGCAGAACATGAAGGTAACTCCGCTGTTCAGCGGGGAAATTTTTCCGGTTTGCAGTCCCTCCTTCCTAGCTCAACACCCACAGATTAGTGACCTTGATCAACTCGGCTCCTGCACTTGGCTATGGCTAGAGGATCCGCGACGCGATTGGATCGGATGGAAGGAATGGTTCGAGCGCCTGGGGCATGTGGCACCGGAACCTAGACGGCGCATTGATATAAACAGCTACTCCATGCTGATCCAATCAGCGCTAGCAGGCCAAGGCATTGCGTTGGCCTGGTCTAGCCTGCTCGGCAATTATCTGCAGACCGGCGAACTCGTGCGGCCTACACAAGCCACGTTGATGACTGATGCTCAGTTTTTCCTACTTGAACCCCAAGGCAGAGCTCCGAACAGACAAAGCGTTAGCCGTTTCCGCGAATGGTTGATGGCCCATTTAGCGGAAACGGTTAACGCATGATGAGGACTGGCTAAGGACAGCCACTAAACACCATTGAGACTTTTCCATCGATGGCGTGTCGCATTCGATGATTGTCGTGAGCCGCCAGCGCGGCTCATCTCATTGGGGAGTTTTATGCGAGCTCATGGGAAGACATCATTGCTGGAAAATTACCCTGTTTGATTCCGTAAGGATCGACGATCGGGTCATTTACGGTCGGGCCCATGACTTGGCCTTTAGCGGTGGTCATCGTATCGACCCGCAGGCTCCGCACAAGACTGTAACCGGTAATGAGCAGGAAAAAGGCAATGGGCAGACCGATGATGATGCTCGCCATCTGGATCGCGATCAGTCCGCCGGCTAGCAATAGTCCTGCAGCGATCGCTCCCTCCAGGAAACACCAAAGCACGCGAATCCAATTAGGCGGATTGGTGCAGCCTACGGAATTGAGCATGCATAACACCTGAGTTCCGGCATCCGCAGCGGTAATGAAATGCACCGATAGCAACAGGCAGACGATGACACACAGTATCCCACCCACGACTGGCCCATCGAGACGCTCAAGCAAGGTGAACATGGCTGAAGTGGTTTCTTTCTGAGTAGACTGGAGCACGACTCCGCCTTTGAAAGGTGCTGCTTCCGTTTGCTCGGCTACTGGCAGTTGAGCGTGTGCCTGGCGGGCTTGTTGCTCATCCTTCAGTGCCGAACCGCCAAATACTGACATCCACAGTATCGTCACCAATGTAGGTACAACCAGAGCACCAACGATAAGTTCGCGGATGGTACGACCACGGGAGATACGCGCGATGAACAGACCAACGAAAGGCCCCCAGGTCATCCACCACGGCCAGTAAAAGGCAGTCCAGCTGTTCTGCCATTGTGTATCGGCCTGCGTATCCGTCCAAAAGCTTAAGCCAACGATGTGCTGGGCATAGTCACCTGTGGCTTCAAAAAAGAAATTGAGGATGTAACGGGTCGGCCCTAGCCAGAGCACCACCAGCATCAGCCCAAAGGAAATCCACATGTTCAGCGTGGACAGTCGCTTCATACCCTTTGAAAGTCCGGCTACTAACGAGACGGCAGCGATCATCGTCACCAAAGCGATAATGCTCAACTGAAGACCGATATTCACCGGCACTTGGAATACTTGGTTTAGACCAGTATTGATTTGTACGACACCCAGACCCAACGATTGGGAAACTCCGAACGCGGTGATTGCCACACCTAGGATATCGACTGTATGGCCAATCGGCCCATAGATGCGGTTGCCTATCAACGGGTAAAGAATGGAACGCAGTGCCAGCGGTAAGCCTTTGCAATAGGCGAAATACGCGAGACTAAGGCCAATTGTGGTGAATATGGCCCAAGGATGAAGGCCCCAATGGAATAGCGTCAGGCGCATAGCTACGGTTGCAGCTTCGTTGGTTAGCCCAGGGCTGAACGGGTTGCTTGCATAGTGAAGTACTGGTTCGGCGACCGACCAAAAAATGAGTCCGATACCCATGCCAGCACTGAAAAGCATGGATATCCACGCCCCGAAACTGAATTCCGGCTTATCGTTCTCACGGCCCAGCTTAAGGGTGCCGAAACGGCTGAACGCAAGTATCAACAGTACACCGAGCAAACCACTCACCACGGCCAGATAAAACCATTTGAAATTTTCGAGGATGGCATCGGAGGCCGTCTTGAACACCGCGGCAGCCTGATCACCTTTCAAGGCACAAAGCAGAACGAAGGCCATAACTATTGCAACCGAAACAACGGTTACGGTTGGATTGAGGCCTTTGAATAGGCCACTTGTAGCACGCATCGGCTATCTCCCTTGTTTTTGTAGTGCAGCGCCGTATGGGATTTGATTGTCCGCAACCCGAGGATTGCGCGATTAACAATGAGCGACGGAACCTAAACTCAACAAACCATTTAATCTCATTAATTGATGAGAAAAGCGCATGCATAGACTTTCAAAAAGTGCAAAGCACTGGAGGATGTCACGTAAATTCATGACTGAGTTTTTCTCATCAATCCAGGAAGAAAAATGGTTTGTCGGGATCTGTCCTGCCCTAAACAATTACTCCAGCCAAAGGCCGTTTAAGGCCGATCAACCGTGCGATCTGGAGACAAAAATAATGGGCATCGCCAACCTCATCCCTGTAAAAAGCCTGGAAGCTGTTCTTGCTCCTATCGAGCAGGCCCATGGTCTGACTAACGATTTCTATACCGAGCAACCTTTCTTCGAATTGGACAGAGACCAAGTTCTGGGCCGCAATTGGGCATGCATCGGTTTTGCTACTGATCTGCCAACGAACGCGTACGTCAAACCTGTGGATTTCATGGGGCTGCCGCTCTTGATTATGCGCAACCGCGAAGGCCAGGTTCAGGTGTTCCATAACGTCTGCAGCCACCGCGGAGTCAAGCTGGTACAAGAAGCCGGCACTATTCAAGGGATGATTCGTTGCCCATACCATTCTTGGACTTACGACCTTAATGGCGCTCTGCGCGGCACTCCTCACGTTGGCGGCATCAACCAACACAAGGACGAGCGCTTCGCATGCGAGAAGCACGGTCTTAAGCCACTGCGCAGTGCAATCTGGATGGACATGGTGTTTATCAATCTTTCCGGAGATGCCCCGCCACTGGAAGAGGCGCTGGCCCCGTTGACCGAACGTTGGGTGCAGTTCCTTGGACACGATGGTATGGATCTGATGCGCCGCGAATCCGACGGTGGCAAGATGTCGATCGAAGTCAATTGCAACTGGAAACTCGCGGTAGAGAACTACTGTGAGGCCTATCACCTGCCATGGATTCACCCAAGCCTTAACAGCTATTCCCGCCTGGAAGACCACTACAACATCATTTTCGACCAGTTCGCTGGTCAAGGTAGCCTTGCCTACAACCTGTCGGACGTAGCCGGCACCCACCTGCCGACTTTCCCGTCCTGGCCGGCTGATCGCATGCGCAACGCCGAGTATGTGTCGTTCTTCCCTAACGTACTGCTGGGTATCCAGGCCGACCACGCCTTCGCGATGATGCTTGAGCCGGTTGCTCCGGGTAAGACGATTGAACATCTGCGCTTGTTCTTCGTAGGCGACGAGGCTCTCAGCCCGCATTACGAAGCCGCTCGAAAGGCTGTCATGGAATCCTGGCGAGTGGTGTTCGCCGAAGACATTGCTTCTGTTGAAGGAATGCAAAAAGGCCGCAGCTCGCCTGGTTACAACGGCGGAGCCTTCTCACCAGAAATGGATTTACCGACTCACTACTTCCACAAGTGGGCCGCACGCCAGTTGCTCAACAGCAACGAGAAGGCTTAAGCCGAGGATTTCCCGATGAGCATTCAACACTGGCTTAACTATATCGATGGGCAGTGGGTCGATAACGACCAACACCTGACTATCCTCAATCCCGCTAATAATCAACCGGTAGCGACTATGGCCCAAGCCAGTGTCGCTGACGCCGAACGTGCCCTGCAGTCAGCGCGACGTTGCGCTGACAGTGCTGAGCTGACCAGGGTGCGTCCTGCCCAGCGTGTAACTTGGCTACTAGAGATCGCCCGGCAGATTCGTTTGGTCGCCGATGAAGGAGCTCAAATTCTTTGCGCGGAGAACGGTAAAACCCTTCGCGATGCACGGGACGAATTCACGGAAGCCGCACGCTATTTCGAATACTACGCCGGCATGGCCGACAAGATTGAAGGTATCTCAGTACCGCTAGGCAATGGCTACATGGACTTCACTATCTATGAGCCGATGGGCGTCTCTTTACAGATCGTGCCTTGGAACTTCCCAGTGTCGATCTGCGCTCGTTCTCTGGCACCAGCATTAGCCGCTGGTAACTCGGTCGTAATTAAGTCACCAGAGCTCTCGCCTTTAGGTCTCTGTGTCCTGATGCAAGCAATCGAACGCGCCGGCTTACCAAAGGGCGCGGTCAATCTGCTGTGCGGACGTGGTCGCGAGGTTGGCGCTTTTCTGGCTGCGAATAAGAGCGTCGATCAGATTGTCTTCACCGGCTCCGTACCGACCGGCCAGAGTATTCTGCGCGCAGCAGCAGAGAATGCGGTTCCAAGCGTTATGGAATTGGGCGGTAAGTCAGCGGCGCTAGTATTCGCCGATGCCGACCGTGAGCAACTTCTAGCTAGCGTGCGTAACGGTATCTTCTTCAATGCTGGACAAGTCTGTTCCGCAATGTCCCGCCTGCTGGTAGAGCGCTCGATCTACAACGAAGTGGTTGATCAAGTCGGAGCCCTAGCGCGCAGCCTACAAATTGGCCCTGGTTCGGAGAATGCCGAACTGACCCCGGTAATTTCAGCGGGTCAACTTCAAGGTATTCAGGCTATGTGCCAACGCGCACAACAGGAAGGCGCGCGAGTAGTTGCAGGGGGAGAAGCGGTTTCGAGTTTGGCTGGTAATTTCATGCAGCCAACTGTGTTCTGCGATGTTACTGCGGACATGGACATCGCTCAGAGTGAGGTATTCGGCCCGGTGTTGGCGATCCTCCCATTCGATACCGAGGAAGAGGCCATTAACCTGGCTAACGGAACCGACTTCGGCCTAGTAGCGGGCGTCTTCACCCAAAATCTGAATCGCGCCCTGCGCTGCTCTCGACGACTGCGCGCGGGTCAAGTGTTCGTAAATGAGTGGTATGCCGGTGGCATTGAGACGCCTTTCGGCGGGGTTGGTCTATCCGGTTACGGTCGCGAGAAAGGTCAGGAAGCGCTGTACAGCTATGTGCGCACCAAGAACCTTGCATTGCGAATCCAGGGCGAGTGAGGGTCGAAATCATGAAGAAGTGGCTATGCATCATTTGCGGGCTGATCTATGACGAAGCACTAGGTTGGCCTGACGACGGAATCGCTGCTGGTACTCGCTGGGAAGATGTACCGGGAGACTGGTTGTGCCCCGAATGTAAGGTTGGCAAGAGTGATTTTGAGATGATCGAGATCACCGAGCCAGTGACCGCCGCCGCAGTTGCTGCAGTAGCCACCATCGCACCTCTAGCCGCGGCAGTTGCTACCATCGCGCCGGTTTCAATGCCAGCGCAAGCAACGCGTCCTGCTGGCCCAGTAGTAATCATCGGCAGCGGCCATGCCGGCTATGGCCTGGCTCAGGCTTTGCGCAAGCAAGACCCGAATCTGGAGATCCGTGTACTGACTCGCGAATCCGGACATGTCTACTCTAAGCCAGCACTCTCTATTGCATTGGCTCAAGGTCGAAGCGCGACTGCTCTGGCAAGTGAGAGCCCATTAGCAGTGGAACAACGACTAGGCATACGGGTGTACCCGCATTGTCAGGTTGAACGCATCGATTCCCAAGCCCGACGGTTGCATACCAACCTTGGTGAAATGACCTATGGCCAGTTAGTCCTAGCCAGCGGCGCGGCACCAATTCGCGTACCGATCGAAGGCTGTGCGGAAGCATTGGTAAGTGTCAATAACTTGTCTGACTATCAAGCCTTCCGCACGCAGCTGGATGGTATGCGTCGTATCGCTATTCTCGGCGATGGTCTTATTGGCTGCGAATTTGCCAATGACTTAGCCAGCAGCGGTTTCGAGGTGCAAGTCATCGGCTTGGGTGCTTGGCCCATGGAGCGCTTGCTACCCCAGCCTGCAGGACTTCATCTACAGCAGGCACTCAGTGAGCTGGGAGTTCGTTGGAACCTGCAAACTACCTTGCAGCGAATTGAGCGGAGCACCGATGGGTTCGAGCTGACACTCGCCAACGGTGAACAACATCAAGCCGACCTGGTGCTGTCAGCTATAGGTTTGCGACCTAACCAAGAACTGGCACTCGCCTGCGGTCTGGAATGTGGCCGCGGTATTAAGGTCGATGAGTATCTAGAGACTTCAACACCAGGCATTTATGCACTGGGAGACTGCATAGAAATCGACGGTCAGTTGATGCCTTATCTGGCGCCGATCAACCAAGGCATCGAAGCCTTAGCACGCACGCTGTTGGGGCAACCGACAATTGTGCGGTATCCGCTGATGCCAGTTACCGTGAAAACGCCGGCAGCGCCATTGTGCTTGCTGGCGGCACCCGCTGACTGCACAGGTCAATGGCGAATTGAATCAACGGCCGACGGTCTCAGCGCAGCGTTTCACGACGACGCGGGCACCTTGCGCGGTTTCGCGCTCCTCGGACGCCAAGCGCAACAACAGCGCAGTGCCTGGCTTCAGAACTGTCAGCCCTCTCAATCAAACGTGGCCTGAGAAAAACAATATGAGCACTCGCACAATTCACCTGCCGCACGATGATCATGACTGCGGCTGGTATGCCGCCCTGCCTCCACCCGCTGCTGCAAAACGCCTAAGCGGTAAACAGCAAGCAGACTACGCCGTAATTGGCGCTGGCTTTGCTGGACTTGCAGCAGCCAGACGTTTGGCCGAACAAAAGCCCGATGCGCGCATCGTTCTGGTCGATGCCCAGCGTGTGGGCTATGGTGCCTCGGGGCGCAACTCTGGTTTCGTTATCGACCTGCCACATAAGATGGCCTTGGAGCATCCGGATCCGGCTCACAAGCAGCGCCTGTTAGGGCTGAACCGTGCCGCCATCGCCCAATTACAGCGATTGGTCAATCAACATCAGATCGACTGCCAGTGGTCTCATGCCGGCAAATTCCAGGGCGCCGTCGGCCCACGTGGATTAGCTTATCTGGAGCATTTTGAACGCCTGATGACTGAGTTGGGCGAGCCATTTCGAAGCGTTGAGCGCGATGAGCTCGCAAAGGTAATCGGCACGCGCCACTACAGCCGCGCGGTATTTACGCCAGGATGCTACCTGATGCAACCGGCGGCATTAGTGCGCGGTCTGGCCGACTCACTGCCCAACAATGTCGAACTGCTTGAACAGTCACCCATCCAGGGCCTGCAGCGTGATAGCAAAGGCCAATGGGTGCTGCAAGGTGCCGATGGCCAGATACGCACCCCAAGCCTACTGTTGGGTACCAGCATCTTCACCCAAGAATTTGGCTATCTGCGCAGTCGCCTGCTGCCGGTGATGACATTCGCCAGCTGGACTCGCCCGTTAACTCAGGCTGAGATGGATACTATCGGTATTCAAGCAGACTGGGGATTGACCCCAGCAGACCATGCCGGCACAACCGTGCGCATGACCCAAGACCGCCGTCTTATCATCCGCAATACCTACAAACACGTCCCGCGTTATGGCAAAAGCGTCAGCGACTCAACACGCCAGGAGATTCGCGAAGGACATCGCACTGCCCTGCTTGCTCGCTATCCCCAACTTGCTAACGTTCCGTTCACTCACACTTGGGGTGGCGTATACGCGATCTCGCGTAACTTCACTAACTTCTTTGGCGAACTCGAAACGGGCGTTTACGCCACAGCTTGTGATAATGGTGTGGGGGCTGCCTGGGGCACAATCTCGGGAACCCTGCTAGCGGAAATGGCTGTCGGCTCGGACTCTAAGCACCTCCAGGACATCAAAACGGTAACTGGCATGCCGTCCCGTAACCCGCCTGAACCATTTTTGGGGTTAGGGGTGCGCACTCGTATCCGTATGGCAGCCTGGAATAGCAGGAGCGAACTGTGAAGCGTGTCTCCGGGAATGGGCCAGTACGGCTTATCGATCACCGAGATCTTGAATTTGTTCACCGCGGCGGCCCACCCGGTAAAGCTTCTGTCGCTCGAGCGCTTAGCAATGAAGTTTCGCCAAACATGGGTGTTGGCTTCGCACGCTGGGAAGGTGCAGAGGTCGCCTGGACGCTTCTGTATGACGAGGTGATCTTTGTGATCGAGGGATGCTTCGAACTCAAGGCCAATGACGAGCTCTATCGGGTTGAACCAGGGCAGATGCTGTGGATTCCCGAAGGAACAGAGTTGGTTTACGGAGGGCACGCCTTGTTTGGATATGTTGTATATCCGGGCGACTGGAAGCGACAGCATGGATTGGAGTGAAGGTAGCGACTGCTTATACCAAGCAGAAAGCTCCCATTATCCTTCGATTACAACCTTCGTTGGCATCGAATCTCTTTTCGAAAGCTGCTCATTCAAGTTTGTTAATCAGTGATTGGCCATTTAGCTTTACCGGTAGAGCTCAAAAGGATCTATCGTTTTTCCCAAGGTCGCTCCATGTGCTAGGTTTTTCAGGGAGAAATCGTTCCTGACTACTCCAACAGCAATTAGCCTGCGACCAACCTCTCGATCTATCAGCGCCTGCCACAAGCGGCGCTGCTCTCCTCCAATGACCATGAAACCCTAATATTTACTCGGTAAGCTGCGGCTCGGGTTGAAATCATTGATCGACCCACGTGCCTAGCCCGCCTTCGGCCTTCCCTCTTCCAGTAAGCGAATTTTACTTCTCGATACCACGATACAAACTATCTTTGATACAGAGGGTTAAAAGGCTGCCCAAACGTACCGGCCCATTGACTTCAGCTTGTCCTTCGCCGGTTT
>Ga0163161_10002563_pt1 | contig 12983 bp, 15 predicted proteins | sample S45metaG_FD_129847 | JGI IMG/M metagenome (GOLD analysis project Ga0163161, IMG submission 129847) | Switchgrass rhizosphere microbial communities from Kellogg Biological Station, Michigan, USA - S4-5 metaG | ecosystem: Host-associated > Plants > Roots > Rhizosphere > Soil | place: USA... | reverse complement strand
GGGCCCGTCGCCATGTAGTCCTTCCACACATCGGCCACGGCGGCTTCGACCTTCGCCGGATCGACGCCGTTCTTGACGTCGATGGTGAGCTGCACCTGGCTGGCGAGCGCGAACGGCGCGATGCCCAGGCTCACGTCGTCGGCGAGTTTGTCCTGGTAGACCAGGCGCTGGTAGAGACGCGAGGTCTTGCCGCCACCGAGTACCGTGGTGGCGAGGTCGAGCTGGATCGAGTCGTCGCTACCGAGCTGGGGCACGACCCAGGTGCGAACGATGCGGGTCTGGGCGACCTGGTCGTGCTGCGTACCCCGCGTGGACGTCGCCACGGGCGTGATCCAGGGCTGCTGGCGCGGCACCGGCGGGCCGGCGGGAATGTCGCCGAAGTAGGTCTCGGCCTTGGCCTTGGCCTGCGCCACGGTGATATCGCCGGCGAGCACCAGCGTGGTGTTGGCTGCGCCGTAGTAGCTGTTGAACCAGTGCTTCACGTCGGCGAGCGAGGCCGCATCGAGATCGGTCATCGATCCGATCGTGTCGTGGTGGTACGGGTGGTTGGCGGGGTAGGTGTTGACCAGGATGTTTTCGTCGACGCGGCCGTAGGGGCGGTTCTCATCCTGGCGCTTTTCGTTCTGCACGACGCCACGCTGCGTATCGAGTTCCTTCTGGCCGATGGCACCCAGCAGGTGGCCCATGCGGTCGGATTCCATCCACAGGGCCATGTCCAGCGCCGTGGTCGGCACCGTCTCGAAATAGTTGGTGCGATCGAACCAGGTCGTGCCGTTCATATCGGTGGCACCGGCCAGCTCGAAGGGCTGGAAATAGGTGCCCTTGCGATTCTCCGAGCCCGAGAACATCAGGTGCTCGAAAAGGTGCGCGAAGCCGGTCTTGCCCGCCGGTTCGTCGGCCGAGCCGACGTGATACCAGATGCTGACCGCGACCACGGGCGCCTTGTGATCCTCGTGGACGACGACGGTCAGGCCGTTGGACAACTGGAACCGCGTGAAGGGGATGTCCGGGATGGCGTCGGGGGAGGTCGTGGCCGCTCCGGCGACCCCGACGGACATCAGCCCGGCAACAAGCAGGGCGAATCGATGCTTCATAACAGCTCCAGTGAACCTCGATGGTTCGATTCCTCCGAGGCTAGCCCGCGTGGTCCATCGGACGCAATCAGCCGTCATGCATGGTCCGGACGGTGTCCGCTTATGCGTGGTCAGTGTCCGCGGACAGCGGCGTCCCGCGAGGCCACCTGACAAACCTCATACAAATCAGCTGATTGCATGCCCTTAAAAGCTGGCACGGCGTTTGCGTTACTAGTCCTGCCAAGCCGGGTGGCCTCCTTACCCGGCACCGATCCGGAGAACGCCATGAAGTACGAAATGCTGATGCTGCGCAGCCTGCTCGTCACCTCGATGCTGATCTGCGGCATGACCCTCGGCCAGATGTTCTGACCACCCGCCACGTATCTTCTTACGGAATCAAAACCATGAACCACGAACTCCTGATGCTCCGCAGTCTCCTGGTCGCCTCGCTCGTCGTTTGCGGCCTCATCCTGGGCAACATGCTTGCCTACACCGGCAACCCGGTCCAGCTGGCTGCGGTCGGCACGACGGCCCACGCCGCGATCAACGGCTGCGGCGTACCGCCGGATGGCATCGTCTGCCCCCGCATCGCCTCATAATGGGGGTATGCCCCATGTCATCCTCTTCCGACCCGAAATCCCGCCCAACACGGGCAACGTCATCCGCCTCTGTGCCAATACAGGCGCGTCCCTGCACCTGGTGCGACCGCTCGGTTTCGAGCTGGACGACGCCCGTCTCCGCCGCGCCGGCCTGGATTACCACGAGTTCGCCAGCGTCGCCGTTCACGACGACCTGAACGCCTGCCTCGCCGCGATCGGCCATCCACGGGTGTTCGCCTTCTCGACCCGCGGCCAGCACCTGCACACCGACGTCTCATTCGCCGAGGGCGATGCGCTGCTTTTTGGCTGCGAGACCGCGGGGCTACCCGACGATGTGCTCGACGCGATTCCCGAGGCACAGCGCGTGCGCCTGCCCATGCGGCCAGGCAACCGCAGCCTCAACCTGTCCAATGCCGTGGCCGTCGCCGTGTTCGAGGCGTGGCGGCAATCGGGGTTCGACGGGGCGTCCTGAGCGCGTGGATGCCGCCCCGCCCTGGTCGGCGGGCTACAATCGCGGCATGACTTCCGATCGTCCCTCGGCCGAGGCCGGCCCCAATCGATTCCTGCCCCGCCCGCTTCGCGTCCTTGCCGGACGCGCGATGGAAGCGGCACTCAACCGCGCCGTCGACCTGGACCCGGACACCCGTTCCCGTCTGGACGCACTCGACGGCCGCAGCGTGCAGGTGCACCTGAGCGGTCCCGAGCTGGCACTGCGGGTCTCGGTGCAGAAGGGTCGCCTTCGCGTCGGTCCGCCGGAGGAAGGTGGCAGCCTGCGCGTTACGGCATCGCCGGCCAGCCTGTTGGCCATGGCGATCCGTCGCGACGACGACGGCGTGGCACCGGGCAAGGTGGACATCGCAGGTGACGCCGAACTGGCTCGCCGCCTCGAGAAGCTGACGCGCCACTACGCACCGGACGTTGAAGAGGCGTTCGCGAAGACCTTCGGCGACACCATCGGGGTGCCCCTGGCGAAGGCGTTTCGCGACGCCTTCGCCCATGCCCGCGAGACCGTCTCGCACCTCACCGAAGACGGTGCCGACTGGCTTCGTGACGAGGGCCGTGTCGCGGTCGCTCCCGGTGAAGCCGATGCCTTCCTCGACGGCGTCGATGATGTGCGCGAACGCACCGAACGGGCCGAAGCCCGACTGGCTCGCCTGGAGCGCGCACTGAAGGGGCGTCACGCATGACGCCGCTGCGTCTGCTGCCGCGCCTGATGCGCGTCGCCGCCATCCTGCTCAAGTACGACCTCGACGACCTCGTCGAGGGCGCGCACCTGTTCCGGCCGCTGAAGCTGGTCCGGCCGCTGTTTCCCAGCGCTCCCGCCAATGTCCGCGCCTTGCCGCGCGGCGCACGTCTGCGACTGGCACTGACCGACCTCGGCCCGATCTTCGTCAAGGCCGGCCAGGTGCTGTCGACGCGACGCGATCTCGTGCCCGCCGACATCGCCGACGAATTGGCCCTCCTGCAGGACCAGGTCCCGCCCTTCCCCGGTGCGGAGGCCCGCGCTATCGTCGAGCGCGAACTCAAGGCGTCGGTGACGACGCTGTATGCCAGCTTCGACGAAACCGCGCTTGCCTCCGCGTCGATCGCCCAGGTGCATGCCGCCACGCTGCATGACGGACGCGCCGTCGTGGTCAAGGTGCTTCGCCCTGGCATCGACAAGCGCATCGCGCGCGATGTCGATCTGCTGCACACGCTTGGGGAACTCGCCCAGCGCTGGCACCCGAATGCCGACAAGATCCGCCCGCTCGAAGTCGTCGCCGAAGTCGAGAAGATGCTCTCGAACGAGCTCGATCTGCAGCGCGAAGGCGCAAGCGCCAGCCTGCTCCGGCGCAACTTCGCCAGCGGCGTCGACCTTTACGTGCCGGAAGTGCATTGGGACTTCAGCACCCAAGGCGTGCTGACGCTGGAACGCGTGTACGGCGTCAGCGCCGACGACATCGCTGCCATCGACGCCGCCGGCCTCGATCGCAAGCACCTCGCCGAGAAAGGCGTGCGCCTGTTCTACGAGCAGGTGTTCCGCGACAACTTCTTCCACGCCGACGCGCATCCCGGCAACATCTGGGTCGACCTGTCGCGCGTCGACGAGCCGCGCTTCATCGCGCTCGATTTCGGCATCATGGGTTCCCTTCCGGAAGCCGATCAGTACTGGCTCGCCGAGAACTTCATCGCGCTGTTCGAACGCGACTATGCGCGCATCGCGCAGCTGCATGTCGCGGCGGGCTGGATGCCATCGACCGTCCGCCTCGACGAACTCGAGGCTGCCGTACGCACGGTGTGCGAACCCTACTTCACGCGTCCTCTCGCGCAGATTTCCATCGCCGAACTGGTGGTGAAGCTGTTCCAGACTGCGCGGAAATATGAGCTCACGCTGCAACCGCAATTGATTCTGCTGCAGAAGACTCTGCTCAACATCGAAGGGGTCGGGCGCATGCTCGATCCCGAGATTGATATCTGGGCCGTTGCCCATCCCGTGCTGCGCCGCATTCTCCGTGAGCGCTACAGCGTGCGCGCCACGCTGCGCGACGTGCGCCGCCGGCTGCCGCAATGGATCCAGACGGCGCCCCGCGTGCCCGAGCTCGTGCGGGATGCGTTGCGTCAGGTCGCCAGCGGCCAGCAGCACCAGGTCGCCGATCCGCTCGCGCTTGCCGTCGCCCGGGACGACGCGCGCCGCATGCGCCGGCTCGTGGCATGCAGCCTGCTCGGTTCGTCGCTGCTCGTCTGCGCCGCCCTGGTCGGTACGCTTGCCGCGCGCGGCATGTGGCCGGCGATCGCAGCGGGCGTCGCCGGCGTGATCGCCTTCGTCGCCGGTTGGCCGCGGCGCGTCGCCTGATCGCATGCTCGAGATCCTCTATCAGGACGACGACATCGTCGCCGTCAACAAGCCGGCCAATCTCGCCGTCCATCGCTCGAAGTTCGTCGGACCCGACGATGCCTTCCTGATCGACCTGCTCCGCGAGCAGGTCGAGGGCAAGCTTCACCTTGCTCATCGCCTGGACCGCGCCACCTCGGGCGTGTTGCTCGTCGCGCGTTCGCCGGAAGCCGCCAGTCAGCTCGGCGAGCAGTTCATGGGGCGCAGCGTGCGCAAGCGCTATCTCGCCGTGGTACGTGGCTGGCCCGACCCCGACGCCGGCACGATCGACTACCCGCTGCCGGGTTCACGCGATACCGGTCCGCGACGCGATGCGACAACGGACTACAGGCAGCTCGGCACGACGGAAGTCGACATCGCACTCGGCCGTTACGAGAAGCAGCGTTACGCGTTTGCCGTGGCCGAACCGCGCACCGGGCGCTTTCGCCAGATCCGCAAGCATTTCGCGCACATCCATCACCCGATCATCGGCGACAGCCAGCACGGGCGCGGCGACCACAATCGCCTGTTCAAGCAGTACTTCTCGTCGCACCGCTTGCTGCTGCACGCAGCGCGGCTGGAGTTCGAGCATCCCGTGGACGGGCGCCCGATGGCGATCGACGCGGGACTGGATGAGACGTGGCTCAAGCTGCTTGAGCGGTTTGGCTGGGCGGATGCTTATGCCGCGCAGGTCGAAGCGTGGACGACACCGGGTTAGCAGACCCGCGCGCAGTCCATCGCTACGGACTTGAAGGCCACTGGCGCCGTGTGTGTACTACGGCGTTGACGTTCACGCGGTCGTGCAGAGCATCGAAAAAATAGACGACGCGGTAAGAAATAGCCGAAATCACGCGCTCGCGATTGCCGCTTACGCCAATAGGAGCGGCTTCCGGATGGAAAGCGAGACCCTCGATGGCCTCCAGGATCATCGCCGCGACATCTTCCGCGGCCTGCCAAGCTGCCTGAGACGTATACCAGGCAATGATTGATTCAATATCATGCAGGGCCTCATCGGACAGATGCACACCAACGCGCTTGCCCGACATCAAGGCGACCGCTTCTTCCGAGCCTCCGCACTTGCAAGCATTTCCGCGACACGCGATCTGGCCTCATCAAGGGAATGCAACTTCGACTCGCCAGAGGCCACCCTGGCCATCGATGCTTCCACCTTGGCCTTTAGCCAATCCCCATATTCCGCCGTCTCCCTGAGCGCAACCGCACGATCGGGACGCGGCGCGCGCAGCGTTCCCGCTTCGTACGCATCGGCAATGACAGTAAATCGGGTCACACCCAAACGCGCCATTTGGGCAATGGCGCTATCAGTCGTTGAGAAGATGCGCAGCGCGCCATCAGCCGAACACAACAGTCGAGCACCGTTTTCTACGTCGACGCTTACTGTCCAGCCTGATTTGCGACCGATGATGGTCGCGCTGGAAACGGCTCCGGCTTCGGCCAGTCGGCGGAGGCGTGCGAGCTTGATTGTGTCATCCATGTACAGGCCTTCTGCCGCACAGAGGGGCGGACAAGACCTAAGATTAACGTTAAACATGGCGGATTCCAATGCAAAGGCTCAAGGAGAAGGCGTTCGATACTGCCGCCTGTTCTTGGGTTCAGAATCTGGGCGCAGCCCATCGTGCCTTGTAGGCGGCGCTCGCCACATTCGTTTGGCTCTCGTGCCGCACCATGCACCAACTAAACGCACTGCTAGAATCGCCCGGCCATGCTTATCGTCACCCCCAGCATCACGATCCCTGACTCCGAACTCATCGAGCGTTTCATGCGCGCCGATGGTCCGGGGGGCCAGCACGTCAATCGGACGGAAAGTGCCGTCGAGTTGCGTTTCGACGTCGCCTCGTCACCGTCACTGCCGGACGAAGTGCGCGAACGACTTCTCGCGCGCCGTGACCGACGCATGACGGATGCGGGCGTGATGGTGATCCAGGCGCGACGATTCCGTGACCAGGGCCGGAATCGCGACGACGCGCGCGACCGTCTGGCCGATGTGATCCGCGAAGCCACGGTCGTGGCGAAGAAGCGTGTTGCGACCAAACCCACGCGCGCTTCGAAAGAGCGACGCCTTGTAGGCAAGACTCAGCGTGGCCAGACTAAGCGCGGTCGTTCGCGCGACTGGAGCAATGATTGAGCCCGTACCCGGAACACCTAGCGCCGAACATCCCCTCGCTGCCAGATTCCTGGTGGATGAGACTGAGCCGCTGGGCAATTCGCCGTAGCGGCTGGCGCCTCGTCGGCGAACTGCCGAATCTACCCAAGGTCGTCGTCATCGGCGCACCGCATTCGTCTTATTGGGACGGCGTGTGGGGCCTGTTGATGAAATCCGCCATGGGCCTGGATCTCGGCGTGATGATCAAGCGCGAAGTTCTCAACGGGCCCTTTGGCCCGGTCGTACGTCGCCTCGGCATGGTGCCGATCGATCGCAAAGCCGCGACCGACGTCGTCGGCCAGATGGTCGAGCGCTTCGCCACTCGCGAGAAGATGTGGCTGGGCATCGCCCCGGAAGGCACACGCAAACCGGTCAAGCAGTGGAAGTCGGGTTTCCTGCGCATTGCGCGCACGGCGAACGTTCCGATTGTTCCGATCTTCATCGACTACCCGACGAAAACGTTCACCGTGGGCTCTCTTATCGAGACGACAGGCGATACGGAAGCGGACATGACGCGCATTCGCGCCATGTTCGCCGGGTATCAGGGCAAGCACCGGGCTGCCTAGCGCGTCCGACAATCAGCCGAGCGCTTTGCGATAGGTGAACGAGTACAGGTTGGGCATGCCCACTTCATTGACCACGAGGACCCTGTATGTCCCCGGGCCGACGGTGGCGGACAATGACAGTCCACTATCGATCGTGCGCCAGTCTCCGTTCTCGAATCGTTGCAGGTATGCGGTCAGCGACGTGGTGCCGCTCGCTGTCGCGAAGAATGGGCTCGTGCAGTTAGTGGTCCAGCTAAGCTGCAGGGATGTCTCGTTCGCGACAAGGCGCCCCTGCGATGTCGCAGCCTTGGGATAGGCAAAGCAGCGTTTTTGCGCTGATTGTGACTTCGCGAAAGACGACCCCGGGTGGAATGCGAGGCACATCGCGAACGATGCGAATGCACCGATCGTGACGATCTTCAATGCGGTCTTCATACTCACTCCCGAACTAGCGCGTCATTGCGCATATGAACGTTACCTGCGACTAAATCGACCACGCACCAGGGATAGCCCGCGATCGGTGTAAGCAAACCGCAATGAGTTCGTAGCGCCATCGAAGACCCACAAAATTGACGACATTCCCTCGCGAACGTCGCGCAACACACCGACTTTCGAACTTGATCGCGCGCAGGCACAGTCGTTGAACCGACGTGCATTAAAGGGCGAACAATGCAGATGACTAGCGGCTTGGGCGGCTCCACGCCAGCGGGCAACCTGTGGCAAGTTCAGCATCGTCGCCGACCCGAGTGTGGCTATAAAGATGTGCCGATCAGAAACGGCGAGATCCGCGATGTCGCCCGAACGCTTCCGGATGGATTAAAGGAACGTCTTCGGACAACAGACATCCGCTCTATCGAGCCTCTCGAACTATCTGACTTGGCCAACATGCTGCACAGTGAGGGCTATCTCTCGCATGACGCTACGATGCAGCTAGGCTTCTTTCAGCTCGATGTGAAGGGTGTCTTCGATCCGCTCGCGAAAACAAAGGATGCATTCGAATCCCTACGTGAAATAGGTGCTTCCAGATACCCACTGTGTGTCGAACTTTATGAGGCCGCTATCGACGCCATAGAAGGCCTTGAGGCCCTGATCGACTGTCTTAACGGCAAGACGGTCGACGTCTACGCGTAATCACCGCTCGGAATGTCCCGACTCATCGTAATCACGATGAGTAAGCAGACCCGGCCTGATCAGGTCGATGAAGGCCCGCGCTTCCGGGCTGAGGAACTTACCCTTCCTCATCACTACGCCGTAGCTTCGCTGTGGAAAATACTGCCGGAGGTTACGTACAACCAGGCGTTCGCGATCCGCCTCGGTGATGCAGATGCCGGTGACGATGGAGATGCCGAGGCCCATTGCCACGTACTGCTTGATCACATCCCAGCCGCCGACCTCGATCGCGACCGTGTACGGCACATGTCGTTGCTGGAACACCATGTCGACAAGGCGATACGTGGTGAGGCGCTTGGGTGGGAGGATCAAGCCGTAGGGCGAGAGGTCCTCCAGCCGGATGTCCGTTTTCGACGCCAGCGGATGATCGGGCGGCATGATCAGCATGGGGTCGTAGTGATAGACCGGCGCCCAGGCGATATCGTGAGGCACGTCGATCATCGAGCCGACCGCGATGTCGACCTCGTCGCTGCGCAGGAGCGCGAGGCCATCGCGATTGGTCACGTTGGATAGCGCGAGGTGGACGTGGGGAAAGCGCTCCCGATACGTCTTCACCAGTTCGGGTAGAAGGTATTGGATCGTCGATGAGCCGGCGGCGACCGTCAGTCGCCCCGCCTGGGCGCCCCTCGTCTTTGTCTGGAACTCGCGATCCAGGTTCTCGAATCCCTCAACCAGGGGACGGGCGAGTTCGTAGAGCGCCTCGCCGGCATCCGTCAGGGTGACGCGGCGGCGGGTGCGTTCCAGCAAGGGGGTACCGAGCTCCCGTTCCAGCGCTTTCAGCTGGAGGCTCACCGATGGCTGCGACAGGAACAGTGCCTCGGCCGCGCGACTGAGTGTGCCAAGTCGCGTGGTGTACACGAAGGCCCGCAGCTGCTTGAGGCGGTTGCCCTTGTAGTAAAAGCGACCACCCTCGTCGTCCGCGGGCCGGTCTGCCATACGTGGCTTCGCACGCTTCACTATGGCCTTTTTTGCGGGATTCAGCTTGCGCACCATGCAATTAATCTCTATAGATTAATAAGTTATATATAGCATTAACATTGTTAATTCAAATCATTGAAACATTTGTTTTGTCAAAATCGTAGCTCCGGACCTAGGGTAAACGCCAGACCCGCACTCCGAGGCACGATCCCATGGCAGTTCCCAAGAGCGTGATCGACCCCCTGGCCGGCGTTCGCTTTGGCGACGGCAGCAGTTCTTACGCGGATGTGCTGAGCCCCGGGGCGATCGCCTTCGTTGCCGACCTCCACCGCCGATTCGACAGCCGCCGCCTGGCCCTGCTCGCCGAGCGCGCCGCCCGGCAACTTCGCTATGACGCCGGCGAGCTTCCCGACTTCCGCCCGGACACCCTGGCGATCCGCGAGGCCGACTGGTCGGTCGCGGCCATCCCCGACGCCCTGATGGACCGTCGCGTCGAAATCACCGGGCCCGTCGAGCGCAAGATGATCATCAACGCGCTCAACTCAGGCGCGAAGGTGTTCATGGCCGACTTCGAGGATTCGAGTGCACCGACCTGGGCGAACCAGATCGAAGGCCAGCGCAACCTGCGCGACGCCGTCGAAGGCACGATCGAGTTCACCAACGCCGAAGGCAAGGTCTACCGCGTTGGCAAAGACCCGGCGGTGCTGGTCGTCCGTCCGCGCGGCTGGCACCTCCCTGAGCGCCACGCCGAGGTCGACGGCGATGTCGTCGCCGGTGCGCTGGTGGATTTCGGGCTCTACGCCTTCCACAACGCGAAGGCGCTTCATGCCCGCGATCGTGGCCCGTACTTCTACCTGCCCAAACTCCAGAGCATGGAAGAGGCGGCGCTGTGGGAGTCGGTCATGGCACACGCCGAGACCGTGCTGGACCTGCCGCACGGGACGATGAAGGCCACGGTGCTGATCGAGACCCTGCCGGCCGTGTTCCAGATGGACGAGATCCTGCACGCCTTGCGCGATCGTGTCGTCGGCCTGAACTGTGGTCGCTGGGACTACATCTTTTCCTACCTGAAGACCTTCCGCGCTCATGGCAATCGCCTGTTGCCGGAACGTGGCCAGGTCGGCATGACCGCTCCCTTCCTCAAGGCATACTCGGAGCTGCTGATCCGCACCTGCCACCATCGCGGCGCCTTCGCGATGGGCGGCATGGCGGCACAGATCCCGATTCGCGGTGACGAAGCAGCGAACGACGAAGCCATGGCCAAGGTCCGGGCCGACAAGCTCCGCGAAGTGACTGCAGGACACGATGGCACATGGGTGGCGCATCCCGCGCTCGTGCCGATCGCGCAGGCGATCTTCGACGCACACATGCCCACGTCGAACCAGCTGCACGTGCAGCGCGACGATGCGGTGGCCTCGCGCGACGCCCTTATCGCACCGGCGATCGGCACGATCACACGCGCCGGTTTCGACAACAACGTGGAAGTTTGCCTGCGCTATACGGCGGCCTGGCTGGAAGGACTCGGCTGCGTCCCGATCCACCACCTGATGGAAGACGCCGCCACCGCCGAGATCGCGCGTGCGCAGCTCTGGCAGTGGCTGCATCACGAGCCGCTGGAATTCAGCGACCACGCGGTGATCGACTTCGCGCTGTTCGATCACGCGCTGGCCACGCACACCCATCGCCTGCGCGAGAGCTCGCATCCCGGCGCATCGCGCGCCGACCAGGCCGCCGCACTGATTTCCGCGCTGACACACGCCGACGAGCTACGCGACTTCCTCACCCTGCCCGCCTACGAACACCTGTCCTGATCACTCTCCAAGGAGCCCCATCATGAAGACGCATACCGCCGAACAGATCACACTGGACTGGAAAAACAACGACCGTTGGAACGGCGTCGAGCGTCCGTACACCGCCGAGGACGTGATCCGTCTTCGCGGCACGGTGCAGATCGAATACACGCTGGCCCGCCGCGGCGCCGAGCGCCTTTGGCGCTCGATCCACGACAAGCCGTACGTGAACGCACTTGGGGCTCTGACCGGTAACCAGGCCATGCAGCAGGTCAAGGCCGGGTTGCAGGCGATCTACCTGTCGGGCTGGCAGGTCGCCGCCGACGCGAACACCGCCGGCACCATGTACCCGGACCAGTCGCTGTATCCGGTCGACTCGGTGCCGAACGTGGTCCGCAAGATCAACAAGACCCTGCTTCGCGCCGACCAGATCCATCACGCCGAAGGCAAGGACAACATCGACTGGCTGGTCCCGATCGTGGCCGATGCCGAAGCCGGTTTCGGCGGCGTGCTCAATGCGTACGAGCTGATGGCCCACATGATCGAATCGGGCGCCGCCGGCGTGCACTTCGAAGACCAGTTGGCCAGCGCGAAGAAATGCGGCCACATGGGTGGCAAGGTGCTCGTGCCGACGCAGGAGGCCGTGCAGAAGCTGATCGCCGCGCGTCTTGCCGCCGACGTCGCTGGCGTGCCGACCCTGATCGTCGCTCGCACGGACGCCATGGGTGCGGGCCTCGTCACGACGGACATCGATGACAATGACAAGCCATTCCTAACCGGCAAGCGCACGGTCGAGGGCTTCTACGAATCGAAGCAGGGCATCGAACAGGCCATCAGCCGCGGCCTGTCCTACGCACCGTACGCCGACCTGATCTGGTGCGAAACGGCCACGCCCGACATGGAGCAGGCGCGCCGCTTCGCCGAGGCGATTCATGCGAAGTATCCGGGCAAGAAGCTGGCCTACAACTGTTCGCCGAGCTTCAATTGGAAGAAGAACCTCGACGAGAAGACCATCGCCACCTTCCAGAAGCAGCTGGGCGAGATGGGCTACGCGTTCCAGTTCATCACGCTGGCCGGCTTCCACGCCCTTAACTACTCCATGTTCCAACTGGCGCGTGGCTATCGCGATCGTCAGATGGCGGCTTACGTGGAACTGCAGGAGGCCGAGTTTGCCGCGGAGAAGGATGGTTACACCGCGGCGAAGCACCAGCGTGAAGTCGGCACCGGTTACTTCGATACGGTGAACCAGGTGATCTCGGGTTCGTTCAGTTCACTCTCGGCTTTGAGTGGCTCGACCGAGGAAGAACAGTTCCATCCTGCGTCCGCCGCCTGATTCAGGCCCATCGCTGGCCGCGCCCGAGGCACCGGGCGCGGCCAATCCGACGCATCGAGGTATGACGCGCCACGGCCCAGCACGTCGATGACGACGACACCCTCAGTGCGCCGCAGGTACCAGGGCAATGACGGTCCAACCCGGACGTGGCTCGAGCTCGTGACGGCTCGAGGCGATACGCAGGTCGCCCTTCTCTTCCACGCCGAACAGCAGCACCGTGCGCGAGCCATACTGCTCGATGAAGTGAGGCCAGTCGAAGGTCTCGGTCAGGCGTGTCGACTTGATCCGCCAGCCTTCGTGCAGCATCTCGACGAATCGCGCGTGGGTCATGTCATCGGCGAACAGTGCCGTCGCCAGCAGGCTGCCAGCAAGCGACGCGCGGCCATGACTCTCTTCCGGTGAAAGGTTGCGCAGGCGATACACCTTGTCGCGCCCGAACTCTTCGCGGTAATGCACGCAGGCCAGCGAATTGAGCTCGCGGTGCGTCGACATGGCCAGCAGGTTGCCGATACCCGCGAGGTCGAGGTTGCGGTCGGCCGCCTG
>Ga0163161_10002561_pt1 | contig 12991 bp, 13 predicted proteins | sample S45metaG_FD_129847 | JGI IMG/M metagenome (GOLD analysis project Ga0163161, IMG submission 129847) | Switchgrass rhizosphere microbial communities from Kellogg Biological Station, Michigan, USA - S4-5 metaG | ecosystem: Host-associated > Plants > Roots > Rhizosphere > Soil | place: USA... | reverse complement strand
GTACTCGGGGCGGGAATCGAACCCGCACGCCTTTGAAAGCACAGGATTTTAAGTCCTGCGTGTCTACCAGTTCCACCACCCGAGCATTAGCCGCTACCGATCTCCATCGGTTTGGTTAACTTTAAAATAAATGCCTTCTGGTAGGAAGGCGTTTAGAGCGAAAGACGAGATTCGAACTCGCGACCCCGACCTTGGCAAGGTCGTGCTCTACCAACTGAGCTACTTTCGCATTTACAAAACTGCTGTTGTTTCGTTTTGGTGATGCAAATATAGACAGATTTATATTTTTGTCTAAAGATTTCTTGTTAAAAATTTAATATTTAATTTAAATTGCTGGCTTTCAGTACTAGTAAAATTAAATCAGTTTCAAAACCTTTTGCCTGGAGATAGCTCATGAGCCTATTTTTTCTTTTAAATGGATCATTTTCGTTTAAACTTTCCGCTTTTTTTGTCGCTAATTTTTCTATGGTCTTTAAATAATCATCATCATCGATGCTATAGATTGCCTTTTGCAAAATTTTATCGGGCACACCTTTTAATTTCAAACCCTGTTTAATCTTCACACGGCCCCAGTGTTTAATGTTGAATTTACCCGATGCATATGTTTTGGCAAACCGCTCTTCGTTTAAAAAATTGTTCAAAATCAGTTCACTTATAATTTCTTCCAGTTCATCACCACGCATGCCCCATTCTACCAGTTTATAGCGGACTTCCTTTTGCGAGCGCTCCTGATAAACGCAAAAACTTTCAGCTTTCGCCAAAGCCTGTTTTTTATCCAATAATACTGTCTCTTGTTTACCGCTTTTCATAATTAATTACTGAAATTCGTAAAAATAAAAGCGATTACCGTATTTTTCTGAAGATAATAGCATGCAAAACCCGATATATACCCTAACTAAAATAGCCGAAATTTTAAATGCCGATACCAAATTAGTTGATAGAGAGGTGATTATTCAATACCTGGTGATTGATAGCCGTTCGATTCTGGTGCCCGAAAATTCTATGTTTTTTGCCTTGTCTTCGCACCGCGATGGACATGAATTTATAAAAGATGCCTACGCAAAAGATATCAGGAATTTCGTGATTACCGAAGCGAGATACGTAAATGAATATCCGGATTGTAATTTTTTATTGGTAAAAGATGCATTGGCCGCTTTACAGCAGCTCACTATTTATCACCGCAATCAATTTGACTTAAAAACCATCGGTATCACCGGAAGCAATGGAAAAACAATTGTTAAAGAGTGGTTGTACCAACTGCTGGCTGCCGATTTTAATATTGTTAAAAGTCCGAAAAGTTACAATTCGCAGATTGGGGTGCCGCTTTCAGTATGGCAGATCGGGGCCGATCACAGCCTGGGAATTTTCGAAGCCGGTATTTCAGCTGTTAATGAGATGCAAAGTCTGGCCGAAATTATCCGACCTGAAATCGGGATCCTGACCAACATAGGTGAAGCACATGCTGAGGGATTTAGTTCCAAAAAAGAGAAATTAACGGAGAAATTAAAGCTTTTTGCATATGCTGAATTATTTATTTATTCACCAGAATATGTTACTGAAGTAAATTTTAAAGATTTGCCGGGTAAAAAACAGTTTAGCTGGAGCAGTAAACAGCCTGCTGATTTACAGGTTATTGCTGTAGAGCCCATTGAAGGAAATTGTTATTTGAGGGCTATTTATCAAAACAGGGAAATTGAATGTATTTTGCCTTTTAAAGATAAAGCCTCAATTGAAAATGGCATGATCTGCTGGGCAACTTTACTGGCTTTAGGTTATACGCCCGAGCAGGCAGATTTGCGTTTGGAAAAGTTAAGCCATGTAAGCATGCGTCTGGAACTGAAAAATGGCATCAACCAATGTTCCATTATCGACGATTCTTACAGTGCTGACATTTCTTCGCTGGCCATCGCCCTCGATTTTTTAAACCAGCAGAACCAGCACGCAAAAAAAACCGTCATTCTATCTGAATTATTTGAAACCGGGAGAGATGACCTAGATTTATATACAGAAATCGCTGAATTGCTTTTGCAGAAGAAAGTAAACCGGTTGATCGGAATCGGAACACATATTTCGCGGTTTGCCGATCTTTTTGAGTTCGAAACCCAGTTTTTTGAAGATACCAATGCCTTTATCGAAGCTTTCCCCGGTTTGCAGTTTAACCATGAAACCATATTGGTAAAAGGAGCAAGACGTTTTGAATTCGGCAGGATCAGTAAACTGCTCACCCAAAAAATACACGATACAGTTTTAGAAATCGACCTGAACGCCATGGTTGGCAATCTCCAGTTTTACCGTTCTAAAATCAAGCCGGGTGTTAAAATTATGGCTATGGTAAAGGCTTTTTCGTACGGGAGCGGGAGTTTTGAAATTGCCAACTTACTACAGTTTCATAAGGTTGATTATCTGGCGGTGGCTTATGCCGATGAAGGTATTGCCTTGCGAAAGGCCGGAATTACCTTGCCTGTTATGGTGATGAGTCCAGAGGAATCTGCTTTTGAAGCCATTATTAAACATCGTCTCGAACCCGAAATCTATAGTATAGAAATCCTGAACAGTTTTTTAAATGCACTTTCTGATTATGATTTCGATTATCCCATTCATATTAAAATTGATAGCGGCATGCATCGTTTGGGTTTTGATCAGCCAGAAATCAATGCATTGTCTGAAATTTTAAAGGATTCAGCAAGGGTAAAGGTTCAGAGCATTTTTTCGCATTTGGTGGCAAGTGATGCCGCAGAACATGATGGATTTACGCAACAGCAGATCGGGAAATTTAAAATGATTGCTGATCAGTTGGTCAATGTTTTGGGTTACAGTCCCTTGCTCCATATTTCCAATACATCCGGTATTTCGCGTTGGCCCGAAGCACAGATGGATATGGTGCGTTTAGGCATCGGTTTATATGGTTTTGATGCTGCTCTAGCCAATAACCGGGGTTTGCAAACAGTAATGGTGCTCAAAACAACCGTTACGCAGGTAAAAACCTTACAGCCGGGTGAAACGGTAGGTTATAGCAGAAAAGGCGTAATGCCAAATGGCGGACAGATAGCGACCGTGAAAATCGGGTATGCCGATGGCTACACACGATATTTTGGCAACGGTGTAGGAAAAATGCTCATCAATGGGTATTTGGTGCCGGTAATCGGTTCTATCTGCATGGACATGACGATGTTGGATGTGACCGGGATGGACGTAAAACCCGGCGATGAAGCTATCGTTTTTAACAAGGAGCACAGTATTATGCAACTGGCGAAAGATATCAATACCATACCCTATGAAATTCTGACCAATATTTCTCAAAGGGTAAAAAGGATTTATTTCTATGAGTAATTCATTTGTTCAATGGTTGTACAAATGAACCAATGACTAATGAACTCGTGAACGCTTTGCAAAATGAACTAATGACTAAAAAAATGTTATTTTTGCACTATGAATAAAGTCGGGAAAGCTATTTTAAACTATTTGATTAAAGGTTTACTAATTGTTGTGCCCATTGCTGTGAGTATTTTTATTGTGGTTTGGGCAGTTACAACGGTTGATAGCTGGTTAAATGTAAACAATATTCTAGGCGTAAATCCACGCACAGGCGAAAGCCGGAACATCCCTGGTTTAGGTTTACTTACCGTTTTAACCATCATTTTACTTGCTGGTATTTTTGTAACCAATTTGGTCACCGAACCGATGTACAATTGGTTTCAGCGGATTATGCAGCGGTTACCATTGCTTAATTTTATCTATTCGTCTATAAAAGATTTAACTGAGGCATTTGTTGGCGACGAAAAGAAGTTTAACCATCCAGTATTGGTAGAAGTGGAAGGCGGGTTAAAAAAGATTGGATTTTTGACCCAGAACGATTTGCACAAACTGAATCTGCCCGATGAAGTAGCCGTATATCTTCCACTTTCTTACTCTTTTGCCGGTCAGCTTTGTATTGTAAGCAGAGATAAGGTAACTGATTTGCACATGACTGCGGCCGATGCCATGAAATTGGTGGTAAGCGGTGGCGTTAGCGGGCTTTAAACATTCCTAATGATTACGATTTACCATAATAACAGATGTACCAAAAGCCGCTGTGCTTTAGAGGAACTTGAGAAAAGTGGAAAGGATTTTGAAGTGGTTTATTATCTCGAAACTCCACCCAATAAAGGTGAACTTACAACAATCATTCAAAAACTGGGCATTACCCCATTGCAGTTGGTGCGTAAAGGCGAAAAGATTTTTGCCGAAAATTATAAAGGTAAAACCTTAACCGATGAGGAATGGATTGATGCCATGATTGCACATCCGATTTTGATCGAAAGACCGATTGTCATTTCAGGAAAACAGGCTGTAATTGGCAGACCAACAGAAAAAATAAAAGAGATTTTAGGCTAAATCCGAAGTCTGAAAGGGTAAGATCAGCGCGAGACTTCGGAAGTTTCTCTAGAGATATGTCACCCTGATTCGATAGCTATCGGATTTATTTCAGGGTCTTTATTGTAGGATGGATGCTGAAATGAATTCAGCATGACGATCGCGTTTTGAAAAAGCCTCTTCTCGTCATAGCGTCTCGCTACGATAAAAAAATAGTTCTATAATGTAAGATTAATGTTTTCTTGTGTCCTGGCGAGGCGCTAAGACCAGATTAATTGATTGTCGTGGCAGATTCTTCGCTTTACTCAGAATGACAAAAAGTTTAAAAAATATTTTTGAAACTGAGCATGATGATTATAACAATGATAAACCCAAAAAGAATCCTTGAGTAGTATTCCCTTATAAACAGACCGCACAATACCAGCATATCATCATCTACATTCGTGTGGATCAATCCATTACCAGTAGAAGCATTGTATAAAATCTGTTTATCCTGATGGTTATTTAACGACCAGCGACTCAACCAGCTGTTCTGGTAACTCCAATCGAAAGTTTCTCCGGAAGAAAAAACAATTCTGGCTTTAAAACCTAACCAATCGTAAGTAATTACCGCTAAAACGGTGTTTGTATTATCTACAATTTTAGTTTCGGGTTTGGAAAACCCTTCGCTTTTTAATAGGTAAATTCCTGACTGCGTTGTGGCTATTGCAGAATTCTTCCATGAGCTAAAATTCATCGAAAATCTCAGCAAACCATTATTTATGACCTGATAATTGCTATCAAATAAACCTTTTCTCCAGCTTAATACCTGTTCCATCTCACAAAAGGATTTAATTTTTTATTAATGATGACGAAGCGTTGATGTTGTAATAATCGGGATGATGCATACAATTAATAAAAGTGCCCGTTTGTTATATATCTGTTTAATAAATAAACCCGCTAAAATTAATAATTCATTGTCGGTATCAGAGGAGATCGCACCACTGTTGTTGCCCGAATGATACATGATGTGCTCATCATTATAATTGCTCACTGTCCACTGCGATTTCCATATGCCGCTTGATTTCCATTCGTAATGTTCCCCAGATTTTAAACTGATTACTGCTTTTGATTTCCAACTGTCGTAAGTAATCATGGCAACCACTTCATTCGTTTTTCGGTCGATTACCTTCGTACTGGATTGCCAAAATCCCTCATTTACAAATTGATAGTTTTTATCTTCGAATATGCTTTCTGCATCGCTTTTCCACATTCCAAAAGTAATTGCTCCTTTTTGAAGGCCATCTACAAAGAGTTGAAAATTTCCGCTAAGCCAATCGCTTTTCCAGTTGATCAATTTCGACATTTTTATTGCGTTTTATTTTAGATGGTAGTTCCTTTCAGATGTTACATAAAAAAAGTGCTTATTGTTTGTAAGCACTTTTTCAATTGGCAATTACCAGTTTGCAATTTACAACCTGTTTAAACAATTAACCAATTAACCCTTACTAATGAACCATCTAGAAATTCGGTTTAAGTACATATTTATCGTAAAAGCGGAAAATATGTTCTGCGGCTTCTTCTGCAGTATCGACCAATCTGAATAGGTTTAGATCCTCTTCGTGGATATTGTGTTCTTTTTGCAACATGGTTCCTTTAATCCAATCAATCAATCCGCCCCAATAATCAACACCAAGCAGTACGATTGGGAAACGGGCAATTTTACCGGTTTGGATTAAGGTTAAAGCCTCGAAAAGCTCGTCCATGGTGCCAAAACCACCTGGTAAAACCACAAAACCCTGACTGTATTTCATGAACATTACCTTGCGTACAAAGAAATAATCAAACTCCAGTAATTTATTATGATCGATATATTTATTGTGGAACTGTTCAAATGGCAACTCAATATTTAAACCTACCGATTTACCACCATTGGTATGTGCGCCTTTGTTACCGGCTTCCATAATACCCGGACCGCCACCTGTGATGACACCATAACCACGATCGGTTAATAATTTGCCACACTGCTCTGCCAATTGGTAGTATCTGTGCGTTTGAGGCGTACGGGCCGATCCGTAAATGGTAACACATGGGCCAATTTTAGCCAGCTTTTCAAAGCCGTCTACAAATTCGGCCATGATTTTAAAAATTTGCCAGGAATCTGTTACTTTAATTTCCTGCCAGTCTTTGTTTTCGAAAGCACTTCTAATTTTTTCTTCACTCGTCATATACTGTTATTCTATTATTAAAATCTGGTCTGCGCATCAGTTTTTTTACTGATGAACAATAAACCTATAAATGTGATCAAACCGTTAATCAAAATCAGTTCGACGCTAAAAACGTAACCGCCCAACAGAGAGGTCGAATACGTGGAAAGCAAGTAACATAAAAAAGGCGATAATAAGCAAACTATCGGCACTAATTTATCGTGCAGACCCCGTTTTTTTACAAATAATCCAAAACTATACAAACCTAAAAGCGGTCCATAGGTATAAGAGGCAATGGTGAAAATCAAACTGACTACCGATGAACTGTTAAATGCATTAATCACAATAATCACTAAAAACATTAAAATGGAGAATGCCACGTGTACCGTATGACGCTTTTTTACGGCGTCTTTGGCGTTTACATTTTCTGCTTTGGCCATGCCTAAAAAGTCGACACAGAATGACGTGGTTAACGCGGTAAGTGCCGAATCCGTAGTGGCAAAGGTTGCTGCGGTTAGGCCCAGCATAAATATAATTGCGGGTATGGCCCCCAGATTGTTTAAGGCAATTTCAGGGAATAATAAATCTGTTCTTGGTTTACCTGTAATGTGATCTAATGGAATATCGATGCCGTTTTTAGCGGCAAAAATATATAATAAAGCACCCACACTCAAAAAGAAAACATTCAAAATCACAAATACGCCTGTAAAAGTGAACATGTTTTTTTGTGCCTCTTTAATGGTGCCCATACTCAGGTTTTTCTGCATCAGATCCTGATCTAAGCCCGTCATGGCGATGGTAACGAAAATCCCCCCGATAAACTGTTTACTGAAATAGAATTTATTGGTGAGGAAATCATTTAAGAAGAATATTTTCGAATAACTGCTGTTTTTTACGGTCTCGAATGCCTCTGGAATATTAAAATGGAGACTGCTACAAATAAAATAGATAGTTAAGAAAACCGAAAGCACCAGGAAAAAGGTCTGCAGCGTATCGGTTATGATGATGGTTTTTAATCCCCCTTTAAAAGTGTACGACCAGATCAGGGCCAGTGAAATTAGAACGGTTAACCAGAACGGGATACCATAATTATCGAAAATAAAGCGCTGTAAGACAATCACAACCAGGTACAGTCTTGTGGCCGAGCCCAGTGTGCGGCTTAATAAAAAAATTGATGCGGCTGTTTTATAGCTATAATGGCCTAACCTTTTTTCAATGTAACTATAAATGGATGTTAGATTCATCCGGTAATATAGCGGCAGCAAAACCGTAGCGATAATGATAAAACCTACTGCATTACCCAAAACAAACTGAAAATATTGAAACTGGTTTCCGCTTGGTGCACCAACCTCTCCGGGTACCGATATAAAAGTAACGCCCGAAAGTGCAGTTCCGATCATTCCAAAAGCAACGAGGTACCATTTAGAATTCCGGTTGGCAATAAAGAAAGTCGAATTATCGGATGAGTTTTTTGAAGTGACAAAGGAAATAATAATCAGCAGTAAAAAATAACCGATCAGGAAACATAAGAGAATGGTTGGGGACATAGTTTTGTGTTAAGCTGATAAATGTAAAGAAAAGTATCAAATCAAGCAATATTCTTGAGTCGGAAGTCCGGAGTCGGAGCGCCGAATGAACCAATATTAGTTTGCAGTTGACAATTGCCAGCTACCAGTGCACAAATCAACCTATTTCTTTACTCATGAACCAATGAATCAATGACCAATGAACGATCGAACTAATGGCTATTGAACTAACAAAGCATTTTACCTATTTTTGCATTATGAATTTTTCATCCAAACTGCTCGAAGATGCGGTAAACGAATTCTCGAAACTTCCCGGTGTAGGGCAAAAAACAGCTTTACGTTTGGTATTACATCTTTTAAACAAGGAGCAGGAGGAAGTAAACCAGTTTGGAAACACTTTTATCAAGCTTAAACAACAGATTAAACACTGTACTACCTGCCATAACATTTCTGATTATACGGTATGCGAAATCTGTACATCAATCAAACGTGATAGAGAAACCATTTGTGTAGTGGAAGATACCCGTGATGTAATGGCCATTGAAAATACAGGACAATATTTTGGGGTTTACCATGTTTTGGGCGGATTAATTTCCCCGATGGATGGGGTTGGGCCTTCCGATCTTTTTATCGAGGGTTTAGTGGCCAGAATGACGGCAGGGGGCATTAAAGAAGTCATTTTAGCATTGAGCCCGAATATGGAGGGCGATACTACGCTTTTCTATCTCTATAAAAGGCTAAAGGAATTTAACGTTCCGGTAACCACCATTGCCCGGGGTATTGCTTTTGGTGGCGAGCTCGAATATACCGACGAAATTACCCTTGGCCGTTCGATTGTAACCCGTGTGCCGTACGAAACCGCAATGATGAAATAATGGCAAAACATTTATCAGTTCTCTTCCTATTGATTTTAGCTGCTTTGTTTGTTAAAGCACAGGTAAAAATCCACTCTCACAACGATTATACGCATCAAAAACCTTTTTACGATGCGGTTAAAAATAAAACCTTCTCTATTGAAGCCGATATTTTTCTGGTTGGCGATTCGTTGATAGTGGCACATAGTAAAGAAGAAATTAAAGCGGGTAATACTTTAGATAAAATCTATCTGAAGCCTATTCTGGAATTATCTAAAACCGAAGATTTTTATAGCTTTCAGTTGATGATCGATTTTAAAGAGAGTTGGGATTTAACCTATCCGGTTTTGCTGAAAACATTAAAACCTGATGAAAAATTATTTTCAAAGGGAGGTAAGGTAAGTATTGTGATCAGTGGAAACCGGCCCCCACATAGCACTTTTCATCTTTATCCTGAAATGATCAGGTTTGATGGTTTGCCAGGCGTAAATTATGCTTCTGAAGATTTAAAAAAGTTAACCATGATCAGTGATAACTTTGCCACCTATTCCAAATGGAAAGGGGTAGGTGAAGTTTCTGCAGTTGACAAAGCAAAATTAACGGAGCTGATCAATAATGCACATAAAATTGGTAAGCCTTTTCGTTTTTGGGGTGCGCCAGACAATCAGGCTTGCTGGAAATTACTCCACGAGCTGGGTGCAGATATTATTAATACCGATAAGGTTACCGAAGCCACAAACTACTTTAAAACAAACTAAAAGCGGTCTCGAATATTGATACTTGCTACTCAAATCTTGATACTCATGTCTTGATACTCAAATCTCGATACTTGCTACCCAAATCTTTCTACTACAATGAATCTAAAAGAAAAAGTAATCATCATCACCGGAGCCTCGAGCGGAATAGGAAAAGCCTGTGCCGAAGAATTTGCAAAACGTGGCGCCAATCTGGTTTTAGCTGCCCGTCAATATGTAACCCTTTGCGAAATCACCGCCGATCTGGAAAAAAAATATGGCATCAGGGCTGTAGCGGTTCAGGCTGATGTAAGTAAAGAAGCAGACTGCGAACTGATTATTAAACAGGCTTTGATATCTTTTCAAAGGATTGATGTTTTGGTGAATAATGCCGGATTATCAATGCGTGCCCTGTTTAACGACCTGGATTTAGCCGTACTTAAAAACCTGATGGATGTTAACTTTTGGGGGACGGTATATTGTACCAAATATGCCTTGCCTGAGATTTTGAAAACCAAAGGAACCGTTGTGGGTATATCATCAATTGCGGGTTACCGTGGTTTACCAGGCCGGACAGGTTATTCAGCCTCTAAATTTGCGATGAACGGTTTTATGGAATCTTTACGTACCGAACTGCTAAAAACTGGTGTAAACGTGCTGGTAGCCTGCCCTGGTTTTACTGCCTCAAACATCCGTGTAACCGCTTTATCGAAAGATGGTGCCGCACATGGCGAAACCAGTATGGACGAAGGCAAAATGATGACATCGGAAGAAGTGGCAAGTATCATCGCTGACGGTATCGAAAAACGTAAACGCACCTTAATCATGACCGGACAAGGGAAATTAGCAGTATGGATGAACAAACTTTTCCCAGCTTTCGTAGATAAAAAGGTATTTGATCTGTTTGCCAAAGAGAAAAATCCACTGATTAGGGGTTAGCGTATGGAGGTTAGGGTTTAGCGTTGGATGAATTATGCTTGATACTTGATACTCGCATCTTGCTAATAATAGAGCTTGAGGGCAGAAGGTAATTAGGTTAGCGGTTAGTGTTTAGCGTTGGATGAATTATGTCTTGAAACTTGCTACTCACATCTTGATACTCAATACTTGATACTCCTCAAAAAATCCACCCCTACAACATTTTCGTTTATTTAGTATTAGAGAATAAATCTTTTATGTACAAATCCCTTGTTTTATTAATGCTCTTGTTCCAAACGATACTTTCTTCTGCGCAGGTTAAAAAAATGAAAAACATCAATTATGCGGGCAATGCTGATGAGGCCAATACGCTGAATATTTTTTACAAAAACGATAGTATCAAAGATAAACCTGTTCTGATATTTATTCATGGAGGCTCCTGGAGCAGCGGAAAAAAAGAAACGTATTGGTGGCTGGGCAGAAACTTCGTGCGAAAAGGCGTAGTTACGGTCATTATCAATTATCGTTTGGCACCAAATGTTCAGTACGAAAAAATGGGCGATGATTGTGCCCTGGCCGTAAAATGGGTGCAAGCGCATATTGCCGATTATACGGCCAGCGCAGATAAGATTTTTGTAATGGGGCATTCGGCTGGGGCACATCTGGGTGAACTGATTAATGCAGACCCTAAATATTTTAAAAAAGCGGGCATTAAAAACCCGATTAAAGGGCTAATCCTCAACGATCCTTTCGGACTGGATATGCAGGAATATTTAACCACGGCCGAAAAGGACCATTTTTATTTCGATTTCATCAGAACATTTACCGATCAGCCTGCCGTTTGGAAAGTGGCTTCGCCATTGGATTACGTTAATAACATTAAAAATCCGCACCTGCTTTTTTACGGAAGCAAAACTTATGGTGCCATTAAATTGCAAACACCCAGGTTATATGAAAAGCTTAAGGCGAACAATGTTCCGGTAGAAATAAAAGAAATTAAAGGCAAAAGCCACGTACCAATGATCAGTCAGATGATTTTTGGTGGGAATGATCTGTACAAGGATATCGTGGGGTTTATACAAAAGGCATCATTATAAGTTGTCAACTTTAATAGTACGGTGGAAAGAAAGTTGACAACTTTGGAGAACATGCAATTAAGGCGATATTATTTTATTGCACCGGCCCAGGTTTAGCAAACCCGACAGCAGTGGGCATCCCGATTCCTTCAATCGGGATAAAGCGTATGGCGGGACTATCGCGACCGGTTAACACTGAAACCTGCTTTCCAAAAAACAAAGAAACTTTAAAAGACGAAACCTACACCGTCCTTGTCACCTTATCCAGTTTACTATAATCCATCACCATTTTACCCTCCTCATTATGGTAATACATTTTATCAAACTTGGCGTCCATTTCTATTTCTTCATCCTGATAACTCGTTCTGGTATGGATCGTTTGCGAAAAGGTATCATCGAAAGCTTTTAACATCACAAAAATTTCGACCTCCGCCTGTTGCAGCTCACTTAATGATTTTTCATAAAACGGACTATCTTCGGTAATGGCATGCACCAGCGTCCAGTTTAAAGATAAAATGCCAATTTTATCGCGCTCTAAAGCCAGTGGATAAAACCTGCGTATATGTTTGCCATCCACGGTTTCGTTGTACGACATCACCATCTGCACCTCCACTTCGATGAGTTGATTACGGCGGAGATTAACCAAGCGGCACATCAAACCATGACCTTTTTCGTAAGGCGCAATCACCATTTTCTTGCTGAAACTTACCTTGGAGGTTGGCCTGCTGAAACGGCCGTATAATAAACCCGTAGCCAATGCAAAAGCGAGTAAACCCAACATACTTTCGAAAGCGGCCAGTACGCTGGTAACAAAGCCCTGCGGAGAAATATGTCCGTAACCTACAGTAGAAATGGTTTGTGCAGAAAAAAAGAAGGCATCAAAAAACTGATCACGAAGGGTTACGCCTTTGGCACCGTCTAAATTTTCTATCCCTATAATATTGTATAAAACGGCAAAAATGGTATTTACCACCAGGTAAGCGAGGAGAATAACAAAGAAAAACCTGGTCCAGCTCATGGTTACCAGTCGTGTATAGGTATCGTCGAACTTAAACCAGGGCAGGCCGGTACGTTCGATATTTGCGGAACCATCAGGGTTGAGCATACGCTGATTTTTGGTTACCGGATTGGACCCGAAACCGAAATCATCATTAAACTGTACTTTTCTTTTGAAGAAAGACATATATTTTTAGAAAGATTTTGGAATATTAAAAAACTATATCAATATTTGCTTTATACAAACATGATAATTAAAAACTTAAATAACAATTGGTGGTGGCATAACGAAATTCGTTAGGCAAATTCTATTGTTATATATTTTAAAATATTTTAAACACAACGAAG
>Ga0163161_10002559_pt1 | contig 12994 bp, 13 predicted proteins | sample S45metaG_FD_129847 | JGI IMG/M metagenome (GOLD analysis project Ga0163161, IMG submission 129847) | Switchgrass rhizosphere microbial communities from Kellogg Biological Station, Michigan, USA - S4-5 metaG | ecosystem: Host-associated > Plants > Roots > Rhizosphere > Soil | place: USA... | reverse complement strand
GTTCGACGAGCTTCTCGACGCCTTCGAAAGCCTTGGTGGTCAGGCCGAACAGGGTTTCGAGGTTTGCTTTTTGGGCGGCGAGGATTTGGTCAGCGGTCAGGGCCATTTGGGATCTCCAGAAGGATGGTGGTCGATACACGTTGCGCTGCGCCTCGTCGTCTTTGTTGCGGTGCAGCATGGCCTCAAGTATAGGCAGCTGAGTTTTGCGATCAAGGGGTTTTTGCTGCTATGCAGCAATCTAGAGGTCGCTTTCTAAATCGGGCCGCATCGCAGAATGCCGGACATGCGCGCCTTCTATTCCGGCCAGTTCGTGTTGCCCCTGCCGCCGGGGCATCGTTTCCCCATGTCGCGCTATGCCTTGCTTCGCGATCGGCTGGAGGAGCACCTGCCCGCCGTCGAGATGGACCAGGCGCCCCGCGCCAGCGACGGCGAACTGGCGCTGGCCCACACGCCGCAGTGGATCGCCGCCATCTGCGACGGCAGCGTGAGCCCGCAGGCGATGCGCGAGATCGGCTTTCCCTGGAGCGAGGCGATGGTCGAGCGCTCGCGCCGCTCCACCGGGGCCACCATCGCGGCCTGCCGGGCCGCATTCGCCGGCGGCATCGCGGCAAACATGGCTGGCGGCACGCACCACGCCTATGCCGACAAGGGCGGCGGTTTCTGCGTCTTCAACGACGCGGCCGTGGCGGCCCGGCTGATGCAGGCCGAGCACGGCCGCAGCGGCCGGCTGCTCAAGGTGGCGGTGATCGACCTCGACGTTCACCAGGGCAACGGCACCGCCAGCATCTTCCGCAACGACCCGAGCGTCTTCACGCTCTCGATGCACGGCCAGAAGAACTTCCCGTTCCGGAAAGAAGCCAGCGACCTGGACGTCGAACTGCCCGACGGCTGCGGCGACGCCGACTACCTCACCGCCCTGGAGCACGCTCTGGACGAGCTCGATCGCCGCTTCTCCCCCGGGCTCGTCATCTACCTCGCCGGCGCCGACCCCTTCGAACGCGACCGCCTCGGACGCCTGAAACTCAGCTTCGACGGCCTGGAGGCGCGCGACCGTCGCGTGTTCGACTGGACCTGGCAGCGCCGGATTCCCGTGGCCTTCGCCATGGCCGGCGGTTACGCCAGCGACATCGCCGAGACCGTGCAGGTGCAACTGGGCACCTTCCGGGTGGCCTTCGACTACTGGCGCCGCTGGCAAAATGCCGCGCGATGAGCTCCTCCGCCGCCAAACCCACGCCGAATTCCCGCAGCAGCTACCGCGCGTTCCGCAGCATCCCGACGCGCTGGGCCGACAACGACATGTACGGCCACGTCAACAACGTCGTCTACTACAGCTGGTTCGACACGGCGGTGAATGCCCTCCTCATCGAACGCGGCGCACTCGACATCCATCACGGCCAGACCATCGGCTTCGTGGTCGAGACGCAGTGCAATTACTTCGCGCCGATCGCATTCCCGCAGACGGTGGAGGCGGGCGTCCGGGTGGCGCAGGCGGGCCGTTCGAGCGTGCGATACGAGATCGCGCTGTTCGCCGAGGGCGCCGACACCGCGGCCGCACAGGGCCACTTCGTGCATGTCTACGTGGATCGCGAGACGCAGCGGCCGTTGCCGTTGCCCGAAGCGCTGCAGCGCGTGGTCGATTCGCTGAAGGCCTGACCCCAACGAAAACGGCGCCCGAGGGCGCCGTGATCTTTTGCCGTACAGCCGATCGATCGCCGACCCGCTGAGCAGGCAGAAGCTGCTTACTTCTTCATGGCCTTGATGTCGGCCTTGCCCTGGGCTTCGTCAGCCTTGGCCTGCTTCACGCAGGCATCCTTCTCGGCACCCTTCTGGTCATCGCACTTTTCCTTCGCGACTTCGTAGGTGGCCTTCACCTTCTCTTCGGCAACCTTGCGGGCATTGCTGTCGCTCGGCTTGTACTGCTGTTCCAGCTCGGCCTTGGCAACATCTTCCTTGCCCTTGGCTTCCTTCTGGCAGACGTCCTTGGCGTTGTCCTTCATCGTGTCGCACTGGGCCTTGGCGACCTTGTAGTCGGCTTCGATCTTTTCCTTGGCGACCTTGTGCTCGTCGCCGGTCATCGCGCTGGCTTGCGTGGCGACGAAACAGGTGGAGGCGAGAGCGAGCATGAGCAGGTGTTTTTTCATTGGATTTTTCCTTCGAGGTGGTTGAATTCGGGTGGCGCTGTGGGGCAAGCCCGTGGGCTCTTGATCAGGACTTTTCGAACCAGAGCGAATCGGCCGTGCGGCCGTCGCGCGATTCCCATTCCTTCACTTGCTTTTCGGCTTCGTCGCGGCTGATGCCGTGGCGTTCCTGAATGCGGCCGAGCAGCTGGTCGCGCTTGCCGGCGATGACGTCGAAGTCGTCGTCGGTGAGCTTGCCCCATTGCTCCTTGACCTTGCCCTTGAGCTGCTTCCAGTTGCCTTCGATGGTGTCCTTGTTCATTGCGAATCTCCTTTGAGAGGTTGATTCGGCGGGCTGTGTCGCCGCCGTGAAACCAATGTCTCGTGGCCCATTCACCCTGACGGTAGGACGTGCTGTGCAGGCCAAGTAGGCAGAGGCCGACGCTGCCCGTGATAATCGATGCGACGCCGAAAAGTTTGAGACACCGCGCACCGACGACGACCATGATCATTCACAGCCTGCTCGACACCGACCTCTACAAGTTCACGATGATGCAGGTCGTTCTGCATCACTTCCCGGGCGCCCGGGTCGAGTACCGCTTCAAGTGCCGCAACCCCGGGGTCGACCTGGCGCAGTTCGCGGGCCAGATCCGCGACGAGGTGCGAAGCCTCTGTTCGCTGCAGTTCCGCGACGCCGAGCTCGCCTATCTGCGGTCCATGCGCTTCATCAAGAGCGACTTCGTCGACTTCCTGGGTCTCTTCAGGCTCAACGAGAAGTACATCAACATCATTCCCCAGCCCTCGGGCGAGCTCGAGATCCGCATCCAGGGGCCGTGGCTGCACACCATCCTGTTCGAGATTCCGGTGCTCGCCATCGTCAACGAGGTCTACTTCCGCAACACCCAGAAGAAGCCCGACATCGACGAGGGCCGTCGCCGGCTCGAGACCAAGATCACCCAGCTGCAGGATGCGGGCCTCGCCGATCTCAAGATTGCCGACTACGGCACGCGCCGCCGCTTCTCGAAGGACTGGCATGAAGAGGTGCTGCGCACCCTGAACTCGCGCCTGGGCGCCGTCACGCCGCCGCCAATGCAGGCCAAACCCGGCGCGCGCCTGCCGCAGCTCGCGGGCACCAGCAACGTGCTGTACGCGATGAAGCTGGGCCTGATCCCGCTGGGCACCATGGCGCACGAATACCTGCAGGCCTGCCAGGCGCTCGGCCCGCGGCTGCGCGACAGCCAGATCTTCGGCTTCGAGAGCTGGGCGCGCGAGTACCGCGGCGACCTGGGCATCGCGCTGTCAGACGTGTACGGCATGAGCGCGTTCCTGCGCGACTTCGACCTGTACTTCTGCAAGCTCTTCGACGGCGCCCGCCACGACAGCGGCGACCCGTTCCAGTGGGGCGAGCGCATGCTGGCGCACTACGTGGCGAACCGGGTCGATCCGCTCACCAAGACGCTGATCTTCAGCGACGGCCTCACGGTGCCGCGCACCATCGAGCTCTACCAGCAATTCCGCGGCCGTTGCCAACTGGCCTTCGGCATCGGCACCAACCTCACCAACGACCTGGGCTACGAGCCGCTGCAGATCGTCATCAAGATGATCAACTGCAACGGCCAGCCGGTGGCCAAACTGTCGGACACGCCGTCCAAGAACATGTGCGAGGACGAAAAATACCTGGCCTACCTGCGGCAGGTTTTCGAGATCGAGCAGCCGGCAGCCTGACCTCGGCCCGGCCTTGGCCCGACCTCGGTCTGGTACGGTACGGCACCCATGAAAAAGACACTCCGACTGACCGCAGCCGCAGCGCTGCCCATGCTCTTTCCGGCCCTGGCCCGCGCCGCCGATTTCGACGGTGCCGCGCTCTCGCCGCTCTGGGGCGTGCCGTTCGCCGGGATCCTGCTGTCGATCGCGTTGCTGCCGCTGCTCGCACCTTCTTTCTGGCATCACCACTACGGCAAGATTTCCGCCGCCTGGGCACTGGCTTTCGTGCTGCCTTTTGCCGCCATCTATGGCGCGGGCCTTGCGGGCACGCAACTCGTGCATGCGCTGGTGGCCGAGTACATCCCGTTCATCATCCTGCTGACAGCGCTCTTTACGGTGGCGGGCGGCATCCACATCCGGGGCAACCTGCACGGGGCGCCGGGGCTCAACACGGCGATCCTCGCTATCGGCGCGGTGCTCGCTAGCTTCATGGGAACCACCGGCGCGTCGATGCTGCTGATCCGTCCGCTGATCCGCGCCAACGACAACCGGGTGCACCGGGCGCACGTGGTCATCTTCTTCATCTTCATCGTCTCGAACGCGGGCGGTTCGCTCACGCCGCTGGGCGATCCGCCGTTGTTCCTCGGCTTCCTGAAGGGGGTGAGCTTCTTCTGGACGATGCAGAACATCCTGCCCGACACGCTCTTCATCGTCGGCATGCTGCTGGCGCTCTTCTATGCCATCGACCGCCATTACTACCGCAAGGAGGGCGTGCTGCCGGTCGACCCGACGCCCGACACGCCGCGCCTGGGCTTCGACGGCGCCGCCAACTTCTGGCTGCTCGGCGGCGTGGTCGCGTTGGTGTTGCTCAGCGGCTTCTGGAAGTCGCCGGTGAAGTTCGACGTGTTCGGCACCGAGGTCGGCCTGCCGGGGCTCGTGCGCGATGCCGGGCTGTTGCTGATCGCCCTGGTGTCCTTCAAGCTCACCTCGCCGAAGGTGCATGCCGACAACCAGTTCGAATGGGGTCCGATGGCCGAGGTTGCCAAGCTCTTCGCGGGGATCTTCCTCACGATCATCCCGGTGATCGCGATGCTCAAGGCCGGCACGCAAGGGCCGTTCGGCGCCGTCGTCTCGGCCGTGACGCGCCCCGACGGCCAGCCCGACCCGGCGATGTACTTCTGGGCCACCGGCGTGCTGAGCTCGTTCCTGGACAACGCGCCGACGTACCTCGTGTTCTTCAACACCGCGGGCGGCGACCCCGCAGCGCTCATGACCACCTACGCGAGCACGCTGGCCGCCATCTCGGCCGGCGCCGTCTTCATGGGCGCCAACACCTACATCGGCAACGCGCCCAACCTCATGGTCAAGGCCATCGCCGAGAGCCGCGGCGTGCGCATGCCGAGCTTCTTCGGCTACATGGCGTGGTCCGTGGCCATCCTGATTCCGCTGTTCGTCATCACCACCTTCCTCTTCTTCCGCTGAGTGCAAACACCATGAGCAAGCCCAAGATCCTGGTCGCCCGAGCGATCTTTCCCGAGACCATCGAGCGTCTGTCGCAGCACTTCGAGGTCGAATCGAACCAGTCCGATGAAAGCTGGAGCAAAGAGCAGCTCATCGCGAAGCTCAAGGGCAAGCAGGGCGCCTTCACCACCGGCAGCGAGCGCATCGATGCCGCCGTGCTCGACGCAAATCCCGATTTGAAGATCTGCGCCAACATGGCCGTGGGCTACAACAATTTCGACGTCGATGCGATGGCTGCGCACGGTGTGCTCGGCACCAACGCACCCGACGTGCTGACCGAGACCACCGCCGACTTCGGCTTCGCGCTGCTCATGGCGACCGCGCGCCGCATCACCGAGAGCGAGCATTTCCTGCGCGCCGGCAAGTGGGAGAAGTGGAGCTACGACATGTTCGCGGGCTCCGACATCCACGGCGCCACGCTCGGCATCATCGGCATGGGCCGCATCGGGCAGGGCATTGCCAAGCGCGGCGCGCACGGCTTCGGCATGAAGGTGATCTATCACAACCGTTCGCGCCTCGATGCGACGCTCGAAGCCGAATGCAAGGCCAGCTACGTGAGCAAGGAAGAGCTGCTCAAGACCGCCGACCACGTCGTGCTGGTCGTGCCTTACTCGGCCGCTTCGCACCACACCATCGGCGCTGGCGAGCTCGCGCTGATGAAGCCGACTGCCACGCTGGTGAACATCGCGCGCGGCGGCATCGTCGACGACGCGGCACTGGCCGTGGCGCTGCGCGAAAAGCGCATCGCGGCGGCGGGCCTGGATGTGTTCGAGGGCGAGCCCAAGGTCCATCCCGACCTGCTGACCGTGCCCAACGTGGTGCTCACGCCGCATATCGCGAGCGCCACGGTGCCCACGCGGCGCGCCATGGCCGACCTCGCGGCCGACAACCTCATCGCGTACTTCAGCGGCAAGGGGCCGTTGACGCCGGTCACGCCCGTTCCAGCGGCCAAGAAGTAACTAACCGACACGCAGCGACTCTCCTTGGAACTGACTGAGTTGATTCTTCTCGTGCTGGCTGCGCTCGCCGTCGTGCAGCTCGTGCTGGTGATCTGGCTGCTTGCGCGCCGGCAGCCCAGGCCGGACCACAGCGAAATGCTCGGCGTGCTGGCCGCAATGGGCGCGGCCAACGAGCGCACCGAGCGCGAGCTGCGGCGCGAGATCGGCGAGAACTCGCGCGGTACGCGGCAGGAAACCGCGCAGGCCTTCGCGACCTTCCAGCAGTCGCTGGTGCAGCAGGGCGCCGAAGCAACGCGCACGCAGAACGCGCAACTCGACGCCTTCTCGCTGCAACTCGCCTCACTGCAGAAGACGCTGGCCGACACGCTCAACACCCAGCTGCAGGGCCTGAGCGAATCGAACGCACGGCGCCTGGCCGAAGTGCGCACGACGATGGAAACGCAGCTCGCGCAGCTGCAGCAGAGCAACACCGCCAAGCTCGACGAGATGCGCAAGACCGTCGACGAAAAGCTTCAGAGCACGCTCGAGGCGCGCCTGGGCGAGAGCTTCAAGCAGGTGGCCGATCGGCTCGAACAGGTGCACAAGGGCCTGGGCGAAATGCAGACGCTGGCCGTCGGCGTCGGCAGCCTGCAACGCGTGCTGACCAACGTGAAGACGCGCGGCGTGTTCGGCGAGGTGCAGCTCGAAGCGCTGCTCGAGCAAGTGCTCACGCCCGAGCAATACGCCAAGCAGATCGAGACCAAGCCGCGCAGCGGCCAGCGCGTCGATTTCGCGATCCGCTTTCCCGGCCGCGGCGACGACGGCGCGCCAGTGTGGCTGCCCATCGATGCCAAGTTTCCACGCGACGACTACGAGCGCCTGATCGACGCGCACGAGCGCGCCGATGCGCCCGCCGCCGAACTCGCGGCCAAGGCGCTCGAAGCGCGCATCCGCCTGGAGGCGCGCTCGATCGCCGAGAACTACCTCGCCGCGCCGCACACCACCGATTTCGCGATCCTGTTCCTGCCGGTCGAGAGCCTCTACGCCGAGGTGCTGCGCCGCCCCGGGTTGATGGACGCCATCCAGCGCCAGCACCGCGTGACGCTGGCCGGCCCGACCACCTTGCTCGCGATGCTCAACAGCTTGCACATGGGCTTTCGCACGCTCGCGCTGGAGCAACAGGCCTCCGAGGTGTGGAAGGTGCTGGGCGCGGTCAAGACCGAGTTCGAGCGTTATGGCGAATGGGTCGCGCGCATCAAGGAGCAGGTGGCCAAGGCCTCCGACACGCTCGACAAGGCCGACACGCGCGCCAAGCAGATGCGCCTGGCGCTGCGCAAGGTCGAGGCGCTGCCCGAGGCAGAGGCGCAGGTGCTGCTGCCGCCGACCGCCAACACCGATTCCGAGGGGGACGACACCCCGTGAAAGGCTCCGAACTGCTGCGTGTCATCGGCGCCCAGGTCTGCCTGCACGCCACGATGGCGGGCATGCGCCTGGCAACACCGCTGCTGGCGCTGCAACAGGGCTACAGCGCAGCGGCAGTTGGCGTACTGATCGCGCTGTTCGCGCTGACCCAGGTGTTTCTCGCGTTGCCGGCGGGGCGCTTCGCCGACCGGCACGGATTCAAGCGGCCGCTCTGGTTTTCTGTGATCGCGGCAGCGGGCGGTGCGGGGCTCGTGCTGGTCCTTCCGACCTTTCCGGCCATGTGCATCGCGGCGCTGCTGACCGGTGGCGCCACCGGCGCGACAGTCATCGCGCTACAGCGGCACGTGGGGCGCTCCGCCACCAACGCGACGCAGCTCAAGCGGGTGTTCAGCTGGCTGGCCATCGCGCCGGCGGTGGCCAACTTCGTCGGGCCTTTCCTCGCCGGCATGCTGATCGATCATGCGGGTCGCGCACCGGCGGACATGCTGGCGTTCCGGGTCTGTTTCGCGGTCATGGCCTTCCTGCCGGTCCTGTGCTGGCTGCTTGCGCGCGGCGCGCACGAGTCGCCGCGTACCGCGCCCGTTCCCGGCGCCGCGCCGACGCGCGCCTGGGACCTGCTGCGCGAGCCGATGTTCCGCCGCCTGCTGTTCGTGAACTGGCTGCAGTCGTCGAGCTGGGATGTGCACGCCTTCGTGCTGCCCGTGCTGGGACACGACCGCGGCATCAGCGCTTCGGTGATCGGCTCGATCCTCGGTGCCTTCGCCATCGCGGCGGCGGCGATCCGTGTGGTGCTGCCGCTCATCGCCTCGCGTGCCTCGGAGCGCAGCGTGATCCTGAGCTCCACCATCGTCACGGCGGCAATGTTCGCGGTGTATCCGTTGCTCGACTCGGCCTTGGCCATGGGCATCTGCTCGGTGATCCTCGGTTTCGCGCTCGGCGCGGTGCAGCCGATGGTGATGAGCATGCTGCACCAGATCACCCCGCACGCGCGGCACGGCGAGGCGCTGGGGCTGCGGCTGATGACCATCAATGCCTCGAGCGTGGCGATGCCGATGCTGTTCGGCTCGCTGGGTGCGCTGATCGGGATTGCGGGCGTGTTCTGGGTTGTGGGCGGCGTGCTGGTGCTGGGGGCGCGGGCGACCTGGGGTTTGAAGCTCTAGGCAACAGGTGCGAAATCCACGTTCCAAATAAGATCAATTCTCATCTGAATTGACATTTAACTGACTCATGGTCAGTATCGGCGCCTTCTTCAACGACTTGAAGGCGTCCATGGACTCCCCGAATCCTGCCCCGACCGATCCGCGCCGCCGCATCGCGCTCGTGGCGGCGGTGTACCTCGGCAGCTTCATCGCCACGCTCGACGTAAGCATCGTCAACGTCGCGCTACCCACGCTGCAGCGCGCGTTGTCCACCGACCTCGCCGGCCTGCAGTGGGTGATCGACATCTACGCGTTGTGCCTCTCGGCCTTCATCCTCTCGGCGGGGCCGGTCGGCGACCGCTACGGCCGCAAGCGCGCCTGGCTCGCCGGTGTGGTCGTGTTCACGCTGGGCTCGGCGATGTGCGCTATGGCCGGCGACCTCTTCATGCTGCTCGCCGGACGGGCGGTGCAGGGCGTCGCCGGCGCGCTGATGATTCCCGGCGCGCTCTCGCTGCTGGCGCACGCGTTCCCCGAACCGGCCAGCCGCGCGCGGGTGATCGGCGGCTGGTCGTCGTTCACCGCGCTGTCGCTGATCCTCGGGCCCATGCTGGGCGGGGTGCTGGTAGATCACGCGGGCTGGCAGAGCATCTTCCTCATCAACTTGCCGATCGGCGTGCTGACCGTGGGGCTCGGGCTCTGGGGTATTCGCGAGAGTTCGCACCCCGAGCATGCGGCGCTGGATCCGCTCGGGCAGGTACTCAGCGTGTTGTGGCTCGGTGCGCTGACTTATGGGCTGATCGCGGCCGGTGAATACGGCTGGGGTTCCAGTCGCGCCGCGACCGCGCTGGCGGCAGCGGCCATCGGCCTCGCGTTGTTTCTGATGGTGGAAGCGCGCGTGGCGCGGCCCCTGCTGCCGCTCGCGCTGTTCCGCGATGCGCGCTTCTCGGCCACCAACTTCGCCTCGTTCGTGCTCGGCTTCTCGTCGTACGCGAGCCTGTTCTTCTTCTCGCTCTTCCTGCAGCAGGTGCAGGGCTGGTCGCCCAGCGAGACCGGCTGGCGGCTCGTGCCGCAGTTCGTCGCAACCGGACTCATCGCCTCGCAGTTCGGCCGGTTGGCGCGGCGCTACGACGTGCACACGCTCATGGTCGCGGGCTACGCGCTCATCGGCGGCTCGATGCTGCTGCTGACGCTGTTCTCGGCCGACACGCCCTATGTGCTGCTGGCCCTCCTGTTCGTGTTCCTCGGCGCGGGCACGGGTCTCGCGGTTCCGTCCACGAGCATGGCGGTGATGGCGTCCGTGCCCGCGCAGCGCTCCGGCATGGCCTCGGCCACGATGAATGCGCTGCGCCAGGCCGGCATGCTGATCGGCATCGCGCTGCTCGGCACGCTGATGAGCACGCGGGCAACCACGCTGCTGGCCACCGCGCTCGAACAGGGCAGGCTGCGCGATGCGCAACAGGCGGCTGTCGCGGCCGTTTCGCGGCATGACCTGAGTGCGCTGGCCTCGCTCGACGCGGACACGGCGCAGACGCTGGTGGCCGGCGCACTCGCCGGCGGGTTCCATGCGGCCATGGCCTGCGCCGGAGTGGCGGGTTTGCTGGCTGCGGGATTGCTGGTGCGCGTCAGGCCGCGCGCCGCCGCGTTGCCGGTTCGGGCCTGAGGCAGCGCAACGCCATGCCCGCTGCCCTTGTGCCCATGCGCTTGCGCACCCGAATTCGATCGACACCCGACCGCGTGCTTCCCGTGGCCACTGCGCGCACGTTGCCTGCCGAGCAATACGAGAAAATCCGCAAGTTGACAATCGAGAAACGCTCCGGCCTCCCGCTCGCCGTCTTCGCCACCCCCGACAATGCGTTCACAGGTCTCGGCGAGCAGGCGCCTGTGCCACGCGGTCTGCAGCTCGACACGGTCATCGACACCGCGCCCCCTCCGTTCACCAAGATTTGCCATGACACGAAGTGACCCGATCGCCGATTCCGTCCCTGCAGGCGAGGCCGAAGTCGCGCCGCGCCGGCGCACCAAGGCGCCCGAGATCCGCGCCGTCGCGCTGATGGATGCCGCCGAGCGCCTCTTCATCGAGAAGGGCATCGCCGCCACCAGCATCGACGACATCGCTGCCGGCGCGCAGGTGGCCAAGGGCACGTTCTACCTTTACTTTCCGTCGAAGGAAGCCATGCTCGGCGCGCTGCAGCAGCGCTTTGTCGACACCTTCTGCGAGCGGCTGCAGAACGCCATGGACCGCCATCGCCCAGGCAACCACCATGCGCGCCTGAAGGCCTGGGTGGAGACGGGTCTGGAAACCTACCTGGACAACGTCGCCCTGCACGACGTGGTGTTCCATGAATACCGGCCCGAGGACCGGCGCATGCGCAACGACAACGCCGTCATCACGCAGCTCGTCGGCTTGCTCAAGGAGGGCGATTCGGCGGGGGTGTGGGAGGTGGAGGATGCGACGCTCACGGCCGTGATCCTCTTCAATGCGCTGCATGGCGTGGCCGACGACGCGGTGGCCATGGGCCCGGCCGGCGACCCTGCTGCTGGTCTTGCCGACCGCCGCCGCCGCGCCCGCGCGCTCACGCGCTTCTTCGAGCAGGCGCTGCACCCGGACGTCGTGGACGACAGCGACGCCTGAGTGCCGGTGCTGCTCAGAGCTTGTAGAAGCGCTTGATGTAGTCCCACGCGTCTTCGGGCGCGTCGACGTATTCGAAGAGCTTCACATCGCCCGGCGAGATCACGCCTTCATCGACCAGGAAGTCGAAGTCGATCATCCGCTTCCAGTAGTCCGAGCCGAACAGCACGATCGGCACCGGCTTGGACTTCTTGGTCTGCACCAGCGTGATGACTTCGAACAGTTCGTCCAGCGTGCCGAAGCCGCCCGGGAACGCCACCAGCGCCTTCGCACGCATCATGAAATGCATCTTGCGGATCGCGAAGTAGTGGAACTTGAAGCTCAACGCCGGCGTGACATAGGGGTTGGCTTCTTCTTCCATCGGCAGCGCGATCGCGAGGCCGACCGAGATGCCGCCGCCTTCGTGCGCGCCGCGGTTGGCGGCCTGCATGATGCCGGGGCCGCCGCCGGTGCAGACGAAGAGCTTGTCCTGCGGTTCTTTCCCGTTGCTGTACTGCGCAACCAGCTTGCCGAAGGTGCGCGCCTTCTCGTAGTAGTGCGAGCTGCGTGCGAGGCGGCGCCAGCGCTCGGCGGCCACCGTGTCGCCGGCGGCATCGGCCTGCGCGATCAGCGCGGCGGCGTCTTCCTCGCTGCGAAAGCGGGCGCTGCCGAAAACCACCACCGTGTTCTCGATGCCATGGGCGCGCTGCTCGAGGTCGGGCTTCATCAATTCGAGCTGCATGCGGATGCCGCGGGTCTCGCGGCGCAGCAGGAACTCGGGATCGGCGAAGGCGATGCGCGAGGGATCGGGATCGAGCGGAAGGCCTTTTTCGGAATGGGACTGGAGTGTGGCCCAGGCATCGGCGAGGCGTTTGTCGTGAAGATCGTGCGTGTTGTTCATGAGGGACTCGGACAGGAAGACCTGAGGGATTGTGCAGCGTTGCAACTGCCGTGCCCAAGAAACGAAAAAGGCCCCTTGCGGAGCCTTTCTTCGGGGAGAGTGACCGGCCGTAAGGCCGGGAACGCTCAGACGCGCTTGCGGTATTCGCCGGTGCGCGTGTCGATTTCGATCTTGTCGCCTTGCGCCACGAAAAGCGGAACGCCGACTTCGAAGCCGGTCGCGATCTTGGCAGGCTTCATGACCTTGCCCGAGGTGTCGCCCTTGACGGCCGGCTCGGTCCAGGTGATTTCGCGTTCGACGCTGGTGGGCAGTTCGACCGAGATGGCCTTGCCGTCGTAGAACACCACTTCGACGGCCATGCCGTCTTCCAGGTAGTTCAGGGCGTCGCCCATGTTCTCGGCTTCGACTTCGTACTGGTTGTACTCGGCGTCCATGCAGACGTAGAGCGGATCGGCGAAGTAGGAATAGGTGCAGTCCTTCTTTTCGAGCACGATCTGGTCGATCTTGTCGTCTGCCTTGAAGACCACTTCGGTGTTGAAGTTGGCCACCAGGCTCTTCATCTTCATGCGCACGGTGGCGGAGTTGCGGCCGCCGCGGCTGTATTCGGTCTTGAGGACGACCATCGGGTCCTTGCCGTGCATGAT
>Ga0163161_10002557_pt1 | contig 13004 bp, 9 predicted proteins | sample S45metaG_FD_129847 | JGI IMG/M metagenome (GOLD analysis project Ga0163161, IMG submission 129847) | Switchgrass rhizosphere microbial communities from Kellogg Biological Station, Michigan, USA - S4-5 metaG | ecosystem: Host-associated > Plants > Roots > Rhizosphere > Soil | place: USA: Michigan... | reverse complement strand
GCGGTGTGCGCGCCGTCGCTGTATGCCCGGGAATGCAGTGATGGCGTGGATCTGAATCGCATGACCTTACTGCATGTGTTGGCCAGTGAAGATCAGCGTTACTTGACGTGGAAGCATTGGCTGGACGCGGCGCGGATTCATGGGGTGGATACCCAGGGCGGCTATGAATTCGACTTGCTGGACCTGGCGATTCGGGCGGCAACGGATGGGTTGGGGATTACCATTGCCGACTGGCACATGGTCGCAGCGGAACTGGCCAGTGGGCAGTTGACGCAGGTGCTGAATGTGCATGTGGAAGGGCATCAGTCCTATTGGCTGGTGACCCGGCCGGAGCAGACGGATATGCCGCAGTTGCAGGTGTTCGGGCGGTGGTTGCAAGAGGAGATCTGGTTGGCGCAGCGGCAGTTGGAGCCTTCTACCGCAGCGGTGTAACGCATGGCAGATCGTCACAATAGTGTACTAAGTTACAGCGGGCCACTGCTTACGGATAAGGAGCCCCTCATTGAAATCGTTAAGTTTGACCTTTTGGGTCTGGAGCTTCACATGCACGCTTGTTAATGCCGCCCCGGTTAGCAAAGATCAAATTGATGAGGTGGCCATAAAGGGTTGCAGGCTTGTCACAAGCCTGTTGAACCCTTCAATCCTCAAGCCGTCAGCCTATTTTCCCGAACCCGACGAAATTATCGCCGTGCTGATCCAGGGTACGAAGCCCCCACCCGCCATGAAAAACCAGAGGGGTGCAGAACTTTGCTTATATTCCGTGCGCACACAATCGGCGCATTTGGCGCCCTGGCAGTTGATGGAAAATTTTAAAAGATCTACTCGCCCGGCGTCTTCCAGTAAGGAATTTTGAAACTGATAAAAGCGCTCGGGTGCGCTTTCACCGGTTGCAGTCAACCAGGATCAAACCCATAGGAACGCCTTCGGCGTTTTTTCTCTGGGTATACAAGACCGCAAAAAACAACGCGGCTTTCCACATGATGAGCGGGTTGGTATCCATGGGAATCAATCGCGCATCCAAGTCTTGTGCTTTGGCCCGCCGTTGCCATTGTTGAAGGTCGAGCGTTGTTGTATTGGCCCCCAACGAGTAAAAGAGCACGCAGTCAAGATCGCCTGGAATGACGTTGGCGTCTAAAAAACTACCGCCGATTAATACGGTTTCAACGAAAACACCGGAATGGCTCAGGTCGGTTATTGCGGCGCTGAGTCGAGCACAAAGTAAACTTCTTTTAGGGTCTTTAGGCTCTTCAAGAAAGGTCGAAATAGGCGTGATGTAAGGGGAAGAATTGATCGGAGTGCAAATTGACTTGTCACCGATGAACGCCGGGAAGTCCACGGCTTTGGCGGTGGTGTAGTGCTGCAATAGAAGAGCGTCGAAGTCGTTGGTAGTCATCCTGAGTCACCAAGGCAGAGTAGGGGAGCAATGTTTCACGAAGGTAATATATATAACGGGACTGCCAAAAACTACGCAAATATTGTGTGCCTGGCCGAGTATCCTGAGAACGCTGAGACAACTAAAATACTCACGAGCACGCGAAAAATTGTCATAGTAAAATGCTAACTTGCAGCCGACCGGTAGGTGAGCATCTGAAGGGCTCGCCGTCACGAAAAAACGCTCGCGAATGAAGTATGCAGGTATTAATGAAATGGATTTCAATTGCTCCGACACCAAAGTGTTGAGTAGAAAACCACTGGTTTATCCGGTCAGATCGGTATTGGCTGAAAAAACCGCTGATGCGCTTATTCTTGCCCAGGAACAGTTGTGGAGCGTTCAGGATAAGCCATGGCCTGTCTCGCCGGAGTCGGTGTTGATGGCGCTGGCAACAGAGAGTAAATGCCGGCGCTTTCAACATCCGCTGTGTGACCATTATGCGGTCAACAATACAATTGATGCATTAAGTAATAGAACGCCCACTGAGCAACAGTATGTTGAAGTGTTTTCGCTGGCGCTCAAGCAGTCGTTGTCCAGTATCAGTTATGCGAATATCCGTGGCGTCCTGGAAAGCGCTGCTCGGGCACTTACGGGCCATCCGGTGTGCATTCGAACGACCCGAACGTGTGTCAAATGTGATAGGCGTGGCCGTTCAGTGGCGTTTGTCGAGCCAAAGGACATTCCCGCGAGCTTAATAGTACTGTGGCAATATATGGCCGATTTGCCGGTCGGCCGCCGAGATGTATGGGGGGCGTCAGTTGCCGCCCTGGGTCTAATGAATTGCCACCCCTTTGCCGATGGCAATGGGCGGCTAGCCAGGATGCTCTTCAATGCGCTGGTTGGCTGCACGTCAGACAATTACATTCCCTTGTACGACTTCTATAACTGCACGCCAGGGGGGCATGTATTACGCATCCGACAGGCAGAGTTGTTTGGCGAATGGGACGATTGGATTAATTTTCATTGCGACATTATCGGCTTCATGTGTGGGCATTAGGTTGAATTTTTACGGCGTGAGTAAGTAGGATGAAAAAGGCAGTGTTTTCTGAAATGCCAGCATTCTCTACTGCTTTAACGGTTGGTTCCCCACCGTCACATTGAGATGGCTGGTGCCGTTGCTTACTTCTTGAGCCCAGCCCTCTTTCGAGCGCTCGATGTGTTCAAGTTCATCGGCTGACATACGGCCTCTCAATGCGTCCAGGCGCGGCAGAACCGCTGGGATTTTTGAACGGGCCAGCCAATACCATTTGAAGGCGGTAAGAGGGTCTTTATTGACACCGATACCTTGCTCATACATCGACGCTATATTAGCTTGGGCCATTGGATTGCCCCTCAGTGCGGCTGTCAAATACCACGTTGCAGCCGCGTCTAAATCTTTGGTTACTCCAGCACCCTTCGCGTAGCTTTTACCGAGTAAATAAGCGCCTTCCGAAGACCCCTGCTGCGCAGCCTCGCGAAAAAGCCTGAGGGGTTCGTCTTCGCGGTCGGGCTGAATGACACCGCTTTGGTACAATATACCCAATTTGATTTTTGCTAATGCATAGCCTGAATTCGAAGAGCGCTTAAAGAAATCAACGGCTTTGTCCATGTCCTTTACTTCCGTCAGCCCTTGTTCATAGATAAGGCCAACATTGTACAGGGCAGATCCGGAACCCTTTTGGGCCGCCGGAAATAGCCATTTTTTTGCTTGTACGATAGAGTCATCGCTGGTGGCGTCATTCAGGTAAATTGAACCTAGCGTGGCTTGGGCGTTTACATTTCCCCTCTCCGCGGCTTGTGTGAAATAGTAGACGGCTAAGTCTCTAGACGGTTTAACACCCATACCTAAAAAATAGAGGCCGCCTAATAAGTTGTAGGCCTCAGCAGAGTCGTTCGCTTTTATCTCCTGTTGAGCGATTTTTAGGGCGCTGTCGTAGTCCCGGTTTTTGATCGCGTCTCTGGCGGAGTCAAGGGTGTCTGCCTGTGCGTATGCGTAAATCAAAAAAAATAAGATGGCTAGGATTCTAGTTATTTTTAGCATTTTGTGCTCTCTTGAAATACCTGTACAGGCTGGATTATTCGCGTGTGGGGACCTGCTTGAACTTGGTTAAGTCAAGTTTTATTCTGGGTGTAAACGGATAGAACGTGTCTGGCTTTTTATAATCGGCGCAGGCCTGTCTCATCCGCGGGTCAGGTAAGCCGTAACAACCATTCCCATTGGAAAGCGCTTGCGCCTCGCAGGCATATTTTTGATCGGGTTCGGATAGATTCTGGCAGCTGAGAGACCCGAATTGGTAACCCATTACTTCGGCGGGTGAGCCGACCTCAATAGCTTCAATGTTTGACGTGCTGATGAATATCAAGAGCACCAGGTAAGCACGATGAAGGTAACACTTCACAGGTGAGATCTCACGTCGGACAGCGTTGACGAAGGGTCGGAATGCTTAACAAGGCAACTATTTTTATGGTTGAAATCGATGAAGAGATCGAAGTCGTTGAGCAGGTCGAAGCCTAAAATGGCGGCGGCGGGGTAACGTGCTTCGGCGACCTCCATGGCAACAATATTTTTGCTGATTCCTCCGATGCCGATGAGCGCTGGCGTGCTTGCGAAATAACCCATGGATGAATTTAACATGTCTTTGCCGGTGTCCAGATGTTTGACCCCCGGAGCACCTTGGCCACGTTTTCTTAAATAGCCGGATACGCCGGTATCCAGGATGCTGTAGAGCTTTTTATTGTCTAAAGTTATGCCTGTAAATAAGTATTGGTTGGTGTTGAGTATGTTACTGCCAAGGTACACGTCGACGGAACAATCTTCACGTTTTGTAGGGGCGTCTTGAGCGCGCCATACATAAACACCGTTCTTTGTAATCGCGACGCTGCCCAGTTTCTTCAACAGGTCCAAGCCAATAACTGACTCCCCTGAGTAAATATATCCAGTGACAGCTTCAATTGAGATTTCGCCTAGCGTAAGCGAGTCAATGACGGCGAGCCTTCCTTGCTCTTCTGCGTCAGAGTGGAATGACGTCAGTGTGGCCGATACATGGGCGACAGCTCGAGCACCTAACGCTTTCGCGACGTCAGCATTAATGAGGGTTTGGCTGGCGCCCGTGTCGACCAGCCATTTGTTTCCCAGGCTGTCCGTAAGGTAGGGTCTTAATGGGTCTTCAAACAACTGCGGTGCGTTGTCTCCATAGGCCAGGAAATTAAGCGGTTTGTCGGCGACGAGCTTAAATCGTTGAATGTTTCCGATTTCATCCAGCGTTGCCTGGTCATATAGTTTGAAATAGTCATCCCACTGGCCCAGTGATAGTCGCTGCGCAGTGATGTCCTGTTGAAGTCTTGAATAGCGTTTAACCCACGTGCCCATGTCTTGCTGAGCGGCTGCGTCCCCTAGTTCGATGAGCAAACAGGCGGCGCTGTCGCTGCTTTCAGCCGGTGAAGTGCACGTGTAGTGAGTGTTTTCTATCAGCGCTCTTTGTGAGCGAGCCTTGATGAGATTACTGCGTTCAATGCTTGGATTTTTCAGGGTGCGAATATCGGGCTGAAGCGTGAGTGCGTTTACTTTATTGATGGCCGTTTCACTGGAAAACGCGCCGGATAACCAGCAGGACAGAACGAGCAACATCCATTTATAATGCACACGATTCCCTCGTCAATCTAAGGTGAGACCTGCCAGGTCTCACCTTTATCGCTTAAAAGTCTACGGAGACGCCTGCTCCGCCTACCGGACCGGTGCCGGCATTAGGGCCTGCTCCAGAACCACCTCCTACGCTGACGCTCCAACCGTCACCTGAGAAAGTAGGGCCGGTAATACCCCCAGAGGTTCCCCAGCCAAACCCGTCGGAAATACCTTCAAACTCTCTGGTGTCCTGGCCACCCGATATCAACAGTAATTCCTTTTCAGTAAGTTCGCGCATTACCTTCTCCCGATATCCATAAATAGCATTAGTCATGCGTTGATTGAGGCGTCGGCGCAAAGCACCCACACGTAGATTCTTACAAGAAATGTGTGTCGATTTAATTACACGCTACGTTGGGTTGGGTGTTGGTCGGGGCATTAAGGGGTATTGGGTTTATATCGCTATTGATGTAAGAGGTTGGGAGTGTAGGAAGATTGTCATATGTCGCTGCTAGCGTAGTTGGCTAGCCTTGGACAAGGTATTGATCATTGTAAGAGTGTTAGCAACTTAGCCATGAGGTGACAGCAGGGTTGGGGGGTACCCGAAGGTAAAGGAATACCCAATAGTTAGGTCGGCAGCTGATGGACCAAGCATGCCTCGGATGTCAGGAGTGATTTGTGGGCGACAGGCTTTTTCGCAGCGCTGCGTTTGATGCACAGCGCGTCAAGTGGTTGGGTGAGATTGTATTGATCCGGCCGATGTCTTTTACCCTCTTGACCGTATTTGCCTTGGCAATGCTGGGCGTCGTTACAGGTTTTTTTATTTGGGGCTCTTACACCAAACGCAGCACAGTGAGTGGCCAACTGGTTCCAGCCAATGGCCAGATGAAGGTGCGTACCCCGCAAACCGGAGTCGTGCTGGAGAAGTTTGTGGTCGAAGGGCAAGCCGTAACGCTGGGCGACCCTCTGCTGAGTATTTCCAGTGAGCGTTATGGTTCTGGCGCTGACCCGGTGCAGGCACGCGTCAGTTATCAGCTCAAGCAGCGTCGTGAGTCACTGGAACAGGAACTCGAAAAAAACCGCCAGTTGCATCAGGCCGAACGCGACAGTTTGGCCAGCAAAGTGAGCACGCTGCGCAACGAACTTGGCAATCTGGCTGCGCAATGGGTCAGCCAGCGCGAGCGAGTTGCGTTGGCGGGGGACGCATCGAGTCGTTACCAGGGGTTGATGCAAAAGGGCTACATTTCCATGGATCAGTTCCAGCAGCGGCAAGCCGAGCTACTGGGGCAACGTCAAGCCCTTCAAGGCCTCGACCGCGAGCGTAGCTCAATCTCCCAACAACTCACCGAGCGCAGCAATGAGTTGGCGGGCCTTGAGAAACGGCAGGCGAATGCACTGGCGCCGTTACGGCGTCAACTGTCGGCTATTGAACAAGAGCTGGCTGAGAGTGAAGCCAAACGTACATTACTGATCACCGCACCAGGAAGCGGTATGGCAACAGCGGTGCTGGCGGAAGTCGGCCAGACGGTCGACCCTACGCGCACGTTGTTGAGCATCATACCGGGTGACGCTCACCTGCAGGCTGAACTCTACGCCCCCAGCAAGGCCGTGGGTTTTATCAGGGCAGGCGACGCCGTTCTGATCCGCTACCAGGCCTATCCCTACCAGAAGTTCGGTCAGTATCACGCTCAGGTAGTGTCTATCTCACGTACCGCAGTGCCGTCCGCTGATCTGGCGATTATGGCGGGTGAAGTGCCAGGGTTGTCGCGTAACGGCGAGCAGCTCTATCGCCTGCGTGTACAGCTTGATGAACAAGCTGTCATGGCCTATGGCAAGGCACAACCTCTGCAAAGCGGCATGCTGCTTGACGCCGACATTCTGCAAGAAAGCCGCCACCTCTATGAGTGGGTGCTGGAGCCTCTTTACAGCCTAACCGGCAAATTCTAGGAAACTGATCCATGACTTTTCTCGACGCTTTAGCCTTGCGTCCCGGGCGTCGTCTGCCCGTGGTACTGCAGACTGAAGCCACGGAGTGCGGCCTGGCTTGCCTGGCCATGATTGCCGGATACCACGGGCATCGGGTCGACATGGTTGAATTGCGTCGGCGTTGCAGCGTGTCTCTCAAGGGGATTGCGCTCAAACAATTGATCGTCAGTGCTCAACAACTGCAACTGGGCGCTCGCGCTGTTACGCTGGACGTTGGGGGCCTCGGTCAGCTCAAGCTGCCTTGCATCCTGCATTGGAACTTCAACCATTTTGTCGTACTCAAGTCCGTCGATCGACAGGGTGCGCTTGTGCACGACCCTGCGCGTGGGCTTCGTCGGGTCAATCACGAAGGTTTGTCTCGAAGCTTTACCGGCGTCGCACTGGAACTATGGCCAGATAGCGGTTTCGAGCAGCAAGAAGACAAACCACGTATCAAGCTCATGAGCATGATGGGGCGAATCAGCGGTCTTTATCGTTCGTTGTTACAAGTACTGTTACTGGCCCTGACGCTGGAAGTCTTTTCCTTAATCGCCCCGTTCTTGCTTCAGTGGACGATCGACAACGTCATTATCAGTGCCGATCACGACTTGCTTAGTACGTTGGTACTGGGCTTTACCCTGCTGTTATTGATGCAGCAAACGGTCAGTGGTGTGCGCGCCTGGGTGATGATGCATTTAAGTACGCTGCTGAGCGTACAGTGGCGGGCGAATGTCTTCAGTCACTTGTTGCGCTTGCCCAGCCAATATTTCGAGAAGCGCTACTTGGGGGATGTGGTGTCGCGTTTCGGCAGCGTGGACACAATTCAGCAAACGCTTACGGCCGCTTTTTTCTCGGCGATTCTCGACGGCTTGATGTCCGTCGCCACTCTGGCAATGATGCTGCTCTATAGCCCGGCCCTGGCGGCTATCGCGATCACCACCATGCTGCTTTATACCGTTGGGCGGTGTATTTGGTACCGGCCACTGCGAAATGCGACCGAAGAGCAAATTATTCATGCTGCACGCCAGCAAAGTCATTTTCTGGAAACAGTGCGTGGCATTCGCCCCTTGAAGCTCTTTCAGCGCCAGGAAGAACGCCGGTCGGCCTGGCTGGGGCTGTTGGTGGAGCAGATTAACGCTGGCCTGCGCACGCAAAAGCTGCGGCTCCTGTATCAACAAATGAACGGGCTGCTATTTGGCATTGAAAACCTGCTGGTGATCTGGCTTGGGGCAAGCATGGTGATGGACGGCCACTTCAGCGTCGGGTTATTGATCGCATTCATTGCCTACAAATCCCAATTCGATACCCGTGTCGGTAATTTGATCGACAAGTTTTTCGAGCTGCGCATGCTGCAACTTCAAGGTGAGCGGCTGGCGGATATTGTTCTGCATCCACCGGAGGCAACCCATTCAAGCGTCGACTTGCAGAGCCTGGCGGATTGCGAGGCAAGCATTGAGATCCGGGGCCTGCACTATCGCTACGCCGAACAGGAGCCCTGGGTACTGGAAAACCTGGACTTGCGTGTTGCAGCGGGTGAGTCGGTGGCAATCGTCGGGCCATCCGGTTGCGGCAAGAGCACATTGATGAATGTCATGCTCGGTATTTTGCCGGCCACTCGAGGCCAGATTTGTATCGCAGGGATCGAGCTGGGGCAATTGGGCCTGGATGGGTTACGGCAGATGGTGGGTACTGTGACCCAGGACGATGTGTTATTTGCGGGGTCGCTGCGCGACAACATCTGTTTCTTCGACCTCAGTGTGGATCAGTCGTGGTTGATCGAATGCGCCAAAATCGCATCGATTCACAGCGATATTCAAGCGATGCCAATGGGCTACAACACGCTGGTAGGTGACATGGGGACGGTCCTTTCCGGCGGGCAAAAGCAGCGCGTGTTGTTAGCCAGGGCACTGTACAAAAAACCGCGGATACTGTTCCTCGACGAAGCCACCAGTCATTTGGATGTTGCGTGTGAACAGCGCGTGAATCAGGCCATCCAGCGTTTGCGAATCACCCGCATCATGGTGGCCCACCGTCCTGAAACTATTGCCACCGCAGACCGTGTTATCAGACTTCTGGCCGGTAAGGTGGTCCGTGATGACGCCCAGGAGCTGGCGAATATAACCGATACCGAGCGAGGCGCGTCGGGTGCGAAGCAGGGCCAGGTATGAAGCCGTTGTTGTATGCCTTGTTAGCGGGCTTGTTTGGCTGTTCGTTATCTGTGCAGGCGTTTGAACCAGATGTGTATGGCACCGCTCGCGAGGTGTCCCGGCAAGCGGTTTACGACGATTCACGTGGCGAGCTGTCTTGTCATTTTGGCCGCTTGCCCGAACGCTTGCCGTTAGATCAGGTGGTCGAACGGATTCTCTGCCATGATCCGCAGACTCGCATCAGTTGGGCCAACGCCAAAGTACAGGCGGCCCAGGTCGGTCTCAGCCAGTCGGCGTATTTGCCCCGCCTGGATGGTCGCGTCGGCACCAGTCGCGGTAACGGCCAGGTTGATTATGACGAACCTAGCCTGCGCTCTGGCGCGGGACACCGGCGACGTAACAGCGCCAGCCTTGAACTGAGTTGGGTACTGGTGGACTTCGGCCGACGTGGTGCTGCCTTGCGCAATGCCCGGCAGTTGCTGCAAGCGGCCAATGCGACTCAGGACGCCACGTTACAGCGTACTTTTGTCCAGGCGGCGCAGGCTTATTATGATGCGCTCTCGGCTCAGCGCAGTCTGGCTGCCTCGGAGCAGATAGCCCAATTGGCTGCGCGCAACCTGGAAGCAGCGGACGCCAAATACAAGGCCGGCGCTGCGGCACTCTCTGATCGCTTGCAGGCGCAAACAGCCTTTTCTCAGGCCAACTTACGTCAGATTCGCGACCGTGGCGCTTTGCGCAATGCCTTGGGGGTGATTGCTTTGCGAATGGGCCTGCCACCGGAAACCCCCCTGCAGCTATCAGGTGACCTGACGCCAATGCCTGACACCCAGTTTGTGAAAGCGGTGGATGAGTTGTTGATCCAGGCGCGTCAAGATCATCCGGCAGTACTTGCGGCATATGCCAGGCTCAGCGCTGCACAGGCGGCGGTCGATGAGCGACGCGCCGCCGACCTCCCGAGCCTGTCGCTGACTGCCGACCTGACGTATGCGCAAAACCAGCAATCAAGGGTATTCAATGGCGATGAACGTGAGCGCGACCGCAGCATTGGCGTGCAACTGAGTATCCCGCTGTTTGACGGGTTTGGACGTACTTATCAGATTCGCACTGCACAAGCCCGTGTCGACGCGAGCCGAGCCGAACTGGCCGAGGTCGAACAAGAGGTTGCGCTGGACCTTTGGGCCAGTTACCAGACGTTGAGCATTGAGACTCAAAGCCTGCAACGCACTAACGAGCTGGTCGATCAATCACGGCAGTCACTGGAGGTGGTCCAGGGCCGCTACCACTCTGGGGTGGGCAGCATGATCGAGTTGCTGAATGCCCTGACCTCGTATTCCGGTGCCGAGCAAGAGCACATTCAAACACTCAGTCGCTGGCAAACGTCGCGTCTGAGACTGGCTGCCAGCCTTGGTCGTCTGGGGTTCTGGGCGATTGAGTGAATGGCTGTCAGCCTGATGCTCAATGCAACGCCTGTTACCCATAACCTGCATTTTCCTCACGTTACCCCGGCCAATAAGTCGTTTGCACACCCCCCAAGCAAATACAAAACTGCATGTCACTCGCAAAACAACAACGTTGGGCAAACCACATGCAATTCGAGCGCAATTTCTATAACGGTCAGTTCGTCGAACCCGCCAACGACGCCCTGATCGCCGTCTACAACCCTGCCAATGAATCCCTGGTTGGCCATGTCAGCGCCGCCACCGCCGATGAGGCCATCGCCGCCGTCGACGCCGCCGCCATCGCCCAGAAAACCTGGGGCAAGCTCACCAGCATCGAGCGTGCCGAGCACCTGCGTGCCTTCGCTGATGCGCTGGACAGCCACGCCGAAGCCATCGGCACGGCTTTGGCCAGCGAGTCCGGCAAGAGCGTCAGTGACGCCAGCAACGAAGCCCGCTACGCCGCGCAAATCACCCGCTACCACGCCGAATGGGCGCGCCGCATCGAAGGCGAGATCATCCCCAGCGATACCCCGGACGAAAACCTGTTCCTGCACCGCGAGCCGATTGGTGTGGTGGCCTGTCTGATCCCGTTCAACTACCCGGTCTACACGCTGTTGCGCAAGATCGCCCCGGCGCTGATCGCGGGTAATACCGTGGTGGTGCGGCCCAGCAACAACACGCCACTGTCGGCGTTTGAAATTGCCAAGGCAGTGGTGACAGCCGGTATTCCAGCCGGTGTGATCAACATCCTGACCATGGACCACGCCACCGCCGCCAGCGTCTGCACGCACAAGGCCGTCGGCCTGATCACCCTCACCGGCAGCGTGAACGCCGGGCGTATCGTGCTGGATTACTGCAAGGCCAATATCGCCAAACCATCCCTGGAATTGGGCGGCAAGACCCCGGCAATCATCGAACCGGATGCCGACCTGGAAACAGCCGCCAGCGCTATCGTTGCGTCCAAGACCACCCACTGCGGTCAGCTGTGTACGGCGGTAGAACGCGTGTATGTGCACGAAAGTATTTATGAGCCATTCCTCGCTTTGCTGAAAGCCAAGATCAGCGCGGTGAAGTTCGGTGACCGTTCCACGGACGAAAGCCTGATGGGCCCGTTGGTCAACGCCAGCTCGCAAAAGAATATCCACGCCATGGTCGAGCGCGCCGTCGCCGCCGGTGCTGTACTGGAAACAGGCGGTGTGCTGCCAGCCGGCCCCGGTCATTTCTACCCGCCGACCTTGCTCAGCGGTTGCCGCCAGGACATGGAGATCATTCAGGAAGAAATCTTCGGCCCGGTATTGCCGGTGCTCAAGTACCGCGACATCGACGAAGCGCTGGCCATGGCCAACGACCATCAATTCGGCCTGTCATCGGTGCTCTACACCGAGAACTACCGCACGGCGATGAAAGTGGCGAATGCCATCGAAGCCGGCGAGCTGTACGTCAATCGCACGCCGGCAGACCCGTATCAGGGTTTCCATGCCGGCTGGAAACGCTCAGGGCTGGGCGGCGATGACGGTAAGCACGGGATGCTTGAGTTTACCCAGACCCGCCTGGTGGTCATGAAGTACTGATCCACGCGTACCTGTTGCACCTTTAATAAAAACAATTATCAGGGCGCCCGCGCAGCGGGTGCCTGAGGTCCACATGATGTCCAAGCCTGCACCCGTTGCCCAGGTTTTCGTTGCCGTGCCCGCGGCAAACGACAAAGCCAGCCGTTATTTCCAATTGCTGTTGCTGGTACTCGCCGCCGGCGCGATCTACCCGATCCTCTACCTGCGCCAGGTCTACCAGACCACCATGCTCGACGTGTTCCAGATCAACCACAGTCAACTGGGCTACCTGTACTCCATGCTCGGCACGATCTTTTTGCTCAGCTACCTGCCCAGCGGCTGGCTGGCTGACCGTTTGCCGCCACGCTTTTTGATCTTCTTCTCACTGGTCGCCACCGGCGCATTGGGCCTGTGGTACGCCAGCGTGCCGTCAATGACCGGCCTGATGATCATTTTCGGTTGCTGGGGCCTGACCACTGGCTTGACGTTCTGGGCCTCGGTGCTCAAGCGCGTGAAGATGATTGCTCATCAGAGTGAGCAGGGGCGGTTCTTCGGCATCCTCGATGGTGGTCGCGGCCTGGTGGAGGCCTTGCTGGCGACCGTGGCCCTGGGACTGTTTGCCTATGCCACCGAAACCGAAAGCCAGTCGGCGGCCCAAGGTTTCAAGCATGTGGTGTACCTGTACTCGTTTATCTGCATCGTGATCGGCTGCGGTTTGGTGCTGCTCAAAGATCCAAAATCCCTGACTGAGACGGCAGCAGTAGAGAAGGGCAAATTCAACCTGATCGCCGACCTGACCACCCTGGTGAAAATCCCCGAGCTGTGGCTGGTGACCGCCATCGTGTTCTGCGGTTATCACATGTTCTGGGC
>Ga0163161_10002555_pt1 | contig 13004 bp, 13 predicted proteins | sample S45metaG_FD_129847 | JGI IMG/M metagenome (GOLD analysis project Ga0163161, IMG submission 129847) | Switchgrass rhizosphere microbial communities from Kellogg Biological Station, Michigan, USA - S4-5 metaG | ecosystem: Host-associated > Plants > Roots > Rhizosphere > Soil | place: USA... | reverse complement strand
AGGTCGTAGACGTCCTGCAGGCACTCGCGCGCGGCCTCGAGGAGGATCGGGAAATCCGGATAGCGTTGCGCGATGGCCAGTAGTTCGCCGGCGCGCAGGCGCTGTTGCCACAGTGGCGAGCGTCGGCCCGGACTGCGCCGCGGCAGCAGCAGCGCGCGCGCCGCACACTCGCGGAAACGCGCGGCGAACAGGGCCGAGCCGCCGACCGCCCGGGTCACCTCGTCGCGCAGTCGTTCCGGCTCGAACAGGAACAGCGCCGCACCCGGCAGGCGCCCGCTGGCATCGGGGACGCGCAGCAGGATGCCGTCGTCGCTGGCCACCACCGTCGGGTCCACGCCCCAGCGCTCGCGGATGCGGCCGGCCAGCGCCAATGCCCAGGGATCGTGGACGCGGCGGCCATAGGGCGAATGCAGCATCACCCGCCAGTCGCCGGATTCGTCGCGGCACCGCTCCACCACCAGCCGGCGGTCGGTGGGCAGCGTGCCGGTGGACTGCCGTTGTTCCTCGACCAGCCCCAGCATGTTGCGGATGGCATTGCCGGCCAGGCCACTGGCCTGCAGCCGCGCGTCCAGCGCCGGCGGAATGCCGCCCTCGCCTCCATCGGCGGCTGCGTCCAGGGCGGCAAGGAACGCGCCTACCGCCGCGCCCAGTTCCGCCGGCCGGCCCACGCCTTCGCCGCGCCAGAACGGCAGCCGCGCCGAGCGCCCGGGCGCCGGGGTGACCACCACCTGGTCATGGGTGATCTGCTCGATGCGCCAGGAGGTCGCGCCGAGGGTGATCACATCATTGACCCGCGACTCGTGCACCATTTCCTCGTCCAGTTCGCCGACGCGGCGCGAGCCGGCGCGCTCTTCGCCTTCGGGCAGCATCACGCTGAACATGCCGCGGTCGGGGATGGTGCCGCCGCTGGTGACCGCCAACTGCTTGGCGCCAGGGCGCGCGCTCAGTTCACCGGTGTGCCGGTTCCAGACCAGGCGCGGGCGGAAGCCAGCGAAGTCATCGGAGGGATAGCGCCCGGCGAGCATGTCCAGGGTGGCATCGAACGCGCTGCGCGGCAGCGTGCGGTACGGCGCGGCACGGCGCACGCGGGCATACCAGGCGTCCACGTCCAGCGTGTCCATCGCCGCCGCGGCGACGGTCTGCTGGGCCAGCACGTCCAGCGGATTGCGGGGCGGGTCCACCGCCTCGATGCGGCCGGCCAGCATGCCTTCGATGGCGACCGTCGCGTCGATCAGGTCGCGCCGCGTGCGTGGGTAGACCAGGCCGGTGGAAATGCCGCCGACCTGGTGGCTGGCGCGCCCCACCCGCTGCAGCGCGCTGGCCACCGAGGGCGGCGCGGCGACCTGGATGACGAGGTCGACCAGGCCCATGTCGATGCCCAGTTCCAGGCTGGAGGTGGCCACCACGCAGCGCAGTTCGCCCGACTTCAAGGCCTGCTCGATGTCGCGGCGCTGCTCCTTGGAGACCGAGCCATGGTGCGAACGCGCGATCAGCGCCGGTGCGCCGGCGGTGCGCCCGCTGGTGCCGCCGTTGAAGGATCCGTAGTGCGATGCGGGGTCGGCACTCTCCGCCGCCGATGCCGGCGCGGCGTGCAACGCAGGATCGCGTGCCAGGCGCTCTGCGTACACCTCGTTGAGGCGCGCGGTGAGTTTCTCGGCCACGCCACGCGAGTTGGCGAACACGATGGTGGAGCGCCGCTGCAGGACCTGGTCCAGGATGCTGCTTTCCACGTGGGGCCAGATGGAGCCTACCCGGCCGGGTTCGTCGCCGGCGCGCGCGGGAATGTCGGCCATGTCCTCCACGGGCACCACGATCCGCACGTCCAACTGGCGCGCCGAGGGCGGATTGACCACGGTGACGGGGCGATCGCCACCGAGGAAGGCGGCCACCTGTTCCACCGGCCGCACCGTGGCCGACAGCCCGATCCGCTGCGCCGGTTGCGCAAGCAAGGCGTCCAGGCGCTCCAGGCTCAGCGCCAGGTGGCTGCCGCGCTTGGTGCCGGCCACCGCGTGGATTTCATCGACGATCACGCTGTGTACGCCGCGCAGCGTCTCGCGTGCCTGCGAGGAGAGCATCAGGAACAGCGATTCCGGCGTGGTGATCAGGATGTCCGGCGGCCGCCGCACCAGCCGGGCGCGTTCGGCGGCCGGGGTATCCCCGCTCCGGATGCCGACCGAGAGGTTCAACGCCGGGTCGCCGCGTCGCTCGCGTGCGGCGTTGACGCCCTGCAGGGGAACCTGCAGGTTGCGATGCACGTCGGCACCGAGTGCCTTGATCGGTGAGATGTACAGCACCCGCGTGCCCATGGGCGCAGCGGCAGCGGGCGGCTGCCGTTCGCGCTCGCGGAATAGTTGGTCGATGGCATGCAGGAAGGCGGCCAGCGTCTTGCCCGATCCGGTCGGGGCGATCACCAGCGTATGCGCACCGGCGCCGATGGCCGCCCATGCATGCGCCTGCACCGGCGTGGGAGCATCGAAGGCGGCGGCGAACCAGGCGCGGGTGGCGGGCGCGAACGCGTCCAAGGCAGCGATGGCGGGAGGAACCGGGTCGGACATGATGCCTACTCTACCTACCTGCGCGGGTGCGGTTTCAAGGCGCGACCACCACCGCCCACGTGGGGGCGTGGTCGCTGGCCTTGTCCTGCAGCCGCACCCAGCGGTCTACGCCGGCCTCCTGCAGACCGGCGGCCAGGGGCGCGTTGAGCAGCAGATGATCGATGCGCAGCCCGCGATCACGCTCGGCATGCTGGCGGAAGTAATCCCAGAACGTATAGATGCGTTCGTCCGGATGGCAGTGGCGCACCGCGTCGGTCCAGCCCTGCGCCAGCAGCCGCTCGAAGGCCGCGCGCGCTTCCGGCTGGAGCAACGCATCCTTGCGCCAGGCGCGGGGGTCGTACACGTCCTCGTCGGTGGGGATGACGTTGAAGTCGCCCAGGATTGCCACCGGGTGCGGCAGGTCCACCAGCGTCCTGGCGTGCGCGTGCAGGCGCTGCATCCAGCGCAGTTTGTAGTCGAACTTCGGCCCGGGCTGCGGGTTGCCGTTGGGCAGGTAGATGCCGGCCACCACGATGCCGTGGATGGCGGCCTCGATGTAGCGGCTCTGCGTGTCGACCGGCTCGCCCGGCAGGCGCCGCCGGCTCTGCACCGGGGTGACGCCCCTGCCCAGCAACGCCACGCCGTTCCAGCGGCGCTCGCCCAGCCAGAGCGCGCCGTAGCCAGCCGCCTCCAGTTCGGCCACCGGGAACGCCTGGTCCACCGCTTTGAGCTCCTGCAGCGCGACCACGTCCGGGGTTTCTTTGGCCAGCCATGCCAGCAGCTGCGGCAACCGGTTGCCGATGCCGTTGACGTTGTAAGTGGCAAGTTTCAGTGTTTTCCTGCGCGGCATCCCCGGGCTCCAGGCGGCCAGGACCTGATTAGACGCTGGCGGGCGTCGTCGGCGCGTCACACTGACTGGCGGCTCACAACGGCGGCCGTACCCTGCCCGCATGCGCCGCTTCGCCCAAGCCATTGCCGATGCCGCCTCCCTGCCCGGCGGCCTGCCCGTATCGCTGGCCAACGCGCTGGCCGATGCACCGGACCGCTACAACATCGGCAAGAACGGCGTGGCCACCGTGATCGCGCGCGACGGCGATGGCAGCATCGTGCCCGCCGACATGCGCTGGGGCCTGGTGCCGCGCTGGTCGAAAGAGCCGACCACGCCCTACACCACGGTCACCGCACGGCTGGATCGCGCCGCCAGGAGCCGCATCTTCGCCCAGGCCTGGCAGCAGCGGCCGTGCGTGATCGCGATGAGCGGTTATTACAAGTGGGACAGGCAACGCAAGCCGCCGTGGCCCCTGTTCGTGCAGCGCACGGACGGGTTGGCGCTGCTGGCCGCCGGGCTCTGGGAGCACTGGGAGCATCCGGACGGCGACCAGATCGACAGCTTCACCGTGCTGACCGCCCCGAACACCGCCATACCGGCCCCGCTCACGCCCGATGGCCCGGTGTTCATCGACGGCAGCGTCGCCATGGCATGGCTGGCCGGCGCACTGCAGGCTCCCGCCGACCTGCGCGCACAGGCGCGCACGCCAGCGCTGGAGGCGTATCCGGTAAGCCGCGCGTTCCGTGATCCGGACCGCGACGACTACACGTTGCTGGAGCCGGTGGATCCCGACGCCGATGCGCCCGCGGACGCGGCCAGCGCCTGGGATGACGATGCCCTGGAAGAAGACGACGGCACCCAGTGACGCGTGCCGATGTCAACGAAAGCGAAAGCGCAGTTGGCGTCGCGTTGACACGAAAAGGAACAGGATCATCTGCCCGAACCTTTCAAACCTCATGAACGGCCGTCCGAATTCTCCCCCCGCACGCAGCCTCATCCTGGTAGTGGAAGATGAGATCCAGCTGTCCAAACTGTTCGTTGAAGTGCTCACCGAGGCCGGCTACGACGTGGTCGCCGCCGACTCCGTTACCGATGCGCTGAGCACGTTGTCCTACCAGCACTTCGATGCCGCCGTGCTGGATATCGAGTTGCGCGATGGCCCGGTGTTCCCCGTGGCCGACCGGCTGGCCGCACTCGGCACGCCTTTCCTGTTCGCCTCGGCGGTCTATTTCCAGATGGTGCCCAAGCAACACCAGGGCACGCCGTTCGTCGGCAAGCCGTTCAATATCGACGAGCTGGTGACCCGCGTCGACGATGCCGTGCGCCGCGGGCGCAACGGGCCGCCGTTCGGCAAGGCCGCCGACTAGGCGTAAAAAAGGGCCGCAGTGTGCGGCCCTTCCATGTGCATGACCGATGCGCTCACTTGTGCTGCTTGTGTGAGCCGGCATCCTTGGCCTTGGCATCCTTGCCTGGCGCGTTCTTGCGTCCAGCGTCCTGCTGCTGTTGCTTCTGGCCTGCACTGTGGGTGCTGGCGTTGGCCTTCTGATCCTGGGTGGGCGTGCGCTTCATGTCCGACATTGCGTGCTCCAACGCGATGAAATCATCGCGCCATCCACGGTGTGCCCGGCGCGGTGACGAGGCCGTGTTTCCCTCGCCGCGGGGATGAACCCCCGTCAACCGCCGGCGTCGGCCGCCAACTGGTTGATCCGGGCGCACTCGACCACCGCCGGTGGCGACGGCATGCGGGCCAGTTCGATCATGGCCTGTCCGACCGCCGCATTGCTGGTCACCAGCGCAGGCGCAGCCCGCGCGGCCAGCGTCATCAGTGGCCCACCGAACAGGTACAGCGGCTTGAGCAGGGGGTGCCGCGTGCCGGTCCCGGCGACTGGACGCACGCCGCCCGGGCGCAGCATCACGGTGCGGATCGGCAGCGCCGCCAGCGCGGCCTCGGTTTCCCCCTTGATCCGCAGCGGCATGAACCGGCTGTCCGGATCGGCGTGCGCGCCGGAGACGTAGAGGAATCGCCCGGTGGGGTTGGCCGACGCCCACGCCCGGGCCACGGCCAGGGTGGCCGTCAACGTGACCGCGCGATACTCCGCTTCCGGCGTGCCGATAGGCGGCGCCCCCGCGCAGTAGAAGCACGCTTGGAAACCGGCGAGCTGCTCGCCCAACGCATCGGCGCGGGTGAAATCCGGCAGGACGATCGCGCGCACGCCGTCGGGCAGCCCGCCGCCGTGGCGGACCAGTGCGGTTACGCCCTGCACATGCGGTGAGGCCAGGCAGGCGCGCAACACGCCCTGCCCGACCAGGCCGCTGGCACCGGTGATCAGGACCTGCAGGCGGGAGGGAGTGCTCATGATGCGATTCCTCGACAGGCCAGAACGCTAGAGTTTCACGAAACGCTGCATGCTTCGCGCCAGCCAGCCGCTGAAGCGCAGCGGCGCATCCAGCGCCGAGACGCAGATGCATGGCACGCCTGGCGCGGTGACCGGCTGGTGCTCGACGTCTTCGTCCAGGTCGGCCATGTCGCCCGGGGCAAAGGTGCCAAGCGCATCATTGTAGGCGCCGCGCAGGATCTGGGTGAGCTCGCTCTGGCCATGGCTGTGCATCGGCAGGCACTTGCCCGGCGCGATGCGCAGCATGATCAGCGAGGGCATGCTGGTCGCGCGGATGCAGTGCACGCCCGGCGCGATCCAGCGCCAGCGCAGCGTGCGCAGCGAGGGCCCGAAATACGGATGCAGGGACACCGGCAGCGGGTCCGGATGCGACGACGCGGCCGTGTCGCCGGCCACCGGCGTCGCCAGCGGGCGCAGCGGACGCACCGGCGTATCCCGCGCTTCCTCGGCCTCAAGCTGCGCCAGCATCGCCTCGCGCATGGCCGCCTGGCGCGCACTGGCGGGCTCGGGCTGGGTCTGGTCCAGCAGCGCCGCGCCGATCGCCTCGGCATCGCGCAGCAGCTGCCGGCAATGCGCGCAGCCCTCCAGGTGCGCGCTGGCAACCACGCCCAGTGCCGGCGGCAACGCACCGGCGGCGTAGCTCATCAACGTCGATTCGTGCAGGTGGTGGCGAGGGTTCACGGGGCGCTCCGCACGGTGGATTGCAACTGCAGGAAGGCACGGCGCAGGTGCGACTTGACCGTACCCAGCGGCAGGCTCAGCGCCTGCGCGATCTCGCTGTGGCTCTTGGCTTCGAAATGCGACATCCGCACCAGCCGTGCCTGGATCGCCGGCAGTTCGTTGATCCGCTGGCGCAGCCGCGCGTGGTCCACGAACTGCTCGGCCGAGGTGCGCTCGGGCGGGTCATCCACCGCGGCGGCCTCCACCGCCTCCTGCGCCTGCAACCAGCCGCGCTCGCTGCGGAACCGGTCGATGTGCAGGTTGCGGGCGATGCGGTACAGCCAGGTACCCAGCGCACTGCGCGAGGCATCGAAGTCGGCCGCGTTCAGCCACAGCCGCAACAGGCTCTCCTGCGCCAGTTCCTCGGCGGTGCCATCGGTGGCACCCCGGCCGCGCAGGTAGATGCACAGGCGCGGCATGAAGTGGTCGTAGATCCGGATGAAGCAGTCACGGTCACGCAGGCGCGCCACGCCATCCATGTCCTGCGTCCAGTCGGGAGGGGTCGTTGTGGGCTGCGCGGAGACGGACACGATGCGGGCGGCGTGGAAGGAAAAGGGAGGCGGGTCGGGGTGACGGTACATCTGCAGGGGATGACGCCGTGTGTAGGAGGTCATCAGGTGTACGCGCCACAGGGCCGATTGGATGCAGCCAGATGTCGGCGCCGGGGCCAGGCGCGGCCCACCGGCGCCGTCGACGCCCCCCTGCACGCCGCCGGGACGGCCACTTGCCGATCATGGGGGCCTCCCCCACCCGCCCCCCACCCCCAATGGCCAAGCCCTCCGGCTCCCGTCTTGTCATCTATGCCGCCCTTGCCGGCAACCTGTGCATCGCCATCGCCAAGTTCGTCGCCGCCGGCCTGTCGGGCAGTTCGGCGATGCTCAGCGAAGGCGTCCACTCGCTGGTGGATACCATCAATGAGCTGCTGTTGCTGTATGGCCTGCGCCGCGCCGAGAAGAAGCCGGACACCGTGCATCCGTTCGGCTATGGGCGCGAGCTGTACTTCTGGAGCTTCATCGTGGCCCTGCTGGTGTTCGCCGCCGGTGCCGGCGTGTCGGCCTATGAAGGCATCCAGCACATCCGCCACCCCGAGCCGGCCACCAACCACCTGATCAGCTATTCGGTGCTGGGCATCTCGATCGTGTTCGAGGGGGCGTCGTGGTGGATCGCGCTGCGCGAATTCCGCGCCACCAAGGGCGCGATGGGCTACTTCGAAGCCTTCCGGCGCAGCAAGGACCCGACCACCTTCACCGTGCTGCTGGAAGACAGCGCGGCGCTGCTCGGCCTGGGCTTCGCGCTGCTGGGGCTGGTCGCCGCGCAGCTGCTGGACATGCCGGTGCTGGATGGCGTCGCCTCGCTGTGCATTGCCGCGGTGCTGGCGGTCACCGCCTTCCTGCTGGCCCGTGAGACCAAGGGGCTGCTGGTCGGGGAGCCGGCGCACCCGAGCGTGGCCAAGCGCATCCTGGCCGTGGCCAACACCGACCCGGACCTGCGCAACGCCAACGGCGTGACCACCATGCAGATGGGGCCGGACCAGGTGGTTGCCATGCTCAGTGCCGAGTTCGAAGACGCGCGCACCACCCCGCAGATCGAGGCCTGCATCACCCGCATCGAGAAGGCGGTCAAGGCCGAGTACCCGGAGCTGGTCGCGTTGTTCATCAAACCGCAGACGCCGGAGGTGTTCCATGCGCGGCGCGCGCGACTTGGCGAGGCGGAGTGACAGCCAGCGCACGCGCGCCGGCTGTCCCCCGTGGGGTCAGAACATCTCGCGAACGCTGCGTAGCAGTTCGTTCACGCTGAAGGGCTTGGGCAACAGCGACATGCCGGGACCGAGGAACTCGTGGCGCACCACCGCGCTCTCGGTATACCCGGTGACGAACAGCACCGGCAGGTGCGGGCGAAGCGCACGGGCGGCATCGGCCAACTCCCTGCCGTTCATCCCCGGCAGCCCGACATCAGACAGCAGCAGGTCGACCTCGCGCGTTGAATGCAGCTCCAGCAGGGCCTGTTGCGCGTTGATCGCCTCCACCACCTGGTAGCCGGCTTCCACCAGCATCTCGCGCACCATCACGCGGACCGAGTCGGTATCGTCCACCAGCAGGATGCGTTCGGCGCTGCCACGCGGCACCTGGGTGGGGGCCGCCGTCTGCGTGGTCGCGGCCAGCTCCCCTTCCGGCAGCAGCAGTTCGATCTCGGTCCCCTCGCCGGCCTCGCTGGCGATGCGGGCACTGCCGCCGGACTGACGGGCGAAGCCGTACGTCATCGACAGGCCCAGTCCCGTGCCCTCGCCTTGTGGCTTTGTGGTGAAGAACGGCTCGAAGACCTTGGTGAGCAGCTCCAACGGGATGCCGCGACCGTTGTCGAGCACTTTCACGCTGATGTAGTACCCGGGCGCCAGCTCGTGGTCGCGCTCGATGTGGGTGCGGCCGGCACGGATCCGGATCAGCCCCTGCCCGTCCAGGGCATCGCGCGCATTGATGACCAGGTTGAGGATGACGTTCTCGAACTGGTTGGGGTCTGCCACCGCCACCATCGGCTGCGGGCCGAGCTCCAGCTCCAGCTCGATGTTCTCGCCGATCGAGCGCAGCAGCATGTCCTCCAGCGAGCGGATCCGCGCGACCACGTCGAAGGTCTGCGGGTCCAGCGGCTGCTTGCGGGCAAACGCCAGCATGCGCTGGGTCAGCGCCGCGGCGCGGTGGGCGGAGCCGGTGGCGATCTCGACGTAACGCGAGGCCTTGTCCCATTTCCCGCTGGTGGCGGCGATCTCGATCATGTCCAAACCGGAGATGATCGTGGTCAGCAGGTTGTTGAAGTCGTGCGCGATGCCGCCGGTGAGCTGGCCGAGCGAGTCCATTTTCTGGGCCTGCAGTAGCTCGATCTCGGTGCGTTGCCGCTCGGCGATCTGGAAGGCGAGCTCCGAGGCCGCGCTGGCCAGTTCCTGGCGCTGCTCGGACTCGCGCGCATGGTGTTCGGTGATGTCCTCGATCAGCACCACGCCCTGCCCGGAGGCGCGGTAGGGCGTTACCCGCCACTCGGTGATGCGCGTTGCCGCATCGGCACGCAGGGCGAACGTGCCCTGCCACCGCTCGCCTTCGGCCAGCGCCACCTTGAGTGCACTCAACGGCGCTGCCTGGTCGGCCAGCAGGGCCTCCAGCGCGCCCGGCCGGCTCGCGTCGACGCCGAGCAGGCGCACGAAGGCCGCGTTGGCGTCCTGCGACTGCAGGCTGGCATCGAGGACGGCGATCGGCGCATTGATCTGGCGGAAGATCTCGCCGAAGCGTGCCTCGGCCTCGCGCAGCGCCTCCTCCGAACGCCGGGCGCGCAACAGGCTGCGCAAGGTGGCCAGCAGCACATCCGGGTCCACCGGATGGATGAGGTAGGCGTCGGCGCCGGCGTTCAGGCCAGTGATCAGGTCGCCGGTGGCGATGGACGCCGCCGAGACATGCACGACCGGCAGCAGCCGCATCCGCGCATCCTCGCGCAACTGGCGCACCACATCGAAACCGCTCATGTCGGGCAGGTTCACATCCAGCACGAGCGCACCGAAATCCTGCTCGGCCAGGCGCGCCAGCCCGTCGCCGCCGGTCCCGGCTTCCTCCACGCGGAATCCGTGGTGTTCCAGCACCCGGCGCACCGCGTAGCGGGTGGCCACGTTGTCATCCACGACCAGGATGCGATCAGGCGTCGGCATGCGAAGCCTCCGCCGCCAGCTTGAGCGGCAACACCACGTAGAACACCGAGCCCTCACCCACCACGCTGTCCACCCCCACGTGCCCGCCGAGCAGCTCGGCGAAGCGCTTGCACAGCGACAGGCCCAGCCCGGTGCCGCGCAACCGCTTCTGCAGCGGCGTATCGACCTGCACGAAGTCCTCGAACAGGGTGGATTGCAGTTCGGCCGGGATGCCGATGCCGGTATCGCGCACGCTGAAGCGCACCGACTCCTCGCCTTCCAGGCAGGCCGAGACGACCACCTGCCCGTTCGGGGTGAACTTCAACGCATTGGAGATGAAGTTGCGCAGGATCTGCGCCAGCTTCTTGTCGTCGGTGTAGAGCATCGGCAGCGCCGGCGGGTCGTCGAACAGCAGGTCCACGTGGTTGCCCTCGGCCAACGGGCGGAACATGCCGCGCAGTGCCGAGAACAGGTCCATGAGGTCGAACCACGCCGGCGAGATGGTGATGCGCCCGGCCTCGATCTTGGCCAGGTCCAGCAGGTCGTCCACCATCTCGCGCAGCTCGCTGGTGGAGGTGCTGATGAAACGCACCTGACGCCGCTGCTCATCGGTCAGCGGGCCGTCCATGCCGTCTTCGAGCAGTCGCGTCATGCTCAGGATCGAACCGAGCGGCGTGCGGAACTCATGGCTCATGTAGGACAGGAAACGGCTCTTGAGCTCCGAGACCTCGCGCAGTTGTTCGGCCTGCTGGTCCAGCTCGGCATACAAGGCCAGCACGCCCTGGTTGGTTTCCTCCAGTTCGGCGCGCAGCGCATCGGCCTGCTGGCGCAGGCGCTGCACCTCGTGGTCATCCGGGGGGGGGCTCAATGCAGGTCTCCAAGGCGCAGGGCGACGATGCCGACGTCATCGCGGCCACGGTCGAAATCGCGTTGCAAAACCGCCACGATCAGGCTCGGGTGGCGGTGGAACAGGCCGGGGTAGTCACGCAGGCTCCATCGCGCCTGCAATCCATCGCTGTGCATGACCAGTAGCGTGCCTGCCGGCGCGTGAAACTGGAAGGGCTGGGCTTTGCGGTACTGCACGCCGACGATGCCCGGGTGGGAGGCCATGCCGCGCGAGCTGGTGGGCTCACAGAGCGAGGCGGCGATATTGCCGATCCCGGCGAACTGGATGCTGCCGGTGTGCATGTCCAGGCTGGCCACGGCCGCCGCACCGCCACGGGTGCCGGACATGCCGGCATGCAGCGCGCCGACCAGGGTCGGCGCGTCGAAGCCACTGGCCTGGCCGGCCGCGGCCACGCCGGCCTGCGCGGCATCCGCGGCGGGCAGCCCGTGGCCGAGGCCATCGATCATCGTCACGGCTACCGCGCTGCCCTGGACGCGCAGGTGCCAGGCATCCCCACACGCCAGCTCATGCCGCATCGGCAGACGCAACGCACCGTACGACACGTCGCAGGCGCCACCGGGGCGCGCGGGATAAACCCGCGCCACGATCACCGCGCCCTTCGCGTCGGACCAGGCATCGAACAAGGTGGCCTGACGGCGGATCGCACCGAGGCCATTGCCCTGGGTGCCGCCGGTGGAATAGCCATCGGGCAGGCACTGCGCCAGCGAGAAGCCGGGGCCGTCATCGAGCGTGCACAGTTCCACGCCCGGGCCGGCGCGACCCGCGGCAACGGACAGGTACATGCGCCCGCCACGCGCGTGCTTGACCAGGTTGGTGGCCAACTCGGTCGCCACCAGCGCCACGCGCGCGGCATCGGTCTCGTCGAAGCCGACCTGCCCGGCAAGCGCCAGCGCCTCGCGCCGTGCCTGCCCCACCTGCGAGGTCTCTTCGATCACCACGACCCGCGTCAGGTGCCCGGCAAAGGTCAGGTCCATTTGGTGATCGTGATGCGCGTACCTGCGCCCGGTGCGCTGTCCAGGTCGAACTCATCCACCAGCCGGCGCGAGCCGGACAACCCCAGCCCCATGCCCGACCCGGACGACCAGCCATCGGTAAGCGCCTGTGCCAGATCCGGGATGCCCGGGCCCTGGTCGGCAAAGACCAGGCGCACGCCCTTGCGCAGGCCGCTTTCGAGGATTTCCCACTCCATCGTGCCGCCGCCGCCGTAGATCACCGCGTTGCGTGCCAGCTCGCTGGCGGCGGTGACCAGCTTGGTCTGGTCGATCAGGCGCAGGTTGCAGGCCACGGCCACCTGGCGCGCGGTCTGGCGCGCCAGGACCACGTCCTGCTCGATCCGGATCGGCAGGGTCCCACTGGCCGCGGTCATGGCGTCAGGTCATCGGAACGCTGCAACAGCTGCATGCCGCGCTCGACATTGAGTGCAGTGCGCACGCCGCTCAGGGTGAGGCCCAGCTCCACCAGAGTGATGGCCACCGCCGGCTGCATGCCCACCACGACGGTGGTGGCATCCATGATCCGGGCAATGGAGGAAATCGTGGAGATCATGCGGCCGATGAAGGAGTCCACGATGTCCAGCGCGGAGATGTCGATCAACACGCCCCGGGCGGAGGTGCGACGGATCTTTTCGCTGAGGTCGTCCTGCAGGGTCAGCGCAAGCTGGTCATGCATGTCCACCTGGATGGTCACCAGCAGCAGATCGCCCATCTGCAGGATCGGGATCCGTTCCATGTCAGCGCTCTGCCCGCACCACCGTCTGCCCGGTGCGCTTGAGCGCCAAGGCAAGCGCGTCGGCCAGGTTGGCCTTGGTCACGATGCCCTGCAGGTCCAGCCCGAGGTGCACGATGGTCTGGGCAATCTGCGGGCGCACCCCGCTGATGATCGCATCGGCGCCCATCAGGCGGATCGCGGTGACCGTCTTCAACAGGTGCTGGGCCACCAGGGTGTCCACCGT
>Ga0163161_10002554_pt1 | contig 13004 bp, 13 predicted proteins | sample S45metaG_FD_129847 | JGI IMG/M metagenome (GOLD analysis project Ga0163161, IMG submission 129847) | Switchgrass rhizosphere microbial communities from Kellogg Biological Station, Michigan, USA - S4-5 metaG | ecosystem: Host-associated > Plants > Roots > Rhizosphere > Soil | place: USA... | reverse complement strand
GCTGTATGTTCTCTACAAGGGCCATTACAAGCGACTCGTTATCGTTAGCTATACGAATATAAGCCGGCACATGCGTAAGGCCTGCCAGTTTAGAGGCACGCAACCTGCGCTCTCCCGATATTAGTTGGTATTTGTTATAATCCAGTTTACGAACCGTAATGGGCTGTATAACGCCAAGCTCTTTAATAGAGGTGCTTAGTTCCTGTAATGCCTCTTCGTTAAAACTGGTCCTTGGCTGAAAAGGGTTTATTTCTATAGCATCTAATTCAAGCTCTATAATATTGCCTACAACTTTATCTGCATTTTTATCCTCAACCGATTTGATGTCGTTTTCAGGATCTTTTAATAATGCCGATAATCCCCTGCCAAGGGCTTGTTTTTTTACTGCTTTCATAAACCTACTTTACTGTTTTTCTTTATCACTTCTTCTGCAAGGTGCAGGTAGTTGGATGCCCCTTTACTGGTAGCATCATAGTTTATAATGCTTTCGCCAAAGCTTGGTGCTTCGCTAAGCTTAATGTTTCGTTGAATAATGGTGCTAAATACCATATCGTTAAAGTGCTTCTGCACTTCTTCCACCACTTGGTTAGAGAGCCTTAGGCGTGCATCATACATGGTAAGCAACAGGCCTTCTATATCTAACTCCGGATTGTGTATCTTTTGTACGCTCTTAATGGTATTTAACAGTTTGCCCAAACCTTCCAGCGCAAAATATTCGCATTGTATGGGTATGATAACGCTGTCGGCTGCCGTTAAGGCATTAAGGGTTAATAAGCCTAATGATGGGGCGCAGTCTATAAGGATGTAATCATACTTATCCTTAACGCTTTCCAGCGCCTGTTTAAGCATGTACTCCCTGTTCTCTTTATCTACAAGCTCTATTTCTATAGCAACAAGGTCTATGTGCGATGGTATAACCCAAACATTAGGGGCGGTACATTCCATCGTGGCCTCATCGGGCGTATTGCTGTGCTCAAGTATCTGGTAAGTACCAATTTCTACCGACTCTACATCGATACCAAGGCCGGAACTGGCGTTAGCTTGCGGGTCGGCATCAATAAGGAGTACCTTTTTTTCAAGAACGCCCAGCGCAGCTGCAAGGTTTACCGTTGTGGTTGTTTTACCTACGCCACCTTTTTGGTTGGCAATGGCTATGATCTTACCCATTTATGTTTAAAATTTTTGAACCGTAAAAATACAATTATTTATGGTTCCTGAAAACGGAAATTGTTAACAATGCCCAAATAGCATAACAATAAAAAAAGCCGGCAAAATTGCTTTTGCCGGCTTAAAGTATAAGGTGTGATTTATGCCACTAAAAAACAAATTATTTGATAACAAGTTTTTGAGTTTTAGTTACAGAACCTGCTTGTAATTTAAGGATATAAATACCGCTGTTTAAAGCAGAAAGGTTAAGGTCTTTAGTATAAAAACCTGAGTTGTTTGTAATTTGAGTTTCGTAAACTTTAGCGCCTGTTACAGCGAATACACTTACTGTGTTAGTTTCTGAAGCGTTGTTTTTAAGGTCGTACATTAAAGTTACGTTACCATCTTGAGATGGGTTAGGGTATACACCAAAAGTAATGTTACCGTTTACATCCTCTAAACCTGTTGTTGGGGTTACGTCTTCTGCGTTAAAAGTAAGTTCACCAGTAGATGATCCTGCAAAAGAGGTAAAGTATAGCCTGTGGATGGTACCATCGGCAATGTTTTTAAGGTAATATGTTTTGTTATTAGGCAGTACGTACACGCCGCCGGTAAATGCTTTCCAGTCGTGGCCAATTGTATTGATAACTTCTGAGTAAGCAGCATCTGCAGGCAATTCAGGCTCCGCTGTACCGAATTGGTCGGTTTCTGCCACAGTAACCTGGGTAGAATTGTGTAGCGTACCGGTTACAACATAATTCATTGGCTCTTCGGTAGTGCCAAGGTTTGTAGAGTACTGTGTAAATACCATATCCCATGCTGCATCTGCGGGAGCTACAGTTACAGGAGCGTTAGTATCTAAAGAGTAAAAGTTAAATGTTGTGGCAGCTCCTGATGTGTTTGCAACTGTAGTTTCGGTATCTGCACTCCATGCTGTACCATCCCATGTTGAGTATTTAAAAGTAAAGCCACCAAAATAATCAGAGATGAAAACTTTTTTGTACAACGTTTCAGAGTATTTTAAAACAAATACAACGGTACCTTCTACATGGTGCGTTATTGAGTTGTATTCACCCCAGCCATATGTTGCGCTACCAGAACTTAGAGCGCCTTCTGCCCAATCTGTATCCGAGTTTACCAACTGTACCCAGCCTGTTTGCGCTGTTACATCAACAGTTGCATAGTCTGCCGGTGTTGCAGAAACTTCAAACGCAGTAATACCCCTGCCATCGTTTATACGAACTGTACCCATTGCCTGCTGTCCTGATACGTTTTGAAACGCAAGGTCCCAGCTTGTTTTTGGTACAGATGTTTGGGTGTTTGTAGAAAATTTGTAAAATACCTGGTTTGCATAACCTGGGCCAAGCGGAACCGTAACTTCTTGTGCATTGACAAAAAAGCCTAAAAACAATGATGCAGCGAGTAGTAAATTTTTCTTCATTTTGTTGTTATTTAGATTTAATAAAAATAATATTGCGCTGCAAATATAAAATATTAATTTATATCAAGTCTAAATAAACAGGAAAAAATAAACAAAAAAAGGCAGAGATTTTTCTGCCGTAGGTAATGATACAGGGGTGTAGCCGTAAATGACTGCGGTTTATTGTTTAGTTTTTAGCGACTTACTTGTTCTTTTTAGCCTTTATCATAGCTTCTAACTGATCCCACAATTCTTCGGGTATTGCCTCTAAAATATTAAACTGGCCAGCGCCTTTTAGCCATTCGCCACCGTCGATAGTAATCACTTCACCGTTTACGTAAGCAGAGAAATCAGATACCAGGTAAGCGGCAATATTTGCGAGTTCCTGATGGTCGCCCACGCGTTTAAGGGGCACTTTTTGGGCAAGGTCAAACTTTTCTTTAAGGTCGCCCGGCAGGAGCCTGTCCCATGCTCCTTTGGTAGGGAAGGGGCCCGGGGCAATAGCATTGCTGCGGATACCGTATTTTGCCCACTCTACAGCTAGGCTGCGTGTCATGGCCAACACACCTGCTTTTGCTGTGGCGCTTGGCACTACATAAGCCGAACCCGTCCATGCATACGTGGTTACTATATTAAGTACAACATTATTGGTTTGTTTGGTGTCTATCCAGTGCTTGCCAAAGGCAAGCGTGCAGTTTTTAGAGCCTTTTAGCACGATATCTATAACGGTATCAAACGCATTGGCCGATAGCCTCTCGGTAGGCGATATAAAGTTGCCGGCAGCATTATTAAGCAATACATTTACACTTCCATAAGCATCGAGTACTGCTTTAAGCATATTTTCTACTTCATCATAATTACGAACGTCGCACTGCACCGCAAGGCATTTACCGCCGGTTTCCTGCTCCAGTTCTTTGGCGGTATTTTGCAGCTTTTCCAAGTCGCGCGATGTTATGGCAACCTTTGCGCCAAGCTCCATAAAATAACGGGTCATGGCTTTGCCCAGGCCGCTGCCACCGCCGGTTACTACAATTACTTTATCGGCCAGCGCATTATCGCGAAGCATTTTATCGGTATAGCTCATTCGTGGTGTATATTATGATATAAGGTAAATATATAAAATATAATGCATGCATTGCAGTTAATTGAATGTCAAATTTATGATACAGACAATAAAAGTGTGTTTATACTGATAAAAGTATAAGTGCTATCCATTAGGAAATATTCTATAATAAGTTAATAAAAACTTTAGCTTTTTAATTTCTGTATCTGGTTTTCGGCATTGGCCTGCTCATCCGGGTTGCCGTGTTTTTTAAGCAGTTCGTAGTATTTTATGGCGTTAGGCTTATCGTTATTCAACTTATAAGCATGCGCAATATTGCCCAACACAATGGTATCGGTAGGTTGTACCTTGTGGGCTTTTAATAACGGCACTAATGCCTTTGCAGGCTGGTTTTGCAGCATGTAGACTACACCCACACTCGAAAGGCTCTCAACATGGTTAGGGTAGTATTTTAAAACCGACTGCGATATGCGCTGCATATTAGGGAGCAGGTTATCATTACCGGTTTCGTACAACTGGTATACATACTTTTGCACCGTGCTCAGCATAAAATCAACTGCATCTTCCTGCGGTTTGCCGCCGCTCCACAGCCATTTGTTCTTTATTTTGTTGGAATAGTCTACCGTGGCAATAACCTCGTTGGTAAAGGCTTCATAATTGCCGTCTTCGCCTAAAAGGTATATTTTGCCAAAGCGCATGTCTAAACGATTGGGAAATTTTGCAATACCCTTACCAATGGCTGCAATAGCTTTATCAACTTCAGGCCCATCATAAATTATCCTGCTGGTCATGTAACCCGCAGTAGCATCTGTTGAATCTATTAGTGCAAAAGCTTCGTCTTCGCCGGGCTGGCTTTCTATGCTCAGCACTTCTTTTTTAGCCCTGGCGGCGTGGTAATTAAAAAGGGCAACGTAATAATCGGGGTCGTTACTATTGTTCTTCTCCCATTTTTTAAGGAGTGCCAGCTGGCCCACACTGTCTTTTTGTTTTGCAAGGGTGTTGTACTCATCCAGTGTTTGTGCTGTTAAATTGCTTACTATGCAGAAAAGCAGCAGGGAAAAAAGTTGTTTCATAAGGCAGGTGGCGCTTGTATGCTATAAAAATAGTGAACTTTAGTATTGCTCCATCATTTTAGCGGTAAAAAAGGTGGGCGCCATAATGTACAACTAAAAAGGCCGGATATCTCTATCCGGCCCTCAAAGGCTATGCAGCCAAATATTTTCAGTCGTTACTTTTTAACCCTTACAGGTATAAGTTTTTTGCGGCTATTGTTAATTTGCGTAAATCCGGCAGCCATAAAAGCCATAAAAACAGGATATAGTATAAAAAAAGTTGTGTGTACAGAGGGCAGGTTTAAAACCAATGCCAATACTATATGCAGTACAGAAATTACAATCATTCCAACAGTGCCGATTGTAAAGAAGGGGTTTCTATTTTTCATTTCCTCTATTTAGAGATTAATTATTTATAAAATTACGCTATTAAAACGCTTGCAAATGTTAAAGCCTCTATTATTTTGAATAATTACGGTATTTACTTTAAAAACAATAATCGTGCCTTATTTATTGCCTATAATTTATGATATCTCTAAAAAACACAAAACCGAGGAATACCCGGTTTTGCATTATAACTTGTGATAAGGCATTATGGCTCTAAGGGCATATCGGTAAATGTACCTTCAAAAGTACCGTTAATAACTATTGGGGTGGCAATGCCATCGCCAACATGAATATCATTAAGTTCTATTTTAAATTTATTGTTACCCAGGTCGGTTACCTTAAACGTGCTGCCTTCGTTAAACGGGAAAACCATATCGTCTAACATGTATGATCCTCCGCCTGTAAATTCATTTTCTACCGGACCAGCAGGATATACAGTATAGGTTCCGGTGGCATTAGTGCCGGTATAATTTGTATACAGGCTTATGACTTTAAAAACTGTATTGTTGCCGGCCTGGCGTATAACAAAAGTACGTTCGCTAACATTGGGTGCGCCATGTGACGAAGAGGTTACTACATGCGACTCTGATTCGGTTGCCGGCGATGGTGTAAAAGCTACGCCATCAATGGTAATTGAGCTTTGGTAGTCGTTTGGTAATGTAGAAGTTGAGGCATCGTCATCACCACAGGATGCAAATAGCCCAAAGGCTGTAAGTAACAGTAATAAGTTTTTCATAGCAAATGAAATTTTATGGTTGAAAATCAAAGTTATAAAATACTATTTTACTTACAGATGTTTTTGTGTAAAGTTTTTAATGTTTGTAAACCAGCTATTTAATTAACGTGCTCAGATGTAGCCGTAAAGGTTCCGGTAAATGTGCCATTGATGTGTATGGGGTTTTCCTCGGTGGCAACCGTGTTTACACTGTTAAAATTGAGTGTGTATTTATTGTTTCCAAGATCGATTACCGTAACCATACTACCGTTGCTGAACGCCGCCTGCTCATCGCCCATGGTATACAGGCCATGTAGGGAGAATTCTTTAGTGGCATCGGGTTGTTGGGTGTAAGTTCCGCTGGTTGTGGCGGCAGTATAACGAATGGTGCACGTTATGCATTCGGTAAGCACAGGGTTGTTACTGTTTCTTTTTAGTACAAAAGTGCGTTGATAACCGTTAGTGTCGTAAAGTACCGTTGTTGTAGCATACGATTGTGTTGCTGTAGCGGCTGATGGCGAGAAATTTATCTCGTCAATACGTATATCAGAAACATAATCATTCGGTAGCGTAGCGGTGGCATCATCGCTGTGGCAACCGGAAAGCATTGCCAAAGCGGTAAGTAAAAGTATCAGTTTTTTCATGGTAAATTAGTACTGCCCAAATATAAAGGCAGTAACTTTTACCATAATGTTACTAAGGTTATGTTTGTATTTGTTTTAGGTTACGTATTTGCCGCTTACGTTAATTTATTGTTTAGGTGCGAGGACTTTAAACTGCTGCACATTAATTATACCCGCCGTGCTCGCGGTGTTGTTAAAGTAAACGTACACCTCTTTAAGGTTGTGCTGTTTCAGTATGTTGTTGTACAATTGCTCTAATTCAGGTTCGCTGTACTCGGAGTAAAATAGCTTGGGGTTGCCGTGCAGCCGTACATAGCCTGTTTGTGTAGTAGCTACAACCGTTGTGGGCAGCTTAGGGTAATTAACGCTGCAAAAGGTAATGTTGGCTTTGGCTAATGCCGAATACACATCCTCGCGCCACCAGCTTTCATGCCGGAATTCTACCACATTTTTAAATTCAGGGTTAAGCGATGTGGTAACCAGTTGCAGCCGCTGCTCGCTGTAGCTAAAGCTCGGCGGCAGCTGAAAAAGTATCGTGCCCAGCTTTTCGGCTAAACACTCTTTACAGGAATTGTAAAATTTTGCTATCTCTTCGGTGCAGTCGTCAAAGCGTTTTATATGGGTAATTTGTTTGGGTGCCTTAACGGCATAGGTAAAGCCGTCAGGCGCTTTTTTGTACCAGCCCTGCATGCCTTTTACGGTAGGGAAACGGTAAAAGGTAGCGTTTATCTCAAACGTATTAAAATGTTCGCAATAATAAGCAAACCACTGGTTTGTAGGTATATCTTCAGGGTAAAAGAGTCCCCGCCATTGCTTGTTGTAAAACCCCGAACATCCGGTAAAAATTGCTGGCTTATCCATAACAAAAAAAGCAGCGGCAATTAATGCCGCTGCCTTATCACAAATGTAATTAATATAACTGTAGCCCCGCCACCTCTAACGGGGCCGGATAGTTAATTTTGAGTGAAATTTTGCCTGCCCGCAACCGCCTGGTTAAGCTTGTGGGTTTGGGCTACCTTTTTAACGGCCAGTACATAAGCGGCTGTGCGCAGGGTAATGTTGTACTGCAACGAGGTTGCAAACACATCGGCAAAACTTTTGTTTAAAATGGCCTCAAGGCGAGTATTTATCTGCTCAACCGGCCACGATTGCACCAGGCTGTTTTGCAGCCATTCAAAGTATGAAACGGTAACGCCACCGGCATTGGCAACAATATCGGGCACTACGGTAATGTTCTTGCTTTTCAAAATTCCATCGGCATCGCTGGATACCGGCCCGTTAGCACCTTCTATAATAATGCTTGCATTAATATCATGTGCATTAGCAGCGGTTATCACATCTTCTTTAGCGGCAGGTATCAGCACATCGGCATTAAGCAATAGCAAATCGTTATGGCTTATAACCGTTGCTTTCGGGTAGCCGGTAATGCTTTTTGCGTGCAGGTTATAGTATAAAATAAGTTCCGGTATGTTGATGCCCTCCGGGTTGTGCAATGCCGTGTTAACATCGCTTACGGCAACAATTTTAAGCCCTGCCTCATACAAATACAGCGCAGTATGCAGGCCTACGTTGCCAAAGCCCTGCACTGCTACCGATGTTTTATGGTTGTTGTAACCCAGCTTCTCCAATGTAAGCAGGGTAATAATGCTCACACCCCGGCCTGTTGCCTCTACGCGCCCTAACGACCCGCCTGCGTTTAAGTGCTTACCTGTAACCACGGCGTGTATGGGCTTGCCGTGCAGGAGCGAGAACTCATCCATTAGCCAGCCCATTTCATCGGGGCCGGTACCCATATCGGGTGCGGGTACATCTTTAGTTGGGCCAAAGGTATCGGCCAAAGCCTTAGTATATGCACGGGTTATTTTTTCTAATTCCGATCTTGAATGGTCTTTTGGATTACAGATGATGCCACCCTTTGCGCCGCCAAACGGTATGCCCGTTACGGCCGATTTCCAGGTCATCCAGGCAGCAAGTGCTTTTACCTCGTTCAGGTTAACATCGCTATCATAACGAATGCCTCCTTTAGATGGGCCTAATGCGGTGGAGTGGATAATGCGGTAACCTTCAAAGTTTTGCTCCTCGCCATTATCAAGCGTTATCGAAAAATTTACCGTTACCTGTTTTTCCGGGCGTTGCAGCTTTTGCCTTAACGATGTTTGCAATTGCAAGATATCGGCTGCTTCGTTAAACCTATCCAGCATCGACTGGAAAGGGTTTTGTTGTACTATAGATGAACTCATAGGATTTGTATAATAATTGTAATAATTGATTTTAATTTTCTTTGAGATGATGCTTACCAGCCTTTTACCGCGCCGCCTTTAAACTCTTTAAGGGCAGAAGCTTCAACTTCGGCATCCTGATAGGCTTTTACAAACTGCTTTACGTTCTCTGCATTCTTATTGTCCTCGCGGGTTACAATAAGGTTTACGTAAGGCGAATCTTTATCCTCTACAAACAAGGCATCGCGCGCGGGTACCAGCCCGGCCTGAGAGGCAAAGGTGTTGTTGATGATGGCAATGGTAACATTTTGGTCTTCTAAAGCGCGGGGTAGCTGGGGTGCCTCCAGTTCCAGTATTTTTAGGTTTTTTGGGTTAGCTACAATGTCTGTAACCTTTGGCAGGAGCCCAACATCCGCTTTAAGCTTTAAAAGTCCGTTTTTTTGAAGCAGCAGTAACGACCTGCCGCCATTTGTAGGGTCATTCGGTATAATGATAGTGCTGCCGTCTTTTAACTCGGTTACCGACTTAATTTTCTTAGAGTAGGCAGCAATGGGGTAAATGAACGTTTTGCCCACCACGGCCAGTTTGTAGCCCCTTTGTTTAGACTGTTCATCTAAATACGGCTGGTGCTGAAAAGCATTGGCATCTATATCTCCCTGGCTTAGTGCTTCGTTAGGTATTACATAATCATTAAACGATACCAGCTCTACCTCAAGCCCGTATTTTTCTTTGGCTACTTTTTTGGCGGTTTGCGCTATGGTAAGTTCAGGGCCGCTTGCCACACCCACCTTAATAAAATGCGGGTCGGTATTTTTCTTGTCAGAACAGTTGCTCAGGCTTATGGTTAAGGCAATAATGCCGGTAAAATTTATAAGTTTTGCTAATGCATTCATATTTGTGTGGAATTAAAATTTGTGTTTAAATTATCTGTGATCAAAACGTTTAGAGAGGGCATCGCCTGCATGCTGAATTATGAATACCAGCAGTACCAGCAGAATAAGCACGGCATTCATGGTAACGGCATCATAACCTATGTAACCGTATTGGTAGCCTACCTGTCCCAGTCCGCCTGCACCCACGGCGCCACCCATTGCACTATATCCTACCAATGTTATTAGCGTTATAGATGCTGCATTTATTAAAGAGGGCAGGGCCTCCGGCAATAATACTTTGTATACAATTTGCAGTGGGGTAGCACCCAACGCACGGGCAGCTTCTATAAGCCCCGATGGCAGGCCCAGCAGGCTGTTCTCTACAAGGCGGGCAATAAATGGGGCTGCGCCAATGCTAAGCGGAACCAGTGCCGCGCTTACACCTATAGATGTTCCAACAAGGCCACGGGTAAAAGGTATCATCCAAACGATTAAGATGATAAAAGGTATCGACCTGAAAATATTAACCAGTATAGATAATGCACGGTTGGCAACGGCTTGCTCCAGTATTTGCCCTTTGCGGGTAAGGAACAGCAGTATGCCTGTAGGCAGGCCCAGTACAAAGCCAAAAAAGCCAGATACGAACGTCATTACCAGGGTTTCCCAGGTGCCGTTAAGCAGTAATTGTATAATAGAATCAGACATAGCCTAAAATTTGCGTTTTAATGTGTTTCCCAATAAAGTAGTTTATGGCGGCCGTATAATTGTCGCGGTTGCCCGATAGCTCTATAAGCATTACCCCAAAATTTACATCGCCTGCATGGTCCATCTGGGCACTGATGATCTTAAAGTTGATGCCAAACAGGCGGCTGGCCTCTGAGAGTACCGGTTCGTTGACCGACTGCCCCGTTAGTTCCAGTTGTAACAGCGGGTGCAAACCTTCGGCATCGGTTGTAGATAATCTCTCACTATAGGTGGAAGGGATCTCGATATGCAATGACGATGCTATAAACTGGCGGGTAAGCTCCTGTTTTGGGTTAGCAAAAATTTCGCCTACGGTGCCCTGCTCTATCAACTGCCCGTTGCTTATTACGGCTACTTCATCGCAAATAGATTTTACAACCTCCATTTGGTGGGTTATAAGCAGTATGGTAATGTTTAGGCGGCGGTTAATATCCTTAAGCAGGTTGAGTATTGAGCGGGTAGTGGCAGGATCTAACGCGCTGGTGGCCTCATCGCATAGTAACACTTTTGGGTTGTTGGCCAGTGTCCTGGCAATGGCTACACGCTGTTTTTGCCCGCCCGAAAGGCTTGCCGGGTAATCGTTAGCTTTTTCTGAGAGCCCCACCAGTTGCAGCAATTCTGCTACATGTTCTTTAACAGCGGCTTTTGGCATGCCGGATAGCTCTAACGGGAAAGCAACATTATCAAACACCGTTCGCGACGACAGCAGGTTAAAGTGCTGAAAGATCATGCCTATCTGCCTTCTTTCCTGCGCCAATTGCGATGCCGACAGGCTTATGAGGTTTTTGCCATCTACAATTACCTGGCCCGATGTGGGTTTTTCCAGCAGGTTAACACAACGTATCAATGTGCTTTTACCCGCCCCAGATGTGCCTATTACACCAAATATCTTACCCGGCGGCACCCGTAGCGATACGCTGTTTAGGGCAGTAACTTCGCGGTCCTTCTGGTAAAATGTTTTGGTTACGTTTTGTAATTCTATCATTACTGCTAATATTAACTATCTTAAAAATTTGTGTGCAGGGTACAAAAAAGCCCTTTTACGGTAGGTTGTAAAAGGGCTAAGTATAGGTTGGCAACTACACACAGGCACTCTCGCAACACGAAAAAAGTTTCATGCAGCAACACATTTGCATTATAGCTATGTTGGTAAATGGTGCCATGTATGTTTATTATGCTTGAAATATGATGGAGCAAATGTATATAAAAATTGTTACTCTACAAATTTAGTAGGATAATAATTTTTTGTTAATAATTCGTACAACGATATAGTCAGTTTTTACACTATTAATAAACGTGTTGTAAGAAACCGGGATTATTTATAGAGTACCTGGCAATTAGTACAAAAAAAGCTGCGGCGTTTTTTAGTGCCGGTATACTCTTTATGTAAAGGGAGGTCGCACCGTTTGCAGGTTTTTTTGCTATGCGCCAGCCAGTTCTTTTTAAGCTCGTCTTTTTCTTTCCAGTGCAGGAAGTCGAAACTGTAGTTGCGGGCTTCGGTTATAACCGAGTCTAAAACTTCCGCTGGGATGCTGCCCACCAAAGATTCCGGATGCACATGTACACGGTATAGCACCTCATTTTTTATGATGTTGCCCACACCCGAGAAGATGTCCTGCTCCAACAGGGCATCGCACACCTGTTTGTTAGGAACATCGGCCAGTTTGGCTTTCGCCGAAGCGGGTTCCCAGCTGTCGTTCATAACATCGGCAGTAAAATCGTAGTGGTCGTGTACATCGCCCTCTAATACCTGTACGTTTGCAGTATAGATGTTGAACTCCCCATTTTTAAAGGTGAGCCCAAGGCGCAGCAGGGCATTTTTGGTCTCGTTTATAAAGTAGGTGCCAAACAGCAAAAAGTGGATGCGCACGGTAAAACCGTCAAAGCACAACAGTAGGTGTTTGCCCCAAGTTTTAATGTCGTTTAGCTTTTGGTTCTCTAAACGGGAAATATCAATTTTGGCATTGCCGGCGGCGGCAATAACTTTTTTGCCTACAAACTGTTTGGCGGCATTTTTTGCTATAAGTATGGATGGGCCTTCGGGCATAATTTTATTTTATGCTTAAAGTTACGCAAAGTTACGCAGCAAATTTTTTAAGCGATTTGCTTTTACCGAAGTTTTAACACGGATGTATTTTTATGTAAGGGACAGGATTTTTATGTGAAAACTAATAATGGAGAATCTCGAAGTCTAAAAGTGAAATATTAAGCCTTTTTTGTCGAAAACTACAATTTAAAGGCAAACCCGTCGGATACTTTCAGTTGGTATTTTTCGGCATCAAATTTATAAAAGAACGATCCCTTGCGCGACGAGTTCATGTCTTTCTCATCGGTCTTAATCAGAATATCCAGCCCATTTATCTTATTAATAAAGTTACGCTTATCAAGGGTTTCGCCTAATATAGCCTCATAAAGCGTTTGTAGCTGCTTCATTGTAAATTTTTCAGGCAACAGCTCAAAACCAATAGGCTTGGTAGATGCACGGTAGCGCAGGCGGCTCATTGCGTTCTTAACCATAAGGTTATGGTCAAAAATAAGGTCGGGTTTTTCATCAACGTTAAACCATTTCGCCGAAAAGTTCTCGTTTAGGGTATCATGCCCCTCTATATTAATAAGGGCATAGTAAGAAACTGATACGGTACGCTCTACAGGATCCCTGTCGGGTGCACTGTAGGACCGGAGCTGCTCCATGTAAATATTATCCAGGCCGGTAAGGTGGTTAAGTACCCTTGTGGCGGCTGTGTCAAGGTTTTCGTCGTTTTG
>Ga0163161_10002551_pt1 | contig 13008 bp, 10 predicted proteins | sample S45metaG_FD_129847 | JGI IMG/M metagenome (GOLD analysis project Ga0163161, IMG submission 129847) | Switchgrass rhizosphere microbial communities from Kellogg Biological Station, Michigan, USA - S4-5 metaG | ecosystem: Host-associated > Plants > Roots > Rhizosphere > Soil | place: USA... | reverse complement strand
GGTGTCGACATGCGCCTCGCGGGCGGCACGGGTGTTGGCGAGGAATGTGCCGTTGCCCGGCGATTGCAGGTTGACCGCCTTGACCAGGAGCGAGCTGCTATTGATGTTGATGTTGTCGGCGTAGCTGTGATCGCTGGTCTGATAGAAGCCGCCCAGAATGTATTCGAACTTGTGCGACGTGTCCGAAGCCAGACGGATTTCCTGGCTGAACTGCTTGTACTTTTCGTGCAAGTCGATGGTGAGGATGTTCGCGCCGGTAAAGTCGCAGTCGCAATCCTCGTCATAATTGAACTTGTTGAGGCCGGTGATCGAGGTCAGCTGACCGATACCCGTGTCCCAGTTGGCGGTCAGCACATAGGTGCTGGAGGTATTGTCCGAAGCATCGCCGTTGGACGAGCGCTTGTCGTCCTTGACGTTGTTCGCGACCGAGGGGTCGACGACGAATTCGTCGCTCGGGTTCAGGGCGCCGAGGAAGGTGAGGACCTGTGAGTAGGTCTTGCCGGTCCACGGGGCCTTGATCGAGGGCAGCTCTTCATAGACCTCGATGTTGCGGCCCTTGGTGTCGAACTCGCCATGCTCGGCCTTGAAATTCAGCTGGAAATTATCGGTGACGTCCCAGTCGACAATGCCGCGCAGGTTCCAGTCCTTGCGCTGCGGCTCGTCGCGGCCGAGCAGGGTCAGGTTCTTCATGAAACCGTCGCCCTCATGGAAGCGGCCGGCGACGCGAGCGCGGATATTGTCGGTGATCGGACCCGACACCGCGCCGAGCAATTCCCAATCGTCTTGAGAGGGCATGAAATTGCCCTGGACATAGCCCGTGAGCACATTGGTCGGTTGCGCCGAGATGATGTTGAGAGCGCCGGCGATCGAGTTCTTGCCGAACAGGATCGACTGCGGTCCGCGCAGGACCTCGACGCGCTGGACGTCGAGGAACGGCGCACGCGCCTGCTGGGCGCGGCCGTAGTGGATGCCGTCGATGTAGGTACCGACCGACTGCTCGAAGCCCTGGTTTACGCCCGAGAAGATGCCGCGGATCGCGATCTGCGAGCCGATGCCGGTCTCGGTCATCTTGAAGTTGGGAACCTTGGTTTGAAGGTCCTCGATCTTGCGGATGCCCTGTTGCTGCATCGTCGCGCCGGAGACGGCGGCGACGGATAGCGGAACGTCCTGCAGGCGCTCGGACCGCTTGCGGGCGGTGACGACGATGTCGCCTTCGTTCTTCTGCTGGTCAGCGGCCGCAGACTTGGCGTCCTCAGTGGTCGCGGGCGGCGCTGCCGTCGTTTCCGCAGTCGCGGTGGCCGGGGCCACTGAGTCCTGGGCAAAGGCGGGCGTCGAACAGAGTGCAAATGCGAGTGACGTTACGCTCGAAACAGCAAACAAGGCTTTGAAATTAGACAATTGGAATCCCCTCCCGGAATTTGGGTGGAGACTTAAAAGCGTAACAAATGTTGGTTTGTTGGCCGATGCCAGCGATTATCGGAATGACGCCAGCGTAACGATGCGTCGCGCACTGTGCCCTGGCGGTGACTCCGATCAAACGAGAGCCAGTGCCGAGAGTTTCCCGTAAAGGCGAGGCGGAAGGTCGGCGACACCGCTGGGATCGGCCTCTTCGGTAACTTCCGCTTCCAAATAGCGCCAACCCTGGTGCGCGCGCTTAGGCATCGGCGGCACGATCACCAGTTCATCGGAACAGACGATGTCGATTCGCCCGTCGGCCCGATCGTCGAACCGGAGGATCTGCTGGCGGCCGATGATTCGGTGCTTGACGATCCAGTGTAGCGAGCCGCCGACCAGTTCCTCCATCCGCTTGGGCCGCATGCGCGTTGTGACCCTGACCTCGCCGTCCCGCGAGCGCGCGGCAACGCGCTTCTGCAGCGATTCGAGCGTGCGGCAGCCGAAGGCGACCTTGGTCAGATGGAGAGTCGGCACAATGCCAATGTAGTGGCGCGCCGACGATTTCGGGAGTGCTAGTGCACGAGCCCGACGGCCGTCGCCAGGCCGAGGAAGGCAAGGAAGCCCATCGAATCGGTGACCATCGTCACGAAGATCGACGAGGCGACCGCAGGATCGGCCCCGTAGCGCTCAAGGGTCAGCGGAACGAGCACGCCCGCCATGCCGGCGATGATGATGTTGAACAGCATCGCCGCGGCGATGACTCCGCCAAGCGACTGGCTACCGAGGACCAAGGTGACGCCGACCCCGATGAGGATCGCGATCGTTACCCCGTTCAGCAGCGCCACCCTGAGTTCACGGCCGACTGCGCGCCAGCGGTTCGAGCCGGTCAGCTGGTTGGTGGCGATGGCGCGGACGGTAACGGCGAGCGTCTGGGTGCCTGCGTTGCCGCCGACGCCGGCAACGATCGGCATCAGCACCGCCAATACTGCCAGCCGCTCGATCGAATGTTCGAAAATGCGGATGATCGAGGCGGCGACCAGCGCCGTCATCAGGTTTGCCGCCAACCAGCGCACACGGCCGCGATAGGTGTCGAAGATCGGCTCGTTGATGTCGCCTTCGCCGGCGCCCGACAACAGCAGGACATCCTCGCCCGCTTCTTCCTGAATGATATGGACGATGTCGTCGACCGTTATCATGCCGACCAGCCGGCCGCTGTTATCGACGACCGCTGCCGAAATGAGAGAGTATTTCTGGAAGCGGAGAGCCACTTCCTCCTGGTCCATGTCGACCGGGATGAGTGTCTGGTCGCCGACCATGATCTCGGTGACCATCGAGCCGCGCGGGGAGCGCAGGATCGACGACAATTTGCAGGTGCCGACTGGATGATGGTCGGGGGAGACGACGAACACTTCCCAGAAATCGGTGGCCAGTTCGTCCGTCTGGCGCATGTAATCGATGAGCTGGCCGACCTTCCAATGCTCGGGCACCGCGATCAGGTCGCGCTGCATGAGGCGGCCGGCGGTTTCCTCCGGATAGGTTAGCGCCTCTTCGACCGCGGCGCGGTCGTCCGGCTCCATCCGTTCGAGGACGGCCTGGCGGTCGTCGCTGTCGAGGTCCTCGATGATGGCGACGGCGTCGTCGGTGTCGAGCTGGCCGGCGAGGTCGGCGACCTGCTCCGGCTCCATCTCATCGATCAGGGTTTCGCGGACGTAATCGTTGAGCTCGGCGTAAACGTCGGCATCGACGATTTCGGCAAGCGCCTTGACGAGGCCCTCACGCTCGTCGCGCGCGGCAAGCTCGATCAGGTCGGCGACGTCGGCGGGATGGAGCGGCTCGACCAGCTTGCGTGCCGTCTCATTGTCGCCCTTGTCGACCGCATCGAGGACGCGCTCGACGAAGTCGGGGCGCAGGCGGTCCTCCGAGTCCATGATGGCCGCTTCCTCAGGCTGGGGAGTGGCGGCGATCTGGTCCCTATCGCTCATCTTCTTTCCCCCGGGCCTGGACGCGTCTGGGTTCCCTATGGCCGCACCGGCTCTGGCGCAACCCGGCCCGTCCGCCTAAAGCGCGGCCGAGTAAAAAAGGAGATTGAAGATGGCCGACGACACGCTGACCCTGACCCTTTCGAGTGGCGGCGACGTCGTCATCAGGCTGCGGCCCGATGTCGCGCCCGGCCATGTCGAGCGCATCACGAGCCTGGTCAGGGAAGGCTTCTATGACGGCGTCGTCTTCCATCGCGTTATCCCGGGCTTCATGGCCCAGGGCGGAGACCCGACCGGCACCGGCTATCACGGGTCGAGCCTTCCGGACCTCAAGGCCGAGTTCAGCGCCGAGCCGCACGTCCGCGGCACCTGCTCGATGGCCCGATCCCAGAGCCCGGACAGCGCCAACAGCCAGTTCTTCATCTGCTTCGACGACGCCGGCTTCCTCGACCGGCAATATACGGTCTGGGGCCAGGTCGAGAGCGGCATGGAATATGTCGACGCCCTCCCGGTTGGCGAGCCGCCGGCGGATCCGGGCAAGATCCTGAAAGCGACGGTCGGCTGAGATGGCCAAGCCGGTCACCGTCGTCACCGGCGCGTCGGCGGGGCTGGGCGTCGAGTTCGCCCGGCAATTGGCGGGTCAGGGGCATCGACTGGTGCTTGTCGCTCGCCGCAAAGACCGGCTTCAGGAGCTTGCGAAGGAAGTTGGCGATGCCCGGGTGCTAGCGCTCGACCTGAGCGAGCCGGGCGCCACCGCCAAGCTGATGGCCGACATCGCCAAGAAGGGCGAGACGGTCGACCTGCTCATCAACAATGCCGGCTTCGGGCTCGCCGGGCGCTTTGCCGAACTCGACGCTGGCCGCCAGCGCGAAATGATCGATCTCAACTGCGGCGCTCTAGAGGAGCTGTCGCGGGCCGTGCTGCCCGGCATGATTGCGCGGAAGTCCGGCGGCATTCTCAATGTGGCCTCGACCGCGGCCTTTCAGCCTGGCCCCGGCATGGCGGTTTATTTCGCGACCAAGGCCTTCGTCCTGTCGTTCAGCGAGGCCCTCCACGACGAGATGAAGCCGCACGGCATCAAGGTGTCCTGCCTGTGCCCCGGCCCGACGCGCACCGAATTTCGCGAGGTTTCCGGCTTCAATCCCAAGGGACCGGGTAGCAAACAATCGGCCGACGCGGCCTCGGTCGTGCGGGCGGGGATCAAAGGCCTTGAAAGCAACCAGGCGGTGGTGGTGCCGGGTCTCGCCAACAAAATCATCTCGCAGGTGAACCGCTTTTTGCCCCGCGCCGTCATGCGCCGGGCGGCGCGGATGCGTTAGGTCGCCGACACCGCCGGCCCGGCCCTGGTGGTCGCATGGCGGTCCTTGAACCTGTCCAGCAGCGACTGATAGCGCGGGTGATCGCGGACCGGATCGAGGTCCGAATCGTTCAGGAACCACCGCTCCTGCTCCGCGCCGCAATGGTCGATCCATTGTTCGAGCACGTCCAGTGCCTGATCGATCTCGCCTAATTGGGCATAGGTGCACGCCGCATTGTAGCGCGCGTTATTGTCGTCCGGGTCGATCAGCTTGACGCGCTCGAGCCACTTGAGCGCGCGTTCCTTTTCGCCAAATGTGGCGAGAGTCGCCGCTCCCAGCTGCGCCGGTCGCGAATTTTCCGGGTGCAGTTTCAGCTGCTCCTCGGCGCGCTTCAAACCCATGCGGCCATATTCGTCGGATTCCTTCACCCGGCCGACCGAGCGAAGCACGATCTGCAAGAGCATCGGCGCCTGTGAGTCCTCCGGCTGGATTTCGACAGCGCGCGTATAAAGCTCGATCGCCTTGTCGAGCTTCGCTTCTGTGACGCAGAATCGAGCGTAGGCGAGATTGGCGTCAAAATTATTGGGTTCGAGCTCGAGGGCGCGCTGGAACGCCTGCTCCGCCTCTTCGCGGCGGCCGCTGTTGCCCAGAGCCTCGCCGCGAGCGGAATGCACCTCCGCAAGATTGGGGTCCAGCTCAAGCGCCTTGTCGGCGATCGCCAGCAAATCATCAGCGTCCGTAGGCACGTTGTACATGCCCCAGAGCCGGGACATGGCGCTGGCCATCCCAGCATAGGCGCGCGCGTAATTCGGGTCGATTTCGACCGCCTTTGCGAACATTTCCTTGGCCAGCAGCAGGTACGACCTGGTGAAGGCATGGAAGAGCTGCCTGCCCTTCAAGTAGAAATTGTAGGCCTCGACGCTGCCGGTCGGAGCCGTCGTGATCGCCTCCTTTTCCTGCGGCAACAGGTGCACCTTGAGCTGAGAGACAATCGCCTGCGTGATCTCGTCCTGGATCGCGAAGATGTCGTCCAGGTCCCGGTCGTAGCGGTCGGCCCAGACATGGCCGCCCGTCCTGCCGTCGATCAGCTGGCCAGTCACCCGCACCCGGTTGCCCGACTTGCGAACGCTTCCTTCGAGCAGGAACTTTACCCCCAGCTCGGCGGCGACCTGCTGCAACTGGATGCTCTTGCCCTTGTAGGTGAAGCTGGTGTTGCGGCCGACGACAAACAGGCCCGACACCTTGGACAGGTCGGTAATAATGTCTTCGGTGATGCCGTCGGAGAAATATTCCTGCTCGGAATCGCCGCTCATATTGTTGAATGGCAGGACGGAGATCGACGGCTTTTCTACTTCTTCGACCTTTGCCTTTGCCCGGATCGGCGCGTTGCTCAGCGCGACGTTGAATACCCGCACGGGGTGACCGATGTTTTTGAGGTCGACTTCGCCCATGTCCTCGAACAGCAGATCCAGCTTGTTGCCGATGTTCTCGCGGACGGAGCTCGAGACGGCGACGCCGCCGGGCTTGGCGATGCTTTCCAGCCGGGCGGCGACGTTGACGCCCTCCCCGAAGATATCCTCATCGTCGACGATGACGTCGCCAAGGTTGATGCCGATGCGGAATTCGATGCGCCGGTCGTCCGGCACGTCTATGTTGCGGCACCGCATCTCATGCTGGATTTCGGCGGCGCACTCGACGGCGCTGACGACGCTGGGGAATTCGACGAGCATCCCATCACCCGTCAGCTTGACGATCCGTCCCTGATGCTCGCTGATCGTCGGATCGACCAGCTGGGCGCGGTGTTCCTTCAAAGCCGTCAGCGTCCCGACCTCGTTGGCGCCCATCAGGCGGCTATAGCCGACAACGTCGGTGGCCATGATCGCGGATAAGCGGCGCTCCATGGGACTGCTAAAACCCCTCCGAACTCGCTCGCTGCTCTAGCACATTGACGGCGTTTAGCTACTGGCAAGCGCGATGCGGGATTTCGCACTTGCACAATCAATGTTGCGGTGCGATATTTCCTCCTGCCTTTAATGGCATCCTCTCCTAACTTCAGGCCGGGCGGCCCTAAACTGCCCGGCCTTTTTTGCGCTTCGCGGGCCGACCCTTTATTCGCCTGCCGCAACGACCACATTGAACCGAACGCGGCGAGGGCCGTTGGCCGACCGCAAGTCGGCGGGATCAAGGAAAGGTTTGTTGATGGCGGATGTCGAAACGGTGGTCAGGCGGCTGCAGGTCGCCAACCTCGCCCCCACCGATGCCGGACGGGGCGTGGCAAGGCTGCCGGTCAAGCTCATGACGGAGCTTGGCCTGGCGGAGGGCGACGTCGTCTCGATCGAAGGCAAAAGACTGACCGCCGCCCGGGCCATCCGCCCGTACAGCGACGACGAGGGGTTGGAGATTATCCGCCTCGACGGCCTGCAGCGCGCCAACGCCGGCGTCGGCTCGGGCGATTTTGTCGAGGTGAAGAAGATCAAGTCGAAGCCGGCGACCCGTGTCGTCTTCGCGCCTGCACAAAACAACATTCGCCTGCAGGGGTCGAGCGAGGCGCTGAAGCGCAGCTTTCTCGGCCGCCCACTGACCCAGGGGGACACCGTCGCCACCGCCGGTCAGCAGCGCGTCAACGCCGACGTTCCCGACCACATCCGCCAGTTGCTGAACGCGCCGGCTTTCGCACTTCAGGAAGTGCGCATGACGATCGTCACCGCACTCCCCAAGGGCATCGTCCACATTGATGCCGGCACAGAAGTCGAGCTGCTGCCTGAATATACGGAGAAGGCCGGCGAGCGCCGGGCCGACGTCACCTATGACGACCTCGGCGGCATGCGCGACACAATCGATGCGCTGCGCGAGATGGTGGAGTTGCCGCTGCGTCACCCCGAGCTGTTCCAGCGCCTGGGCGTCGACCCGCCCAAGGGTGTGCTGCTCCACGGCCCGCCCGGCACCGGCAAGACGCGCCTGGCGCGCGCCGTCGCCAACGAGAGCGATGCCCAGTTCTTCCACATCGCTGGCCCGGAAGTGATGGGCTCTGCCTATGGCGAGTCGGAGAAGAAGCTGCGCGAATTGTTTGAGCAGGCCGCCAAGGCGGCGCCGTCGATCATCTTCATCGACGAAATCGACTCGATCGCACCGAAGCGCGGGCAGGTTTCCGGCGAAGCCGAGAAAAGGCTGGTGGCCCAGCTCCTCACGCTGCTCGACGGCCTGGAGCCGCGACAGAACCTTGTCGTGATCGCAGCCACAAACCGGCCGGAAGCGATCGACGAGGCGCTGCGCCGGCCCGGGCGCTTCGACCGCGAAATCGTGGTCGGCGTTCCCGACGAGGACGGTCGCCGCGAGATCCTGGCCATCCACACTCGCGGCATGCCGCTGGCCGAAGACGTCAACCTCGACGAGCTGTCGCGCCGGACCTACGGCTTCGTCGGCGCCGATTTGGCGGCCCTGACCCGTGAAGCGGCATTGGAAGCCGTCCGGCGGATCCTGCCGCGCATCGATCTCGACAAGGACGCGATCCCAACCGAGATCCTCGATGCCCTGTCGGTCGAGGCCAAGGATTTCGACAATGCCCTGAAGCGCGTCCAGCCCTCGGCGATGCGCGAAGTCATGGTCGAGGTGCCGCACATCAGTTGGGACGATGTCGGCGGCCTCGACGAGGCCCGCGACAAGCTTCGCGAAGGCGTCGAGCTGCCGCTGAAACACCCTGAGGCCTTCCGCCGGCTTGGCATCCGCCCGGCCAAGGGCTTCCTGCTCTATGGGCCGCCTGGAACCGGCAAAACGCTTTTGGCCAAGGCCGCGGCACGCGAGTCCGAGGCGAATTTCATCGCCACCAAGTCATCCGACCTGCTGAGCAAATGGTATGGCGAGAGCGAGCAGCAGATCGCCCGCCTGTTCGCCCGCGCCCGACAGGTCGCACCGACCGTGATTTTCATCGATGAGATCGACAGCCTCGTCCCGGCTCGCGGTGGCGGGCTTGGCGAGCCGCAGGTGACGGAGCGGGTCGTCAACACCATCCTGTCCGAGATGGACGGTATGGAGGAGCTCAACAACGTCGTGCTGATTGGAGCCTCCAACCGGCCGAACCTTATCGATCCGGCACTGTTGCGCCCGGGCCGGTTCGACGAGCTCATCTATGTCGGCACGCCCGATACGGCGGGGCGGCGGCGGATCCTGGCGATCCACACCAAGGACATGCCGCTAGCAAAGGATGTCGACCTCGAATCACTGGCGCAGCGCGCCGAGCGATTCACCGGTGCCGACCTTGAGGACCTTGTCCGCCGCGCCGGCCTGACGGCGCTCCGTCGCGGCCTTGATTCCGACCTCGTCACAATGGCCGATTTCGAAGCGGCGTTGAAGGAAACCCGGGCCTCGGTCACCGAGGAGATGCTGAACGACTATGCCGAGATCCAGCGGACGTTGAAGTCGGACGCGGTGCGGCCGATGGGCGGCATCGGCTTCGTCCTGCCCGGAATGCTTCAGCCGCGCGCGCCCAAGATCGTGCCGAACAGCGAGGATCTCTAGTCGAGCCGGACGCGAGCCCAAGAGGCCATTGCCAGGAGCAGCAGCGCCGACAGGGCAAAGGGCAAATGATGGTCGACGCCGTAGAGCGCCATGCCGATTCCGGGCGCCGCCACATAGCTGATGCCATTGGCGGCGGTGATGACCCCGGCGACGCCGCCCTGATCGCCTAGTGGCACGGCGAGGCTTGCCCCCGCAGTGAAACCGGGCCGCGTGAAGCCGAAGCCGAGCGAGGACAAGGCAAAGCCGAGGACCAAGCCGTAAAGGTTGGGCGCAAGCATGGTCACGATGAAGCCGGCCGCAGCGATGACCGAGCCCCAGAGAATCAAGGCCCTCGGCCTGAGGCCAAGGCGCGGAATCAGGCCCCATTGGGCGGCAAGGCCGGCGCCGGCGCCGGCGATCATGACGATGGAAATCGGCTGCTCGGACCCCTGAGCCGGTATGCGCAGGCGATCGATCACGAAGAACCCGATGCAGGTAAGCGTCGCCGCCTGGGCATGGCCGGCCGCAACTCCGGCCAGGATCCAGCGACGGATCCGCCCGTCGTGCCATTTCAGCATTTCGCGGCGTGGCGCCGTCGCGGCCACCACGCTTGCGCCCGTGACCGGGGAAGCGAGCGACGGATAGCTCATCGCGGCGCCGCGGCCCGAGCGCCTGCCCTTGGTATCGTCGGGGAGCCAGATGGCAATCGCCGAGAAGACGATGATGCCGATGATCGCGAATCCGAAGAGCGGCCCAGGCAGGCCAACGAATGGCAGGACAAAGGCGGGCGCGATCGCCGGGCCGATGATGGTCCCAAGACCAAAGGATGCCGCGAGTGCCGACAGGGCATTCACCCGTGCCGCCCGTCTCGTCTTGGATGCGAGATAGGCCTGCGTCGCGCTCGGCGTCGCACAACCCAGGGATCCGTAAATCGAGCGGAATGCCGCGAAAATGCCAAAGGTCGCCGTCCCGCCAATTAATCCCCGGAGCCCGACTGCCAGCGTGATCCCGCACAGGGTCATCGAGACGATGAAGCCGCCGAGCCCCAAGAGAATCAGCTTCTTGCGGCCGTGATGGTCGCTGCGCCGCGCCCAATAAGGCGCCAGCAATACCCACAGCACCGCCGACCATGTGTAGGCGACGGCCACCCAAAAATCGGCGATCCCGATCTCACGCCCAATGGCCGGCATGACCGATTGCAGCGCCGTATTGCCGGCCGCCGCCACCAGCATCGCGGTGAACAGCAGAAGGAAATGCGGGGTGGACATCGCCGTGCCGGCGACACCCGATCTGGGCGACCGCAAACGCATCATCGTGCATTAGGCGCGGCAGGCCGTGGTGCAAAGGAGCCGATGGGAACTTGCCAAGTCGGCACTGTTTTGCCAACGCAATGCACCTCAAAAGCCCCCGCTGGAGATTGATTTGAACGCTTCGTCCGCCCGCACGCTGAAAGGCCCTCGCCGGTTCGTGCGCCGCGTCGCGCATCGGGCAAACAGTCCGCAGTGGCAGTTTCTTCGCGGCTTCCTGAAGAATCCGGTGATGGTCGGGTCGGTTATCCCGTCCAGCAAGGTGCTGATCGACAAGATGCTGTCGAAGGTGCGCTGGGATGAAGTGAAATTGTTCGTCGAATATGGCCCCGGCGTCGGCACCTTCACGCGGCCGGTGCTCGAACTGCTGCCGGCCGATGCCAAATTAATCGCGATCGACACCAATCCCGACTTCATCGAATATCTGAAGAAGGGCATCGAGGACGATCGCCTAATCCCGGTCATGGGCTCGGCCGCTGACGTCCAGACGATCATCGAGGCGCATGGTTTCGCCCATGCCGATTACATTCTTTCAGGCCTGCCGTTCTCGACGCTTCCGCCAGGCGTTGGCGATGCGATCGGCGAGGCGACGGCCAAGGCGATCCGCGCTGGCGGCGCATTCCTCGTCTACCAGTTCACTCCCAAGGTCCGCGATTTCATCGCCCCTTATTTCGAGCGGATCGACCGCGGCTTCGAATGGATCAACGTCCCACCGGCGACCCTCTTCTGGGCTTGGCGTGAGCCGAAGTCGCAAGCGGCCGAATAGCCTCTACTCGGCCCCGAAGTTGAGCCTTCGCGTGACGGTGTAGTCGACCGCCGTCACCAGGAAGAACGACAAACCCCATTTGATTCGATTGAAGATGGTGCTGCGCTTGCGCCAGGCGTCGCGCGTGATCGCCAGGCTGTCGTCGAGTTCACCTTCGAAATAGAGCCGCATGAGTGAGGTGAATTCGGCGTCGTCGACGCGCAGCATCATCTCCATGTTGAGGTAGAGGCTTCGGAAGTCGAAATTCGATGAGCCGATGTGAACCTCGTCATCGAACACAAGCAGCTTCGTGTGCAGCTTTGTGCGCTGATACTCGAAAATCTCAACGCCACGCTTCAGTAGCTGGTTGTAGGTGAAGCGCGCGGCGAAAATGGTCGCCGTATTGTCCGACTTGGCGGCGGTGATGATCCGGGCGCGGCCCTTGGCGCCGGCGCGGGCGATGCGCTTCAGCATGCCCCAGGGCGGCGCGAAATAGGCGGCGATCACCTCGACGTCGCAGCCCTGGCTCAGGTCGCGAGTGGTCGACACGGCCCAAGGCGAGACGCGTCGCATCGGGCCGCCGAACTGCCACTGCAGCTTGCCGCTGGTTTCGCTGTAGCGGGTGATAATGTGGCGCAGCTCACGGATGCGGGCGTGCTTCTTCAGCGCCCAGCCCATCAAGGCATCGTAATAAGGCGTCAGCCGCCCAGCCGCGGGGCCGAAGACCAGCAGGCCGATATCGCGCCAGCCGCCTTCGTCGGAGCGCTGGAAATAATCGTCTTCGATGTTGAAGCCGCCGACCAAGACCCGGCAATCCTCGGTTTCACCATCGACGATTAGCATCTTCTGGTGATTGCGAAGAAGGTATCGCCGCCCGTAGGACGGGTGGAAGCGGCAGACGGTCGCCCCAGCTTCGCGCAATTCAACAAAGAAGCTGTCGGGGTTCATGCTGCTGCCAAAGTCGTCGATCAGCACCGAGACGGCGACGCCGCGCTTGCGGGCCGCCATCAGCGCATCGCGGACGCGCTTTCCCGAGAAATCCCCGGCGAACATGTAATAGAGAAGCCGTAGACTGGTGCGGGCATTGCCGATGAGGTCGAGGATCGCTTCCAGCCGGTCCGGCCCGTCGGGCAGGATAAGCAGCCGGTTGCCATCGACCGTGACCAGCCTGCTTGCGAGCGATGACGGCTTGCCTCTCATGGCTCCCTAGTGGCGACGTGGTTCGCCTCGCGCAAGCGGCGGCCAACATTGACTTATTGGCGTGCCGTCACTATCTCGCCGCCTCCTCCAGAAAGCTATTGGATTGGGAAGCGACGAATGGCGCGCGTGACGGTTGAAGATTGTGTCGACAAGGTTCCGAATCGGTTCGACCTCGTGTTGCTTTCGGCGCAGCGCGCCCGGCAGATCAGCGGCGGCGCCGACCTGACCATCGATCGCGACCGCGACAAGAATCCGGTCGTCGCCCTGCGCGAGATCGCCGAAGAAACCGTCAAGCCCAAGCACCTGGAAGAGGCGGTCGTTTCCGGCCTGCAGCGCGTCCGCATCGATGAAGAGGATGAAACGGACGAACTGGCGAGCCTCAGCGAATCGGCCGAGGCCCTGCGCCTGACCGCCGCTGCCCCGCCGCGCCCGACCCCGGGCGGTGCTGATTACGAATAAGCGTTGGGCGCAGCCTGTCCGGGGGACAGGCGAGCCCAATGCTCAAGTCCATTGAATGAAATCAGGCGGCCTTAGCGCCGCCTTTTTTCTGCCCGGCACCCGGGCGTTCGATCCACTCCAGGTCTTCGCGC
>Ga0163161_10002549_pt1 | contig 13011 bp, 8 predicted proteins | sample S45metaG_FD_129847 | JGI IMG/M metagenome (GOLD analysis project Ga0163161, IMG submission 129847) | Switchgrass rhizosphere microbial communities from Kellogg Biological Station, Michigan, USA - S4-5 metaG | ecosystem: Host-associated > Plants > Roots > Rhizosphere > Soil | place: USA: Michigan... | reverse complement strand
TTGCATTTATCTGCGCTATTAAAGAAGCAGTAGCAGCATCCTTTGACTGATCCAGGACGGCAATGCCGGAGTTTTTTACTTCATTTGTCAATGCAAAACCAAAGATGATGATCTGCACCACCGGCATGCCCAGCAAAATGAACATCGTGCGCTTGTCACGAAATATGTGATGGAATTCTTTTTTTACAAAGGCAAAAAATTGAAAATTGAAAATTGAAAATGAAAAGTTCTTTTTCATTTGTCCAAATTTGCTTTTGTTGTTTTTACAATACTCGCTAATAACCTGATTAATTCAAGGCAGCTGCCATTATGCTCATTAAAAACAGTCTCTGGTATATAATCGCCTTTGAACAAAAGAAAAAGCCAGTAGGAAGTTTCATTTGCTTCTTTTAGTGCAATGTTCATCTTGTGTAGAAAATCACCCTTTGATTCAGCGTGTTCAGCCTCTTTAACGAGAGCGCCGATAGCCGTTCCACTCCGGAGCAACTGTTTTGACATTACATATTCCCGCTTCTCTTCGACAAGGACCTTATACAATTGAATGATTTTAATTGCAAAGTCTACTGACTTAGCAGCAGTAATATTTTCCTTCATCTTGAACAATTTTCAACTTTCAATTTTCAACTTTCACTTCTCACACTTCACCTCTCGTCGCTTTCCTCGCCAGTTTCAAAAACACTTCATCCATTGATCGTGCTTCGTATATTTTCTTCAATTGCGTTGGTGTGTCTAACGCATCAATTCTTCCGTCTACCATGATAGAAACGCGATTGCAATACTCAGCTTCATCCATATAATGGGTAGTTACAAAGACCGTGATGCCTGCTGCGGCTGCCTGGTAGATCATCGTCCAGAATTCTCTTCTTGTTACAGGATCAACACCTCCTGTGGGTTCATCTAAAAAAACAATTTGCGGTTCGTGAAAAATAGCAACCGAAAAAGCGAGTTTCTGTCGCCATCCCAGCGGCAATTCTTTTACCAGTTTATTCGCTTCACTTCCCATGTGAAGCTGGCTGAGAATATCTATTGTTTTTTCTTTAATGAATTTATCCGTCGTACCATAAATGCCTGCATAAAACCGGATATTCTCTTTTACTGTCAGGTCTTCATACAAAGAAAATTTTTGACTCATGTAGCCAATATTCCTTTTGATCTTTTCATTTTCCCTGTACACATCAAACCCGGCAACGCTTGCTCTTCCTGAAGTCGGTAATGCCAATCCGCAAAGCATGCGCATGGCTGTGGTTTTGCCGGCACCATTTGCACCAAGGAAACCAAATATTTCTCCCCTGCTTACTTCAAAGGAAATATGATCCACTGCTGTAAAATCACCAAAGCGTTTGGTCAATTTATCTGCCTGTATAACGGCGCCTTGATTCATTCGTACAGTTTAATATTTATTCTTCCAGCCACGAAGACACCAGGACGCCAGGTTTCCCAAAGGTTCCGTGGCACTGTGGGCTTTTTTGTCTTTGTGGTTATTATGATAGCTAGAATTACTTCTGACGGTAACATGACGACAGTTTAATTTTTCATCAATGACATAAAACAATCTTCGATATCAGGTTCTGTTTTTTTTATGACCAGTCCTTCGTTTGCTTTTTGTAAATAATTTTTCAGAGTTTCTTCGCTAAAATCTGATTTCATAACCGCGTGATGATATTCCCCAAAAGGATAAGCATCTTCGGTTTGATCAAAATTTTTAAGATCGTTCAGCAAATGAAGCATATTCGACGCACGAGCCGCGATGATCGGTTTTTTAAATTCATCAATGATGCCTTTAGGTGTATTGATGGATAAAATTTCTCCCGATTGCAGCAGCGCTACCCGATCGCAAAGACTGGCTTCATCCATGTAGGGTGTGGAAACAAGAATGGTAATGTCTTGCTGTTTGAGGCGCTTTAGCATTTCCCAAAACTCTTTTCTTGATACGGCATCAACACCGGTGGTTGGTTCATCCAGGAACAAGACCGATGGGCGATGGATCAGTGCACAGCAAAGTGCCAGTTTTTGTTTCATCCCTCCGGATAACTTTCCCGCTCTCCGATCTTTGAATGGTTCTATTTGTGAATAGATGTCTTTGATGAGATCGTAATTCTCCCGTATTGTGGTTTTGAAGATTGTCGCAAAGAATTCAAGATTCTCTTCAACGGACAGGTCCTGGTACAATGAAAATCTTCCCGGCATATAGCCAACCCTGTTTCGTATTTCCTTATAATCTTTCACAACGTCAAACCCATCAACGGTTGCACTTCCGCCATCTGCAAGCAACAAAGTAGTAAGTATGCGAAACAAGGAGGTCTTACCCGCACCATCCGGACCGATGATACCAAACAACTCTCCTTTGGTTACATTGAAACTGATCCCCTGAAGAGCTTGTACAGTCTCCTTTTTCTTTCCATAAAGTTTTACGAGATTGTCTGCAACAACGCCTCCATCCCCTGAAGGGGAGCTACGAATCACGTTCTTATTGTGAGATCTTATCATGAAAATATTTTTTGTCATTCCCCCTTTAGGGGTTAGGGGCAAATTTTACTTCACCATACATTCCAATTTTCAGGTAACCATCATTCTTCACTTTTACTTTAATCGCATACACAAGATTTGCTCTTTCATCTTTTGTTTGAATTGTCTTCGGTGTGAATTCTGCTTTATCCGAGACCCAGGTAATAGTTCCGGGAAGTTTCCGGTAGTTTTTTGCTCCGCTATCAACGAATACTGCTACCTGCTGCCCTAATTTTATTTGTGGCAGTTGATCGCCGGTTACGTAAGCCCTTAAATCCATGGTTGACAGATCTGCGATCTTGTACAAGGGTTTTCCGTTTGAAGTGATCTCCCCTGTCTCCGCATATTTTGTGATCACAGTTCCATTGATCGGGTTTCTGATATTTGTTTTGTTTAATTGTTCCTGCAGTTGTTCTGCTTTTTTCTGAAGCGGCTTGCCTTCACTCAGGATGCCCCGGTTTTGAGTAGCAACATTATTCCTTTGAACATTTATTTGTTGCTGCGTAACATTCATTTGTTTCTTTGCCGATTCAATTTGAAAATTCATATCGTCGAGTTGTTTTTTTGTTGCCGCATCTTCTTTTAAAAGATTTTCGATCCTTGCCCGTTCGTACAGGAGATTATCGAGTTGCGCTTGCTGAACTTTTAATTGGTCCTCTAACATTTTTATCTGGGGAGTAGCGTCAGAGGTTTTTTGATTTAGCGCTTCTATGCTTGCCTGTACCTGCTGCTTTTGTAAACTAAGATCGGTGGGATCGACAAGACCTACTACGCTGTCTTTTGCAATGGTTGACCCTTCATCGATATCCAGGGAAAGAATTTTTCCGGAAGCAGAAGCGGAGACGATCACTTCATCTGCTTCAAATGTGCCACTGGCGTCAAATTTATTTTTATCACGATTGCACGCCATTAAAACTATGATCGACAAAGCAGTTATAGTCCTTGCTTTCATAAAAAAAATTTATTGTTTGCCCAATGTAGTTTGATAATTTATCTGTGCCTGTAATAATTGTATTTGATGGATGATCAGCGATTGTCTTGCCAGGTCCTCCAGGTTTACAACACGCAGGTAATCATCTGCAGTAATGATCCCATTTTCCAATTGTGCCAGGGAAGCTTTCTTCACTTGCTCTCTCAGGTCTATGATCTCTTCATCCCTGCCTTCGATCTGTATATATTTTTCGATCTCTGATCGCTGTTTTTTTAATGTCGTGTTAGTATTCAGAATAAAAGTTTCTTTTTGCACATCGACCATTTCTTTATTGATCTCGGTTTGTTGCTTTTCCTTTTTTATTGTATACAATCCTCCAAATGGCCAGGTAAATCTTAAGCCACCGGTATAAAACCAGACCGATTCATTTTTTAAAAAGTCAAGACCTGGTTTACCGTAACCTCCTTGTGCGAACAAACTAACCTTGGGCAGATTTTTCGTTGTGATCAATTTATTTTGATGAAGTACAAGGTTCGATTGATCGTTATAAAGCTTTAATTCAGGTCGCGAGATCCCTGAATCCAGGTTTACAGTTACTGCGGGTTTTTCAAAAACAATCGTTTCCTCATTCAGTGGTTGATTTAAAAACAAGGCAAGTGTCTGGATCAATCCCTTCCTCGACTCTTTTAATTCAATGGTCCGCTGATCATTTTGCAATAACTGTGCTTTTAGTTCATTCAAACCCGACTTGAGGGCCACACCGTTTTTAACCTGTACTTCCACTCTTTTAGTACCACTCAAAATATCCTGTTTCGTCAGATCTGCCTGTTTGATCTCTTCATCAAGAAATAAAACACTAAGGTAGACCTGGTTGACACGGTCTTTCAGCTGGTAAAGTTCCACTTCTACTTGCTGTTGCTGAACGTCTGCATCCAATTGTGCCGCCACTTTTTGTTGCCTGATCACGCCGCCGTCATAAATGAGTTGATTCAGATCGGCCAAAACTTTATACTGATCTTTATCCGGCGCCTGGATATTAATGCCACCAAGAGAAATATTGAACCCGGTTACATCTGATTGATAGGTCGCCTGCCCGTTCATTGTAAACTGGGGCAAATAACCTTTCCCAAGATTCTCGATTGTGATGTTCGCCGTTTGTTTTACCAGCTCTTTTTGTTTTATGACCGGGTAGTTCTTTTGAGCCAGGTCATACGTCTGCGGAAGCGTAAGCCGATCGATAGTTTGAGCTGAAACCAGGTTAGAAAACACCATCAGTGGTAAGAGCCATCTTTTCATGGTCAAATTATTTTTTGATTGCGTCAATAATAAATTTCGACACCTCGCCCTTTCGTTGCTCCAGTATTTTATCAAACATTGCCTTGTCTATGTTTGTGACCAGTTGAAACATGGGTCTTGCGACAAAAGGAAAAATACACAGCGAAATAATATTTAATAACAATTGCAACGGATTAACAGGTCTAATGATGCCCCTCTTCACTTCTGCCTGCACGTCCTCAATGAATTTTTTTACGGGAGGTTTCCGGTTACCCATCATTTTTTTTACAAAGGTTTCGGGTTGCCGGTTCACTTCATTTAAAACAAAAATGGGTAAATAGGGAGTTCGTCGCATCTGGTCTATATACTCGGCGACAAATAATTCTATTTTACTGAACAAAGACTCATCCGACTCAAATATCTTCACCAGCCTGGGAAAAAAATGCTGGGATAACTCAGTAAATATTTTTTCAAACAGTTTTTCCTTGCTTCTGAAATAGTAATGAAGCATGGCCTTATTGATGCCAGCTTCGTCGGCTATGTCCTGCATCCTTGCTCCTGCCATACCTTCTTTCAAAAAGATCTTTTTGGCCGCAGCTAAAATCTTCTCTTCTGTATTTTGTTCTTTTTTAATATTAACCATATGATTTAACCAAATGGTTAACAAAAGTAAATAAAAAATAAACAGGACAAATTATATTTTTAATGAGACTGCTTAACAGTCAATCACCGGTCACAGTAATTGGCTTCTGCATGTAGAGAGAGATCTTCCTTGTTTGTCCTTTGCTATCGGTAATTTGAACAGAAGAGACATTGTCGTCAATGGAGAGAAACCTTGATGACTGGGACAAAAAAGAAGAACCGTAATAAAATTCTTCTTTGGATATCTTTCCGTTTTTAAATTGGATCAAAGCGCTTACATCTGAGGGATTCAATTTTACAACTTTCTTTTTCCTATTAAGCGCAAATAACCTGAGGGGGCCCAAATGTTCACTGGATGCAAGCAGATAGCGACCATTATTGCCTGATAGTTTAGCCAGGGCCTTTCCATTTCCGGGGATGTAGATACCACTCTGTAATATTGAAAGCGGGGTAAAGCTACCATTGCCGTCCCCCTTTAATAATAACCCGTTGAAAGCATCATACCTGCCAATCGAAACTTCAGTGCCGTAATCATTACCACTGATGAGCACGTCTAAATTTCCATCGCCGTCAAAATCATCGGCAACCATCCCGTTTAAAATAGAAGTCTGTGCTTGTTTAGGAAGAGGTATCATAGTAAACTTTCCCTGGCCATCGTTTCGTAAATAACATGACTGCAGCATAGTGGCTTTTAAACGAATGGCATTGGTTCGTTTGTCTTGCGGAATGATTTGATCCATGTTTGCTAAAGCAAATGATTTATAATCGGGGAACTGTTTTTTCAGGGCTGGTAATCTCTCTATGATCTCATCTCTGCCATTTGCAGGAAATTCCTCTAACCTGCCATGGCGATCGGGAAGAAAAAGGGAAGGAATTATCATAAAACCATTGTTACTTCCAAAATCTCCGGCCGTAGCATAAATTGGATATTGATCAGTAGGTTGATAAAGTGTATTTAAGCCCAGGTTTCCAACTATATAATCTGTTCTGCCGGTATGACGGAAATCCCCGGCAACAATGGAGTTCCACAATCCGGACTTATCACTGATCCCTGATGACGAAGTTACATTTTCAAACTTTCCATTTTTGTTTTTCAAAAACACAACAGGCATCCATTCCCCTGCCAGGATCAGGTCAGTTTGACCATCATCATCAAAATCGGAGAACAATGCATCACACACCATCCCAACGTCCTTTAATGCAGGTGCCACTTGTTCTGTAACATCAGTGAATTTCACTTTACCATTCTCAGAATCATTTCTGAAAATGAAGCTACTGACTGGCCTGGGATAGTGCCAGGGATCTACACGGCCGGATACAAACAGATCAAGCTTTCCATCTTTGTTAAAATCGAATGCTCTTACACAAAGTTTACTGGAGCGATTTTCGGGCAGTGCTAACGAATCTAAAGTAAAATTTCCTTTACCATCATTGATGTATAACCTGTCCTGGTAAGATTTGTTACCACGTTCTTGTTGAAACCCGCCGCTGGCAATGTAGAGGTCGGGGTGATCATCCCCATTCACATCAAACAATAGTAAGCCTTCATCTTTGTAACTGTCAGTAAAATTTTTATTGTACAGGTCCTTTTGAATGAATGAGCCATTTTCCTGTTGAAGAAAAATTTGAGCGGGATTCAACGAAGTTCCACCGATCACTATATCGTCAAGGCCATTTCCATCAATGTCGGCTGATGCCAGGGCGGGGCAATACTCTGAAAACTTATGGGGCAGTACGGATTGAACATTAAAATCTATAAAGTCAAAATCTTTATGACTATAAGTAATACCCGACGATCTGGTGACATTATTGAATATTGCGTTTGAATTAACGCCAGGTTGTTCATTCGGATTTATTTCTTTTGCCTCTTCAATGTTTACAGTTAGAACCTGGTTGGCCTTTATATTTTTTATCGTTTGCTTTTTATTGGATTGCCATTTCACAACGATCGAATCAACGATTGAAGTTTTACCTAATCCAAAATGAGCTATTTCCTGAACCGTCGAAAGGTAACCGCGATAGGGATTGTTTTCATATGTCTGAAGTTTGCCGTGATCGTAATAAATTGTTACAATAGCCCCAATGCCATTGATATTTTGTTGATCTCCTTTGAGTTTAATTTGTAAAAAATGATTATTGATCGTGTCATTGTCCCTTGTCGTGTTTCTATATAGCAGTGGCTTATCATTAATATTGTTTATGATGATGTCCAGCGCACCGTCGTTATCAAGATCTGCCCAGGCTGCTCCATTTGAAAAAGTGGGTTGATCGAATCCCCACTCATTCGTTACATCTTTAAATGTGAGATCAGCATTATTATGAAAGGCATAATTATGAAGTTTAACCTCGGGGATCTGTTTCAGAATTTCATCCTTTGGCATCAATCCTGTTGCATCCTTACGATAACTCATAAAGTCATGGTCACTTACATCCTTGGGAAATCCATTCGTAATGATCAGATCACGGTAACCGTCGTTATCGAAATCTGTTACCAGGGGATCCCAGCTCCAATCAGTTTGCGCAATGCCGCTCATGAAGGCTATATCACTAAAAACAGGTGCGCCGATCGTATCATTATCTCCCAGCCTCGGCCCCTGGTTCAATGCTAAGGTGTTGCGTACATATTGAAATTGATAGCCGTAATTTTCAAAATTTTGATAGGTCAGGTAATTGCTGGTGGCCATCATCATTTTTTTCCGGTAGTTATCGGGTGGATTCATGTCCAGTTCAATCACATCAGGCAGACCATCATTATTAATATCGGCTACATCCTGGCCCATCGAATTAAAGGAAGTGTGTTTGAAATATTCCTTCAGCCGGTTTGAAAAGGTACCGTCATGATTATTGATATAAAGAATATTGTTTGACAAAAAATCATCGGAGACATAAATGTCTTTCCATCCATCATTATTAATGTCGCAAACCGTGGCTGCATGTCCATAACCATTATAGGTTATTCCTGCTTCGTCTGATACATCATGAAAAACACCGTGCTTCAAAATTGGATCCATATCATTGCGAAATAGCTTACCCCTGTTTTGACCGGTGCTGGTGCTTTCATTGTGTTTGGCAAAAACAGTTGTATTGTATCCATTTGAAGCTTCATTAACGGCAAGATACATGTCGAGGTCTCCGTCGTTATCATAATCAAAAAAACTTGCCATCGTGGATTGAACATGAATATCCAAACCATATTCGGCGGCCATGTCTTTAAAATGCGGAATGCCCTCTTTATCTGTTCCCTGGTTGATGTACAAAATATTTCTTCGCCGCATCGAATCCTTGTAAATAGTATTACAGATATAAATATCAGCAAGACCATCGTTATTTATATCAATAATGGAGACACCCCTCGCCCATCTTCCCAATCCCTCAACACCGGCTTTTGCAGTAATATCTTCAAAACGAAAATTTCCTTTGTTGAGATATAATTTAGACGACACCATATTGCCCGTTAAATAAATATCCTGTAATCCATCCTTGTTAAAATCACCAATACCAACGCCACCGCCATTGTAGATATTGACAACATCCAGCGGATTGATCGAATCATTCTCAACAATTTGATTATTGAATGTAATTCCCGAATGAGAGGAAGAGATCTTTTTAAATAAAGTTTTGTTTTGATCACAGGCAGCTAAGGCAATGGATAGAATTATAACCAGGGATGGAAGAAATTTCATACACACGACAAATGGTACATAAGTAAATGTAAGAGAAATGAATTTTAATCAACAAAAAAGGCTTCTCTTTTACAAGAAGCCCTTCTATGCAGATTGTTATTTTAATACCCGGGATTTTGTGTCAGGTTAGGATTCGATGCCCTTGCGCTCTGCGGTATTGGCAAGAGTGTCCAGTTTGCGTTAATTGCTGTATTGTATAAACCATGCTTTTGTCCATCATGTGTTGGACCGGGCGCCGGATTTGGAACAGGTTCATAGCTTCCTGCTACAGTTCCGTTAGCGGTATTGATAAAACCTACAGCTACATCTGTACCTGCTCTTAGAAGATCAAAGAATGTAGAATATTCGCCAGATAATTCATGCCTGTATTCGCTCAATACCATTTGAAGAGGATCAGTGATAGGCTGACCCGGATCCCCTTTATAATCTGCACTATCCTGTATCGTTGCAGGTGCTGTTCCACCCCATGCCCTGTCTCTTACTAATTTCAGATCAGCCATAGCTCCTGCAACATCATTTGTACGAACTTTACATTCAGCCCTGCTAAGGATAACTTCTGCATAGCGCATGAGTATCTGGTTTTGATCTCCAAAAATATGTCCTTTACCATCGGGACCATTATAATTGCCGGTTAGATTTGGATCCCTCCATTTTTTTGCGCAAACATATCCTGTGCGACCCTGATCGTCCCCGTACCAGGGCCTGGTGAGAGTTCCAACAGTATTAATAATAGTACCATCATCAGCTTTATATTTTGCATCACCTGAAGCGAAACCTGAGACCACAGGCGGATATCCTTTAACTCCACCCCATTTGGCAATGATCCCCGGACTTACCAGTTGATCGCCGGGACCTACAATCGTGAGCAGCTTGCGCTGATCGCCCTGTTGGTAAGAGTTCCATAGTGCGGGGTTACCATAATCATAACCCTGTTGTGTTATTTCATTTGGCCAGCTAAAGCTGTCTATCCAGCCCAGCTCTGCTCCGGGTGGTTGCCAGCTTCCGCCCCAATCCTGCGGATCACCTTGCTTTAAATAAAACTGAACTTCAAAAAGAGATTCGTCATTGTTTTGATGATCGTATTCATTTACATCTGCAAAATTTGGTAACAGATGATAGTTATTTGTTAGTTCAGGATTATTGAATGCTGCTAAAGCTCCTGTATAATCTTGTAACCACATGCGGGCTGAACCTTCATAAGCATAAGCCGCACCTTTTGTTGCTCTACCTATATCAGCAGTAGGAAGATCGGTCTTTGACCATAACAAAGCTTCTGCCTGTTGCATATCAGCTACCACCTGTGCAAACACTGAGTCCCTGGATGCTCTCGGGGTTAAACCATCAGATCCTGTTTGTAGTTCAAGAGGTACACCTCCAAAACAGGCCGCCAGGTAATAATACATTGATCCCCGCAGAAAGTAGGCTTCGCCTGTTAAGCGGTCTGCCAATGCTGCGTCAACAACACCATTCTTCCTTGCGATTTCTACTACCGGAATTGCATAATTTGCTCTAGCTATTCCAATATAAAGATTGTTCCAAAAATCATTAAGCCCGACGAAGTTAGAGGGGATCTGGTAGTTGTTCCAGGATACATCGGCGCCCCAGTTAAAAAAATCGTGTGTGCCGAAATTAGCCCTGTACCAAAGACATTTTTTAAGCAGATTACTATTCTGGTAAGTATCATAAATACCGTTCACACTACCAATTACATTATCCTTTGAGGCGGCAACAGCATCAGGTGAAAGTCCAAATGTATTAGTTTGGTTTAAAAAGCTTTTTTTGCACGCTATTGGAATGACTATGCAGGTAAAAGCTATTATGCCGGTGAGGATTATAATTTTAATTCGTTTCATATTGTTGATTTTCTCTTATTTAAAATGTTACGTTTAAGCCAAAAGTAAAAAACTTGGAAGAAGGATAGGTACCAGCATCAATACCATTCTGAGTGGCACTGCCTCCTATCATTCCAATTTCCGGATCAAGTCCTGTGTATTTGGTAATAACAAAGAGATTTTGTGCAGACACATATATCCTTAATCTTGAGATCGAATACTTGCTCAACATAGTTGTTGGCAACGTATAACCTACTGAAACGTTTTTAAGCTTCAGAAAACTTCCATCCTCAACCCATACATCGGATGGAACATTGTTAAGAGAACTGTTATCGCCACCATTAGGAAGTGCTCGTGCATACCTGTCCGATGGATTAGTTGGCGTCCAATGCTCTTCAAAATATTTTTGACTTACATTATCAGCTCCTTCCGAACCTCTTTTTGCGAAACTTTCCAGATTGCTTTCGACGTAGTTCAATATTTTGTTTCCTTCCGAACCATAAAAGTATAAATTGATATCCCAGGCCTTATAAGTACCATCAAGATTGAGTCCGCCAAAAAATTTGGCTTGAGGACTTCCTATGTGTGTTCTGTCCTCTTCATCTACCTTACCATCTCCATTGAGATCCGCAAAGATTCGATCACCGGGTCGGGCAACAGTGCCCGGGCGATATATGCCACCGGGAGCTGCTGCATTCAGATCATCAATTTGTTTTTGAGATTGATAGATACCGATTGTTTTGTAGCCATAAAATTCCCCAATCGGACGTCCAACATATGAACGTGTATAATCATCCCATCCCTGGAAGCCGTTTAAAACAAGGCCTCCAAGATTTACAACATGGTCAACTCCAGATGTGATACTGGTGAGTTTATTGGTAATGGTAGTCAGTGTTAGACCAATGCCATATTGAAAATCTTTACCTCCCTTACCTCTGTAATTGGCAGCAAACTCAAAACCTTGATTGCTCATACTCCCAACATTTCGTGTTAAGGTTAGGAATCCCGTTTGGGCGGGGGCTGTCAACGTTAAAAGAAAATCCTTTGAGTCACGCTTGAACCAATCAGCAGTAAAGGTTAAAGCACCCTTCATAAATGCAGCATCCAGGCCTATATCGGTTTGCTTATCTGTTTCCCATTTTAGTTTGTGATTAGCCGGTTGGGTTGGTGCAACGCCACTTTGATATATTTTGTTAAAGGGATAACCGAAATTATCTGCTCCTCCGCCATTAATATTTGACGGGTAAGGTCCTCCATAAAGGGCTTGGTATTGGAATAATCCAATTGGACTTTCATTACCCACTTCACCATAACCGCCTCTGAGTTTCAGGTCAGATAGCCAATTCACGTTCTCTAAAAATGATTCATTCTTTATTCTCCATGCAACAGCAGCCGAAGGGAATGTACCATATTTATGCCCGGTGTCAAATTTTGAAGATCCATCTCGTCTTATGGTACCGGTTATCATGTATTTGTCGGCAAACTGGTAGGTTAACCTTGCAAATGATGAAGCTAATGTATAGATCCTTTGTCCATTACCATTTATATCTAATGTCAGGTTAGAAACCGAGCTAAGATCTCTTGTAAGATTGGTTGCAGGAATACCACCTCCTCCCATACCGGTCCAGGTATTTTTCTGGGCGGAAACACCACCAACAAAATTGATCGTATGTTGGCCAAAAGTTTTGTCGTAGGAAAGAGTGTTCTCCCATAACCATTCAAATGTGCGGTTTATGGTTTGGTGATAATTTGCAGGAGTTGTGACAGATCCAGGGTATTGCTGGGCAGCCCTGCTATCGGATGGTGAAAGATAGAAACCAGAGTAGCTATTGACATTCGCGCCAAGATTGGTTTTAAATTTAAGACCATCGTAGAGAGCAAACTCCAGGGAAGTAGTGCCCAGGATGTAGTTAGTTATGTTTGAAGACTGATTTGTTGCAACACTATAAACGGGATTATTAAACTTGTTCACGTTTGGGTTAATGGGATTATAAAAACCATAATTGCCATTCCCATCTTTGATCTGGTTGGTGAGCCTGTTACCGCTGTCAAGCGTAGGTGGATTTATAGCCAATTGAAAAAGGCCGTTTCCTCCTGATCCAAGTGGAGTATTAGCATCCTGGTAAGAATACTTTATACTTGT
>Ga0163161_10002547_pt1 | contig 13014 bp, 12 predicted proteins | sample S45metaG_FD_129847 | JGI IMG/M metagenome (GOLD analysis project Ga0163161, IMG submission 129847) | Switchgrass rhizosphere microbial communities from Kellogg Biological Station, Michigan, USA - S4-5 metaG | ecosystem: Host-associated > Plants > Roots > Rhizosphere > Soil | place: USA... | reverse complement strand
GCGCGCGTGCAAGGTGCTTGGCGACAACGGTATCGACCTGATCGAGCAACCGATTACCCGCAATAACCGCGGTGGTATGGCGCGGCTCAACCTGTCGAGCCCGGCACCGATCATGGCGGATGAATCCATCGAATCTGTGGAGGACGCCTTCAACCTGGCCCGCGAAGGCGCGGCGTCGGTGTTCGCCCTCAAGATCGCCAAGAACGGCGGCCCCCGCGCGGTGTTGCGCACGGCGGCAATCGCCGAGGCGGCGGGCATCGGCCTGTACGGCGGCACCATGCTCGAGGGCGGTATCGGCACCCTGGCGTCGGCGCATGCATTCCTCACGCTGAACAAACTGGCGTGGGACACCGAACTGTTCGGCCCACTGCTACTGACCGAGGACATCCTCACGGAGCCGCTGGTGTACCGTGATTTCCACCTGCATGTCTCCACCGCACCGGGCCTGGGCCTGGCCATCGATGAGGAGCGCCTGGCGTTCTTTCGTCGTGACAAACACTGAGAGGCACCTGCCATGTTGTTCCATGTGAAAATGACCGTGAACCTGCCCCTGGACATGAACCCCGAGCGCGCGGCCAGCCTCAAGGTCGATGAGAAGGCCCTGGCGCAGCGTCTGCAACAGGAAGGAAAATGGCGCCACCTGTGGCGTATCGCCGGACATTACGCCAACTACAGCGTGTTTGATGTCGACAGCGTGCAAGACCTTCACGACCTGCTGATGCAACTGCCGCTCTTCCCTTATATGGCCATCGAAGTGAACGCCTTGTGCCGGCACCCTTCGTCGATCCATGAAGATGACCGCTAAGCCTGTCATTCACCCAATAATTACAAGATGAGGAATGCACTATGTCCACCCGACTGTCACAGACCGACCACGCTCAACAGTTTCTTGAAGAGGCCAGCGGCAACCTTAACGATGGCGGCAACCCGCGCACCAAAGCGTTGGTGTACCGAATTCTGCGCGACACCGTGAACATCATCGAAGACCTGGAGGTGACCCCCGAAGAATTCTGGAAGGCGGTCAACTACCTCAACGAACTGGGCAAGAACCAGGAAGCCGGGCTGCTCGTCGCGGGGCTGGGGCTGGAGCATTACCTGGACATGTTGATGGACGCCGCCGATGTCGAGGCCGGCAAGACCGGTGGCACCCCGCGTACCATCGAAGGCCCGCTTTACGTGGCCGGTGCGCCGTTGTCCAAGTACGAAGCGCGGCTGGATGATGGGACCGATGCCGCCGCGCCGCTGTTCATGCGTGGTCAGGTGCGCGATACCGACGGCAATCCACTAGCCGGCGCGATTGTCGATGTGTGGCAAGCTAATACCGGCGGCACGTATTCGTGGTTTGACCCGACGCAATCGGAGTTCAACCTGCGTCGACGCATCGAAACCGATGCCCAGGGCAACTATCGTTTCCGCAGCATCGTGCCGTCGGGTTATGGCTGCCCGCCGACCGGGCCGACCCAACAGTTGCTTGATCAACTCGGGCGCCACGGGCAGCGGCCGGCGCATATCCATTTCTTTATTTCGGCACCGGGTTACCGGCACCTGACCACACAGATCAACCTGTCGGATGACCCGTACTTGCACGACGATTTTGCGTATGCCACACGCGATGAACTGATCGCCGAAATCCGCTTCAGCGACGATCAGCAACTGGCGCGGGAGTTGGGCGTGCAAGGGCGCTTTGCGCGGATTGATTTCGACTTTGAGCTGCAGGTGGCCGCTGCACCGGTAGAGCAGAAGCGCATGCAGCGCGTTCGTGCGCTCGAGGATTGAGCGCGGTAGGGCAGGTGAGTACCTGACTGTTCGGGATTACGGTGTGTCGGCCAGTCTATCGACCGATAGATCGCAACGGGGGCGCAAGCAGACTTTAGTTGCATTGCCTGGTCAGCGGATGCTGGCCAGGCTTGGCGCAGAGGCTTTTTTGGAGAAACTCAGCCGAATTGATCTGCATATTCAACTACGGTTTTAGACTTCCTGTTACGTGTTAGCTGATAAGAAAAAATTGCCAGCCACATGAACCAGCCTGGCATCACCATCAAGACGACGCTCAGCCATTTCGCGGCTGAGTACCGTGCACTGTTCGCCAAGGGTCGGCTATTCCTGCAGCGACCGGTATCGCGTTTGCCTTGGGCGTACTGTCGCTGCTCGGTAAACGTGTGCCCATTTCGTTGAGAATCTTTCTGTCCGCGCTGGCGATTCTTGATGACCTTGGTTCTGTACTGATCATCGCCCTGTTTTACACCAGCGGCTTGTCGGTCAGCATGTTGCTGGCCTCACTGAGCGTTATTGTGTTCCTGGTGATGCCCACGTGGGTCGCTTTCGCCGTTGTACCCATCTTCGGTTTTGCCAATGCGGATGTCTCTCTTGCCGGTATCTCGCCCAATAACCTGATCGACCCGGTACCTCTGGGAGTAACGCTTGGGCTATTGCTAGGCAAGCAAATTGGCGTGTTTGGTTTGGCTGCGCTGGCTATTCGCGCAGGGCTGGCCAAGCTGCCTGAGAAATGTGATTGGTCTCAGCTGTACGGTGTAGCGCTGCTGTGCGGAATTGGTTTCACAATGAGCCTGTTCATCGGGGCGCTGGCTTTCCCGGATAACCTGCATTTGGTCGATGAGGTGAAGGTTGGGGTGCTAATGGGCTCCATTCTTTCCGCTGTCCTCGGTGTTGCTGTTCTTTTGAAGGCTAAACTTTGCCGTTCCCAACCGCTCAGGATCGTACCTTTCTCAAAGGCCTGTGAGTTTGTCACGGAAAGTCGGAACTCCACGTTCAGCAGACATGCCGGCGCCGGTAAAAAACACAACCTTTCGAGCGTCAGTCACGGCTTTGATGGCGCGATCCCAGCATGTCCTCTGGAAGCTTTGTCGGCTGCAGAGCAAACGAACGGGGTGTGGTAGCTGCTATCGATTGCGGAGCTGAAGACTGGGCCCATCGGGGACACGTCAGTATCTGACGCTTCTTCAATCCGTCCTGCCAGAAGCACCTGAAACTGAGATGGATAGTGACGCAGGAGGAATTTGGCGTCACGGCGTACCCTTTCTGGCATCGATAAGTCTCGGGAGAGCTCGAGCAGAAACGCCCCCGTTTGGATGACTGCCCGGGTACGTTCAATCGGCATGGTCATGTTTAAGCCCTCTTGGTCATCGTGCTGCCGCAATTAGGTGCTCACGCTTGGCGAGTGCTTCCTATGATGTCTTGACCTACAGTTAGTTGACGTGCCGTATCGGCCACACAGAGAACATGCTACTAGGTTCCTTAGGCTAAGGCCCCCATGCGTGAGTGCTTGGACGAAATCAATCGGCGTTATGCTGCGCAACGGATTCCTGTGCAGAACACGTTAGCCCTGCCCGAAGTGAAGCCACCAAACCCCGACAAATAGCCAACATCGCCCACCATCAGCAGTCCTTGGTTGCGTGTTTGAAAACATCCATTGACTTGGTGAGGGTTCAAAAGATCTATGGTATTTCTTACTGAAACGTTATCCCTAGATGCGTGGATCAGCCGGCGAGCCTTCAACCCGGTTCCAGTTCGCATCCGCCTAACAGGGCCCGGTCCAGAAACCTGTTCTGTTTATCAGATCTGTTCCGAAGCAAGCCCTGAGCATGCTCTTCAAAATCTGCTTTCATTTTCCACTTGAGTGTCTTTACTTTTCGTCTCCCCTTCATTATCCCCCCTTTTTGAGTTTCAAAAGTCATAGTAATACTAGGTGCATCAAGCACTGATGGAGACTATCTCCAACGCAGAAAGCGAGTAACTGTCTTAATTTGCCGAACACACGATGAGCGGCAGGGTTGTTGTGCGTTGGAGAAATTTCCTCGCCCTGGAAGCGCTTTGATGAAATTCGATGCAGGTCGGTGCTTGAATCGCATGCGACCGCCTGGCAAAGTCTGATGCAAACGAGTGCTCTGTGAAGCCACATCATATCTCCATGTTTGGTATCCATGCGGTTATTCAGCCAGCGCTGTCTAGTCAGCGCGTTAGCCGAGGAGGTCATTCAGGTCGGAGTCATTGAACCAGCAGTGACTACGACGGTATAGCAAGCTCAACTATCTTGGCTGACCTGTAGCGGCCAGCAGGCCTGAACATGCAAAGTACTAATAGAGCGGTTGATGGAAGCTTATATTTCTCACTGTCTCCCTAAGGGTCCAAAAAGCTGGGTATTGGATGCTGCCGAATAGTTCTCTGATAGCTGAAAGTTCTGTTGTTGAAGGTGCCTGGGGCAATACAACACCCGTGATTTCTTTTTCCGACGAAGATCCAGGTCACCCAGTTTGTAACTGGCTGAAGCAGTTCGGTAAACGACCGCGCTTTGATCAGTAGAGATGCCGTTAAAGACGGTAACGCTCTCTAGCTCCTCTAAAGTCCAGTAGGTGCGACCGCTGATGGACGGAGGGCACATCATGTGCACATGCCTAACCTCTACGTCCGTGACTGCAGATAGGTAGTACTGTAATTCGTAAGCACAGTTGAGTATGGCTGCACGATTGGTCTGCCCCGTGTGCAGGGAGATGATAGTGGCAACAAAGCATAGTCCCTCCATTTCGCCGTGAGTCCAATTCCGTACCTCACGCTGAGCGGGGTCATAAACAAAAATCAATTAGGGCACCCTGACTGGTAGAAGGCATCGGTTTTGGAAAATGCTCTGCTTGCGATGGATAGAAAAAAAGCCCACAGCAGCGCCAAGAAATTTCCCTTGCGGGTTTGCGTTGCCGCAACGCAATTCTACCGAAATGAACACTATAGATTGTAGCCCTATAGTGATCAAAAAGGCTTCATCGTTCCTTTTGCGAGGAATGGTCATGGAAGTGAAGCAGGCGTTCGGGATTGCGCTCCGAAATGCCAGGGTTCGTCGGGGCTTAACGCAGGAAGATTTCTACGATATCAGCAGTAGGACCTACATCAGCACGCTAGAGCGCGGGCTGAAAAACGTTACCATTGACAAGGCAGCTGCATTGGCCGAGCGCACTGGCGTTCATCCTCTCACTCTGATAATCGAGACTTTCCTGATCCTCGACCCAACAGTTAATCTAGCCTCCCTGATCAGACAGGTGCAGGAAGAAATGGAAGCGGCTTCTAAGTGAGGGGCGGTGAGGTCATAATTTGGGGGGTATAGGAGAGGAGCCGCACAGCAGCCCAAGGAGTCGAGAGTGCCATGGTTTTTGCTCAGCGGCTGATGGCCTCGAACGCAGCTAGGGCTTCTGAGCCCGGTCAACCCGGGCCTTGGGGCCTGCAATGGCAAGAAGACCATCCTCATCAACGATAGCTGGACAGCCAGATGATTCGTCGTTTTCAAGACGCAGATGGCGAGAAAAATACCGCGCGATTGTCACGTTTGAACAGCTCCATGCTTGCCCGGCGGCGCTCGAAGTCGGCAGATCTGTAGAGAGCATGATAACTTCAGCTTTACGGGAAATCAGCTTTGAACTCGAAGGGTAGGGAGGACTAAAGTTAGCCGCTATGCCGTCCAGGACAACCGGAGCGCGCCAGCCTGATTAATCCTCTCCCGGCCTGGTCATGCATGCGGATTGTGAAGAGGTAAGCTAGCGCCAAGCTCTTGCCAGGTGAACAAAGGGTTCGCAGGCGAAGATGGCCGTGAGCTATCATCCCAGCCCCATTATCAGGCTCACCGGGAGTTCACCTTCCCGCTCCGACCCAAGATCGATCATTCAATCTTCGGCAAATGAATGCCTGGTAGCCGCCTGCTTGGAGACACGGATGTTCATTCGCTTGCGCGCCTTCTATAATCGGGCATTTGCTGCCTATAACGCTTGGACTAATAAGGCTCGCCGCAAGCTAGCCGCCTTGAAGCGGTACCAACGTGCGGCAGTCAGCGCCTATCAGGCCGCACGTGCATTCTTGACCATGCCTTCTCATGGAAATCTGTTCCAGCCGCTAACTCCAGTGCTCATTGAGCCAAGGAAGATCCAGCGGTATGAGCGTGAGCTAATGAATGGGCTGAAGAATGATCAAGTCAGGAACATCGCGATCACGGGGGAGTACGGGGCAGGGAAGAGCAGCGTGCTTCGAACCTTCGTCCATCGCCACCCTGAATTCGTCTACGCGTTTGTTTCGCTAGCCACATTCGGCAAGGACACCGAGATCTCTGGGGCGTATGAGCTTGTTACCGATACCGACGTGGCCTCGGAATCTCCGCGCTCATCCGAGCCCTCTGCGAAGGCAGGGCAGGAATCCAAAGCCGAGGAAAATAAGGCTGAATCCGATCTCGTTGCCCGGATCGAGGAGACGATCGTCCAGCAGCTCCTGTACGCCGTCCCTGCAAAGACACTTCCCAAGACCCGCCTTAAGAGAATCGACCAGGCCTCGGGCCTGAAGATATGGTGGAAAACGCTCTGCTATGGCCTTCTCATTCTGGCGGCGCTGAGACTGTACGTTCCTGTGGCAGAGAAGCTGCCCAAGATTGAACCGGCCTGGCTCCTGGAATGGCTGCTGTGGATCCCGAGCCCGCTTGCCGTCGGAATCGCCGCGTTAGGGTGCATACACCTGCTACACACGTGCCTGCGCCTGAGTTCGCTGTTCAGTATTGATGGTTTGACACTCAAAGGTGGCAAGCTGGAGACCACCCACCATGGCTCCGTCCTGCACAAAAATATCGATGAAATCATTTACTGCTTTGAGCGAAGCAGCATTGACGTGGTGATCATTGAGGATCTCGACCGATTCGGTATTCATGACGTGTTCACCCGATTGCGGGAAATCAATTTCATCATCAAGCAATCACCTCAGGTGAAACGACCCGTCTATTTCGTCTACGCGCTGCGCGATGAAATGTTCGTCGTCGGCGAGAAAACCAAGTTTTTTGACCTCATCGTCCCAGTGATCCCCGTCATCAACTCGGAAAACTCCCAAGAGAAGATGATGGAGCTTCTGAACCTTCGAACCTTCAAATCGAAACCCTTGGGCGAACACCTCGATCGTCGACTGGTGGAGACGGTCTGCTATTACATCGATGACCTCCGGCTGGTGAAAAATATCGTCAATGAATTCGATATGTTTTCAAATATCCTTGCCAGCGGCCTACGCCTAGAGCCAGACAAGCTGTTTGCGATTGTTGCCATTCGCAATTTGCATCCCGGCGCGTACGCCGACCTGGTCAAACGGCGCGGGGCGATCTATGGGGTCATCAAGGGCCTCGATAGCTGGAAAATCCAGCAGAACAGCGCCAATGCCAAGCGACTTGATGACTTGCGGCGCGAGCGAGATGAGCGAGTCTCCGAACTGGCCAACAACGTCGCTGAGCTGAGGGCCTACGTTTGGTTCATGCTTCTTCGATTGACCGAAATAGACACGGCAACCCATGTTCTAATCAATGGTACCCGGTACACGCCGCAACAATTTGTGACCGACGAGGTGTTCGACGTACTAATGAATCAAGCCGCGCCTCTCTCAATGGTTGTCTTGGATCAATTTGGACGGGCCAGGAGCTCACCTGGAAATGTCTCGAAGGCTGAGCTGCTCACCGCTACATCCTATGAGCGTCGCCATGCCTTGCTTGGGCGGCGACTTAGCACGATCGCGGACGAAATCGCAGCGGAGCAAAGGCAATCGGATCAGCTCATGAGAATGTCGTTTACCTCCGCCGTCAAGAAAGGCTATGGAGAGATCGTTAGGAGCAAGCTTCCGGGCTTCGACGTCGTGAGCTATCTGATGCAGCATGGTTTTCTCGATGCCGACTACACCGACTACCTAGGTTATTTCTATCAGGGATCGCTGACGGCTGGTGACAAAGATCTGATCCTTTCATTGAGACGTGGCGTACTGCCTGAAGTATCCACGCCTGTCGACAGCCCGAGTACCGTGCTGGAAAAGCTTAAGAGCGACGAGCTCGACGAGGGTAGGGGGATCATCGTCGATTTGATCGCCTGTCTCAGCGCCCGACCAACCTCGCTCCCAACTGGCTCAGCAGACACACAGCTAAGCCGTATACTGAGGAACGGTCTGGGCGAGTACACCGAACGAATGGCCATCGCAGTGCGCGAGCTTTTGAGCCGAAAAGACGCGGCTGGATTTATTCGCGCCGTGTACCGCCTCGAACCCAAATTGTTTCATAGCCTTTTCGACGCTAGGGACAAGGGGGACGCTGGCGGCGTGTTTGAAGGAAGCGAGGCCCGTCAGTCCCTCGTCAAAGCAATCGTCGACAACCTGCCGCAAACCGATTTCAAGACCCTGGCCGATGACGTTTCAACGGATCTGATTCCTACGATCAATTGGCTGGAAGATGCTTCACGACTGATGCCAGGATTAGAGAGCAATGTGGGAGCCTGGGCGTGGCTCAGGGCTTACCCAGTCCAGTTTGCCTCACTGGGCCATACGATGAGTCTCGCAGACCTCGAAAGGCTGATCGACTGGCGCTGCATCAAGATCAACCTCCCAATGCTATCGCTGATATGCGCGAAATCGGAAGCTGGACAGAATTCTAAAGACGCCAAATTCGAACTTGCAGATGTGGGAATCGTGTCCTTGCGTAGGCTGCAGGCTTTGGGCATCAATGGGCTCGATAATTATCTGCTCTCTCACGCCGATGAGCTCGGTAGCGCATTGCTAGATCAGTCTGCTGTCCTGGATGAATCAAGCGATTCCTTGGCCAGTTTACTAGGAGAACTGGACGCAGATCACGACCTGACAAATAGACTCTTCGATCACACGACCTGTGACCTACACGCACTCACTGAGGCCCCGAGACATCTTTGGGCAAAGGCAATTGAGAAAGATCGCCTGGTGGCCAAAGCTGACGCAGTGTGGATTTTTTTTGACAAAGTCATTGGGCCAGACGGCCACGTCTCGGACGAAGAAATCGGATCGGAACCCACAACCGTATTCATCGGCTTCATCGCTCGGAATGCATCGTCTCTAAAGGGCACGCTGTGGCAGTCAACGAGCGCAGACTGGTCGCTGCAACAGTATCTTCTGAGCTCCACCAGTATCAGTAACGACGTGCTCCAGGTAGTGCTCGATGGCGTCGTGCTTCAAGACCTATCAATGATAAAAGCAGCTCTACCTGAGGGGCGCTGGGGCATGCTGGTAGCCTCATCATTTTTGCCATACAGCTCGGAAGTCAGGGAGATCGTACAGAATACTTGCCCACACCTCGAAGGCAAGTACCTGGTTGAACGGTGGGATCTAGCAAAAGCAGAGATCGATATCAGCTCGCTCCAGCTCGACTCGATGCTCACGCTGAGCAAAAGCAAAGCGCTGTCACTCACACAGAAAATTCAGATGTGGTCAGGGCTTAGCCTGGAGACGATTGAAAGCAAACCGGAAGCGGTTCCAGAGCTCGGCCGTGTATCTATGCTAGCCAATCAAGCTGGCGAAAGGTTTGCTGAGCCGCTGATGCCTGTGCTGCGACATCTGGTTCGCAACGCGAGTCTCACCCCGGAGCTGCGCTCTGAAATGCTGACACAATGTCTTCCCGGAATGAAGTGGCCGGACATTGCTGCAGCTCTAGGGTTGCTCGACGATGAGGACTTTAAAACCGTGAGCGCGAAGGTCAAGAGGATCAAAGTCAGAAACACCGAGTCAAACCGGAGGTTGGTCAACGCGATGAAGTCTGAAGGGTACTTGGCGACGGTGACCACTGAGGACGACGTCATCATCGCAACCACCAGGCCCTCGTCAATGACATCTGAGGACGGATGGCTCTAGTCTGAGCGTTGAGGGTAGCAGCTTAGCGACCACCGTAGAGCGCCAGATAGGGCTTGATGCTGACCTGCAAGGGAGTAACCTGCCCCTCGCACATGACTTCTCTAGCTGCTCGTAAAAGCAGCATGGGCGAGGGGAGTGCTGACGTGGAGCATGGGGCTGTTCTTGTGCCAGCAGGTGGGCGATGTTGGAGCTGTAACGTGCATACAAACCAATTCCATAGGCCCCTCAGCCCTGACGCCCTAGGACTGTTTCTCCCGGGATTGTCTGAGCTCGTTAGCGCTCGCTTAGCATCCATGCAGGCCCAAACCACCATCCGCGTATGTATCGCGATCGCGCGTTTCACCTATATATAAGCCCCTCTGCGACCCAAGTCTTCCAGGCGAAGGGAGGAGCGTCAGCTCTCGAATTTCCGCCAATCCTCAAAGGCGGAAATCGGGCCTAAGGAGGAGGGCAGTCATTGGTCCTCAGCTGACCAGCTTCGAGCGACTGACGTGGCGGTCGTCTAGCAGCAGTAGGTAGAGCGAGCACTCCTTCATGCACTCAAAGTCTTGAGGGGGACTGGGCGTGGAGTGTGAGAAATCACGATGAAATGCGGGTTTGATCATGTCAAAGCACATCGCAACACCTCTGGAAGGAGATCCAACGGTGGTATTACGATGAAGCCGGAAACCTCCGCACATGTCGGTGTACGATATCGTCTAAAATATTTCGGTCGAGAACGGAGCTAGCACCCAATGAGTGATGCATTGCCAACTACTTTGATATGCCGGGATCCAGGTGATAGCAGCGGGGACATCGTCATAGATCTCCCACCGAATATACTAGCGGCAATGGGCGTCGGTTTGGGTGATTTCTTAAGCATCGAGTTGGTCGACGGATCGATAGTGCTAAAGCCAATTCGTCGAATCAAAGCTGAAGGTCGGGTTGACTCAGATTGAGCAGGCCGGTAGCTCGCCCATCTGAATCTCAGGACGTTCGAGTAGCACTAAGATGGAAGGAAATATCCAAATACAGGAACAATTCCGCAATTTAGATTTTTACTTCTCCGAAATTTCGATCTTCACTTCCGGGTACCGGCGCGTGACCTCAAGCACAAGTATAGAAAGTTCCACCCTGACACGTAATTTAACATAATATACATTATGCGTACCCGCATATACCGCCCACGGGTATCTCCACAGCTGCTTTTCACCAGGCCGAATTTCTCTGAGTCGAGAAATTCGCCGTCGTGCACGCAACTGCTCGTGATTAACGCTTGTCCGGATAATCCACGATGGTTTCGTGCTGCAGCACTTTCCCGTTCACTTCCAGCGTTATCGTTTTGCGGATGCGCGTTCCACTGAATTGGCCTGAGCGCGGCACCGGCTTTTCACGCCGCAGTAATCCGTCGGTAATGAGATTGACGCCCAGCGCGCCGCCCAAGAGTCCCATCAAGCCTGCAAGAAAACTCATTGATTGCGTCATCGTGTCGAAGACTGGCTCAAGCATTTTTGGGATGTCGGGAGGCTCTGGGCATGCATTGGTCTGTTTGGCCTTTTCACAGGCACTCGACCAACTTTTCAGTGACTCAGCAAGCGTATTCGCGGCTTTAAGCTGTTGGTTGTGCTTGAAATCGATAAACGCGTACCAGACGTACGTACCTGGTGCCACAGAAAAAACCACCATAAACACACCGCAAAGCACATGCTTGCGCGCGATATTAAGGGCCCCGAATTTTTTCTCCGAGTTGATTCCCCAATAAATAAGCCCTGTCACGATCGCCCAAACTACGAACGCGGCCAGATACTTCAGCCAAAAAGCATTGAGCTCAGCATTGCCCCCCGTAAAATAGACCCACTTATCCTTGATGCTTGTAACTATCGCTTCCACGCTCACTACGGCCTCTCACATCCCAAGGTTTGGGCATAACTCAACTAAATGACTATTTAGTTGAGTTATCATATGGCAACTATTCTTACCCCGCGAAAAAACGCTTCAATAACCACTCGCCGCCGTCATCGCCCCACCGACAATCGCAATCCCTGAACTGCTGCCCAAGCGTGTGGCCCCGGCCTCAATCATCTTCAACGCAGTCGGATAATCGCGCACGCCACCAGAGGCCTTCACCCCAACCCCGGCACCCACAGTTCTACGCATCAGTGCCACGTCTTCGACCGTAGCTCCGCTTCGACTGAACCCGGTGGACGTCTTGACGAAGGCCACACCCAGGTCACGGCAGATCTCGCAGGCTTGAACCTTCTGCTCGTCGTCCAGCAAGCAGGTTTCCAGGATGACCTTCAACGGCACGGCGCGGCAAGCCTGGTGGACCAGCGCGATGTCTTCGCGCACGGCGTCCAGCAGCCCGTCCTTCAACCAGCCGATATTGAGCACCATGTCGATCTCCCCTGCCCCGGCGGCAATCGCTCGTTGGGCTTCGAAAGCCTTGGTATCGCTCAATCCGGCGCCCAGTGGAAAGCCGACCACGGCGCAAATCACCACCCTGTCGTCGGTCAGGCACGAAGCGGCGTAAGGCACTTGCGCAGAATTGAGGCACACCGAATAAAAGCCATGCTCGCGGGCTTCCTCGCACAAGGTGCGGATCTGTGCCTGGGAGGCGTCGGGCGCCAGTAACGTGTGATCGATGTACTTGGCCAATGCGGCGGGTGGGAGACTGTTCATTTAATGGGCCCTTGCCTGTATGTTGCCAATGATTGTGAGGCGCTTGTCCCAGCGTCTACATAATTTAGTTACAATACTAACAATTAATGTTACTTATTTAACACCAACAATCAAGCCCTGGAAGACTCGTGGACAGTAGAAAAGCCGAGCGATTGAAGCTTATCCAACAAGCCCTGCAGGACCAGAACGCCATTCACCTGAAGGAAATGGCCGCACTGTTGGACGTTTCCGAGATGACCTTGCGCCGCGACCTCAACCATTTCAGCGATCACCTGCGACTGCTGGGTGGCTATATCACCCGGGTCGGCAATGAGAGTGGCGATTACCGGGTAGCCGAGCAGGACACGCGTCACGTCGAGGAAAAACGCCGCATCGGCAAACTCGCCGCTTCTTTGGTTCAGGCCGGCGATACGGTATTTTTCGACTGTGGTACCACCTCGCCTTTTGTCGTTGATTTCATCCCCGATGCGCTGGAGTTCACTGCGGTGTGCAGCTCATTGAACGTGCTGCTCAAACTGCAGAACAAACCCAATTGCCACATCGTGTTGTGCGGCGGCACCTTTCACCGCAAGAACCAGGTCTTTGAAAGCAGCGCCGAAAGCAGCATCCTCGATAGTGTGCGCCTGACGTGGGCCTTTGTGACCGCGGCCGGCGTCAGCCAGGCGTTTGGCGTAACGTGCTTCAACTTCAATGAAG
>Ga0163161_10002546_pt1 | contig 13018 bp, 14 predicted proteins | sample S45metaG_FD_129847 | JGI IMG/M metagenome (GOLD analysis project Ga0163161, IMG submission 129847) | Switchgrass rhizosphere microbial communities from Kellogg Biological Station, Michigan, USA - S4-5 metaG | ecosystem: Host-associated > Plants > Roots > Rhizosphere > Soil | place: USA... | reverse complement strand
CAGTTGCATCACTTCATCCGTGGAAGCGTTGTAGGCGCTGGCGTACGCCAGACCTGTGGATAAACCCAATGCACCGGCCTCAAGGCTTTCGCGTAACTGCTCACGCATCGCGGCAATTTCATCCGGCGTCGCGGTGCGGAACAGGTCGTCCAGATGATTGCTGCGCAGCGCCGTATGGCCAATCAGTGCCGCCACGTTCAGGGTGGTATTCGCCGCTTCCACCGCCGCGCGGTAATCGCTGAAGCGTGGATAAACGAATGCCGCCGCGCTGCCGAGCAGGTTCATCGGATCCGGCGGATTGCCCTTCAATGTCACGGGCGAGGCGCTGATCCCGCAGTTACCGACAATCACCGTGGTCACGCCCTGGCTGAGCTTGGGCAGCATCTCCGGTTGGCGAATGACCACGGTGTCGTCGTGGGTGTGCACGTCGATAAAACCGGGTGCCAGCACCCGCCCCGCCGCATCGATTTCTTCTGTTGCGTGAGCATCCTGCAAGTCGCCGATACGCTCGATGCGACCCTTGCGGATTGCCACATCGGCGGGGTAGCTGGCCACGTTGCTGCCATCAATGATGAGCGCATTGCGGATCAGCGTGTCGTACTGCATGTCAGCCTCCCGGCGGCAGACTGGTATCAATGTCTGCCCTTGATCAAATGGTGATCGAAGCCTTGTTCTATCAGGTATCGCCAGGCCGCCTCAACCGCTTCGGGAATCACCTGCGGGGCCTGAAAACCCAGCGAAGGGTAAACCATGATCCGGTGCACATCGCCGACCATTTCGTCGATCACTCCCAAGACCCCGATCAGATTGCTGATCTCGTCAGGAAAACTGAACGACGGCGCGTCAACCCAAGCTTCAACTTCGGGCCATTGAACGGGCAAGGTCAATGCCACGCGGCGGATCGAATTCGGTTTGGTCAGAAAGGTCGCTCGACGCACGTCGGGAAACAGCGCCTTGGCAAAGGCAATGTTTTCAGCAAAGTTGGTGGCGCGCGATTCCAGGGTGAACTGATCCGGCCTGACGCCCAGCGCCATGGCCCGCTGAGCAAAAATATCGGCTTCGCTGCGGTCCCACAAATGCTTGGTCCAGTTGCCGGTATTGCCGGTGAACAGCAGATGCTCGGCAACGCCTTTGCTCAGCAATTGGCAGGCGTAATCGCAGACTCTGAGGTCGTAGGAGCCGCAGACCACGATCAGTTCACACTGATTGTGCGTGCGCCTGGCGCCAAGGAATTCCCAAAGAACGCGAGCGTGTTGCAGGGTCTGGGTCATGGTCGGGCGAACCTCTGTGCAATGTGTCCACTGATGCGCAGGCCGCCCTCGGTGTAAGCGTGTGGCCCCGCCTCTGTCCGCGAGATCGCGAGTGCGGTGAAATCGGCATACGCACACAGCGCACCGTGCGCGGTCAGGGTTGGGTCATCGCCAATGCCGATACACAAGGCGCCGCTGCTGATCGCCGATTGCACGCCGCTGACGGAGTCCTCGAAGACCAGACATTCATCGCTCTGACGCGCCAATTGAGCCGCCGCCAGGCGATAGGGATCGGGGGCCGGTTTGCCACTGCGTACGTCGTCTCGGCAAATGATGCAGTCAAAGACCGACGTCAGATGGTGTTGCTGCAGAACATGCTCGACACGTGCCCGCCAGCTGCTGGTGACCAGGGCCAGGGGCACCGCGCAATCCTTGAGCAGCGTGATAAATGCCGCGACGCCCGGCACCAGCGAACAGTCGGAAAGCTCTTCAAGGGTATCGACCTTTTGCTTGATTACCACCCGTTCCTGCTCGTCAAACTGCCCGAACAAGGCCTGTAGCGTGTAGCCGCCCGGGCGCCCGTGAATGTGCTCGTGGATAAACGCCTGGTCGACTTTGATGCCGTACTGGCGCGCGACTGTGGTCCAGGCCGCTTCAATGACCTCGCGAGACTGGATCAGCACGCCGTCCATATCAAAGCAGACGGCGGTAAAGGTTCGTTGTGTCATGAGTTGAACTTCGCATTTTCAAATGAGCGAGAAATGCCAGCATTGTGCCCACCAGGGCAAACAGCGCCATCACGTAATAGGACCACTGCGGGTGAGTTTCGTACAAATACCCGGCGAAGGGCGTCGCCAGCCCCATAGGCAAGGCCACCGCCAGGGAGTAATAAACGCCTTGAGTAAAGACCTGAATATCCTGCGGCGCGTGATCGCGAATAAAGCGCATGATCGCCGCGTGATACGCGGCAAAACTCAACGCATGCAGGCACTGCCCGAGCACGATCACTGGCAGCGCATCGCTATTGGAAAACAGCGCCCAGCGCGCCGCGGCACAGATGCTGGAAAACATCACGATGGATAACGGCGAGCACCACGACAGGACTTTGTTGGACAGGGCGAAATAGCTGATTTCGGCAATGACCGCCACCGACCAGAACATCCCGATGGCCGAAGAAGAGTAGCCCTTCACGCCCCAGCCGATCGACGCGGTAGAGAAATACAGAGTGTGACTCAGTTGAATGAAACTGGCGGCGGCAATCGCGATCAACAGACTTTTTTGCGCCAGCAACGCCTTCCAGTCCGGCCGTTTGATTGCGCGCCTGAGCGGTTCCGCTTGCGTGCGCGAGACCTGGTGTTTCAAGCGCAGACAGGCTATGGCGGTAAACAACATGCACGCGGCAACCACGATCGGCACCCATGACTGGCTGTACTGGGCAAACAGAAAACCGCCCAGGGTCGAGGTCAGAATAAACGCGGAAGACCCCACCGCCCGTACCCAGCCATAGTTCTGCAGCGCCTGTTTATCGCGCTTGAGCAGATAGGCCTCGGACAAGGGCAACACCACCATCCACAGCCCGCCAAACAGAATGCTCAGTCCGACAAACAGCCACAAATGCACCGGCACGAAATAAAACAGTGCGGTGCACAACGCCGCCGAGAACCCGAGAAATGCAGCCAGACGCAGTTGGTCTACGCGCCAGTCGGCCACGTAGGTGATAAACACCCCGCTGAACACCTGTGGCCAGTACGCCGCCGCAATCAGCAGGCCGATCTGACTGGCGCTCAAGCCCAGTGAATCAAGCCAGGTGGGCCAGAACGGATAGATGATCCCTTCTGCCGCAAAGAATCCGAAGAAGATTAGATACATTCGACATCCATACGCTCTATACGCCAAAACAGGGCTCCAGCGGAGCCCTGCCCCACATCACTTCATTACTCGAAGCGTGTTTGGGTGAAGCTGTTTTTGCCCTTGCGCCAGACGATCAGCGATTCGCTCATGACCACCAGATCGACCATGCCTTCTTTCAAGGCATCCAGGGCATCCTGAGAAGAACACACGATGGGCTCTTCGTGACGGTTGAACGAGGTGTTGATCAACGCTGCCTGACCGGTCCTCGCGTGCCAGGCATTCAGCAGACGGTGCATGAACGGGTCGGCTTGCGGGCGAATGATCTGCGGCCGTGCGGTGCCATCGATGTGCACCACCGCCGGGCTCGCCTCGATGAACGCTGGATGACAATCGTAGGTCATGGTCATGGTGTCTGCCGCCACTTGCTCCTCGTCCCAACCGACGTAGCAGGCGGCGGCCTGTTCAATCGCAGTGACCGGCCCGAAGGGCATGAACTCGGTGCGGTGCATGCGTTTGTTGAGCCAGTCGTTAACCTCGGCATCCTGGGCGTGATAGACGATGCTGCGATTGCACAGCGAGCGCGGACCGAATTCCATCTTGCCTTTGAACATACCCAGCACCTGATTTTCCAGCAGCGCCTCGGTGAGCACCTCGATGAGGTTGGCAGGCGTGTGGTAACCCAGTTCCGGGTAGTCGCGATGGATCAGATTGATGTTCTGCGAAACGCTGCACGACTCCGGACCGAGCGCCATGGTCGGGGTCTTGAAACGCGTGCCGTTTTGCAGATAAGCGGCACCGACCGCTGCCGCCAATGCCAGGCCACCATCGCCCATGCAAGGCAACACATAGACATTCTTGACGTTGGCAATCTCGCGCAGGCGCTGATTGAGCTTCACGTTGCCAAACACGCCGCCGGCCAGACACAGATTGCTACTGCCGCGTTGTTCCAGATGATGGGTGACCACCGCGACCAGCAAGTCTTCGCTATGCCGTTGTACGGCGGCCGCGATGTCCTCGGGGGTTTCCTCAGCGAACAGCGCTTGCAGCGGATCGCTGTAATTGTTGTAGGACGGCAGGAACAGATCGCCGCAATACGCTTTGATACGCCCGTCCTCGAAACGGATCATCTGCTGCATCACCCCCAGCAGTTTCTGCGGATCGCCGAAGGCTGCCAGGCCCGTGACCTTGCCTTCATGGCGGTTCGGCTTGTAACCGAGCAAATGGGTGATCCGCCCGTAAAAATATCCCAGGCTGTCGATGCTGGTCTCCCGTTGCAACACGGTGGTTTCAGTCGGGCTGTACCAGGTCACGGTCAGCGACTGGAAGTCGCCGCGCCCGTCACAGGTCAACGTCAGCGCTTCATCGAACGGCGAACAGACGTAGGCACCGAGGGCATGGCATTCATGGTGATCGATGTAGTACGCCTTGCCCAGCAAACCATTGGCCGCGATGAACTGGTCAAATTCGGCGCGTTTCTCTTTATCGTTCCTGACCTCATCGGTAACCCGTTGGCGGAATTGCATCAGGCCTTGAGGGTTGGTCCTGACCTCCTCAACAATGCGATCGAAATACAACTCAAGGTGCTTGTCGGCACTGAATCCGGCGTTCCATCCATAGGCGACATAGTCGACATCTTCCAGAGACAAACCCGCATGGCTCAAGACGAACTCAATGGACTGGGCGGGCCAGATCTTGTGGTCCTTGATACGAGTGAAGCGCTCCTCGCTGACCGCTGAAAGAATCAGGCCGTCGCGCACCAGGCAAGCTCCCGATAAATCGTTGTTGGTAACACCCAAAATGATCATAACTATTCCTTGTTTTTGCCAATTTCAGTGATGACGTTACCCACGCCCTGAACACGCGAAGCGCAGGCGGGACTGTTTGAAGGAGGTGCGGCAGCAATGGTCGACAGCCATTAACCGCGAGAAGGCGAAGTGAATCTGTCCGCCCGGGATACACCTTTACGAAAAGGCATCAGTAGCGTGCTGTCATCGCAAAATCCTTTTGCATAAAAACTCCACAAGCATTGAGCTGCAGAACCGGCTTCATGCCGTTACAGCCCGTTGATGTGGCTATCCAGAGGGCGACGCGAGGGGCGCCGAGCTGTTTAGCCGGATGACAGCCTAATAGGAAATTTCCGGCTAAAACGGTTCAGGTTGACCTAAAAATTAAATGCGATCTGCCGTGCCATGGTTTTCCGGGACAGCCGTAGACCTGAAAAAACCTGCGGGAGCGAGCGTGCTGGCGAAGCGGTTTTTTCATTCAACATGCGCGTTGAATGGTTGGCCGCTATCGCTGGCAAGCCAGCTCCCACAGGTTTCGGGGGTGATCACTCGGAAGGGGTGAACTCACACCATTTCGTTACGAATCCATTCAACCACCGAGGTGCGCTTTGGCACCCAACCCAGCAGTTCGCGGGCGTGTTTGCCGCGCACTCGGCTGTTGGAGCCAAGGCCGTAGTTGGCCATTTCGTAGCCCCACTCGGCTTCGGCGTCTTTCAGCGGCCAGTCCTGCGGTTGACCCAGGTTCAGGGCTTCGGCCATGGCGGTGGTCATGTCGATAAACGACGCTTCGCCGCTCTCGACGAAGTAGAAAGTGCCCGGGACGTTCTTGGTCAGCGCCAGCAAGTACAGGGCGACGACGTCTTCAATGTGCACGTTGGACCAGATGTTCTGGCCGGTGCCGACGTGGCGCACTACGCCGCTTTTGCGTGCTTGTTTGAGCAGTCGCGGTAATTGCACGCTGTCACGATTGACGCCCAGGCTGTGGCCGTAAATCAGCGTGTTGCAGATGACGGCGGAATTCACGCCGTCCTTTGCCGCCGCGAGAATAAGGTTGTCGATGGCCACACGCGCGGCTTTGTCGACGGTCGGCTCTGGCAGGTTGTCTTCGTAGTAGATGACGTCACTGGATTTGCCGCCCGACGCATCACCAACGATGCTCGAACCGCTGGTGTGCAGGAACACTTTGTTGGAACCGCGCAAGGCATCGAGCAACGCTTCGACGGCGCCGCGATGATCGCTGCTGGCGGCGTTGATCACCGCATCAGCGACGCGGGCCTGTTCGGCGAGCAGGGCTTTGTCATCGAGAGTGCCGATGACCGCGGTGATGCCGAGCGCTTTCAGCTCTTCAGCCTGTTCGGCGCTGCGCACCAGGCCTGTGACTTTATGCCCGGCCTTGACCAGACCGGTAGCGATCGAGCCGCCGATAAAACCGGCAGCGCCGGTGACGAATACGTTCATGGAGAAACTCCCTGCGTGAGTAAGTGATGGGACGAGTATCTGCCCGTGAGCCGGAGGGAAAAACCCGCCCCTGCCCAATTCACTCTTGCGCAGAGGTCACGAATCAGCCCTTGAAATCAGCGCTGGCGTAGGCGGCGAGTTTGCTCTGGATAAAATCGAGGAAGCACTGAATGCGCAGCGCCAGTTGCGAGTTACGGTAGTACACGGCGTTGATCGGTTGGCGATAACCGCTGTTGAATTCACCGAGCAGGACTTTCAGGCGCCCGGCCCGAATGTCATCGATGGTCATGAAGTGCGACAGACAGGCGATGCCCTGCCCTTCCAGCGCCAGGTGGCGCACGGTCTCGCCGCTGGAGGCGCTGATTGCCGGGGTGATCGGCCAGCGATCGCCGTGGACATAGCGCAGCGGCCATTGGTTGAGGCCTTCGTTCTGGGTGAAGCCGAGCAAGGTGTGTTCGCTCAGGTCGGCGACTTGCTGCGGCGCGCCGTGTTTTTCCAGATAGGCCGGGCTGGCGACGATCAGCAGCGGACTGCAACCGAGCGAGCGCGCGTGCAACGTCGAGTCGGCGAGAGTGCCGATGCGGATGGCGATGTCGGTGCTTTGTTCCAGCAGGTCAATGATCAGGTCATTGCTGTTGAGTTCGAGCTGGATGTCCGGATAGAGGCGGCGGAATTCGTCGATATACGGGACCACCGCGTGGAGCATGAACGGCGATGCGGCATTGATCCGCAAGCGCCCGGACGGGGTTTGCTGGCGCGAGGACAGGCGTTCTTCGAGTTGATCCATTTGATCGAGAATCAACTTGGCCTGTTCGAAGAAATACTTGCCCTCTTCGGTCAGATCCATGCGCCGCGTGGTGCGGTTGATCAGCGTGGTATCGAGCTTGGCTTCCAGCTTCGACAACGTGCGGCTGACCGCCGACGGCGTTTGCCCGACTTGCTCGGCGGCGGCGGAAATCGAACCGCATTCGATCACGCAGACGAAAATCTGCAACTCATCGGATCTGGCTTTCACGGGTGTCCTCTTTGAGATCGCCAAGATCGCAGATGACTGCAACTCTCTGTAGGAGCTGCCGCAGGCTGCGATCTTTTGCTGTTACCACCGATAGTAGCCCGAAACCATTCAGGCCTTGAGACCAAACACCTCGGTCAAATGCTGCTCATAACGCGCCACATCAGCCTCAATGTTCGGCCGCTTCATCACGTCCACACACAAAAAGGTCGGCAACCCGGTCATGCCCAAAAATTCATTGGCCTTGTGAAACGGGAAGTACACCGCATCCACGCCTTTGGCTTCAAAGAAGTCAGTCGGGTCATCGAACGCTTGCTGCGGTGCATTCCAGGTCAGCGACAGCATGTATTGCTTGCCCTGAATCAGACCACCGCTGCCGTACTTCTGCGAGGCGTCGGAACGGGTGCGGCCATCGCTGGCGTAGAGGCTGCCGTGGCCTTCGGTGAAGACTTCGTCGAGGTACTTTTTCACCGTCCAGGGTGCGCCCATCCACCAGCCTGGCATCTGATAAATGATCACGTCGGCCCAGAGAAATTTCGCCACCTCTTCGGCAGCGTCGTAGCCCTCGTCGATGAAGGTGGTTTTGACGTCGACACCGCCGCGATCCAGCACGCTCAGTGCAGCTTCGTGCAGGGTGGTGTTGTAGCGACCGTCGGAGTGAGCGAATTTTTTACCGCCATTGAGCAACAGCACTTTTTTCATGAGAAAGCCTCGGCGCAGCCATTGGGCTGGGTGGAGAAGAGAAATGGGAATGGCGGCAGATTAACGATCCGCCTCGCGCGGAATAAGCCGGTTTTGCGCAAAATACATTTGATCAAAAAGCACGAATCGAATGCCGATTGTTGCCATAGCATTTGCGGCCATCAGAATTTGAGGAGTTGCTGCGATGAGTGAACGCCAGGGTTTTATCCTGCACGCCAAGACCCGCCCGGAAAAAGCCGAGGCCTTCGAGGCGCTGTTTCGCGCCTACGTTGAGCCAAGTCGCGCCGAGCCGGGCTGCATCGAGTACCACATGCTGCGCGACAAGGAAGATCCGTCGCTGTTTATCTTCTACGAGATCTGGGCGTCGCAAGCGCATCTGGATGTGCATTCGAATCTACCGCACATGAAGGCGTTTTTTGAACGGCGCATGGATTATCTGGAGCGTGATTTTGATATCCGCCAGATCGAGATGCTCAGCGAAGCCTCGGCTAACCGCTGATCAACAAATGGGCGCCGAGCGCGCCCAGACCGATAAAGAACACCCGCTTGAACAGCACGGCGCTGATGCGTTCGCGCAGCCATTGACCAAGCAACATGCCGAGAATGGCCGGGATCAGCGCCAGCAGCGAAGCGCTTAGTTCGCCGCCACCGAGCGCGCCACGCCAGAGCAATCCAGCGGCCAATGCCAACGTTGAAACGGTGAATGACAGGCCCAGCGCCTGCACCAGTTGATCGCGATTCAAGCCAAGCGCTTGCAGGTATGGCACCGCCGGAATCACGAAGACGCCGGTGGCCGAGGTGATGACGCCGGTGATCAAACCGCACGCCGGGCCAAGCCAACCTTCATGACGCGGATTTATGCTCAGCGTTGGCAGAAACAAGCCACTCAACGCATAGAGCAACAGCGCCGCGCCCAACCCGCGCACCACCCAATGCCCGCCCGCCATGCCGATCGATAACGTGCCGATTGCGGTGCCGAAGAAGATCATCAGCAGCATCGGCCAGAGGCGTTTGATCAATCCTTTCAGATGACCGCCGAATGCCAGTTGCCAGACATTGGTCAGGGTGGCCGGGATGATCAGCAACGCGGCTGCCTGCGACGGCGCCATAGCCAGACCGAGCAAGCCCATGGCAACGGTGGGCAAGCCGAGGCCGATCACGCCTTTGATCAGGCCTGCGAGGATGAAGGTCGCGATGACCAGCATAGACAGGGCCAGGTCGAGGTGTTGGTAGAAATCTGTGAGTGTGTGCATGGCGCTACTCTGCGCCAGTCAGGGTTGGCTGAAAATCTGCCATATACTGAGGCTGCCTCTCTCCTGACAAGAGGCTGATATTTTTTTGAAGCTGTTGGCCTCATCGCTGGCAAGCCAGCTCCCACAGTATTTTTGTTGTTCGCACATTTTGAGATCAACACTGAAACCTGTGGGAGCTGGCCTGCCAGCGATGGGCCAGCCCAGACACCACAAAAACCAGAGGCTGCCAATCATGCACTTCGACCTCACCGACCTGCGCCTCTACCTGCACATCCTCGACACCGGCAACATCACCGCTGGCGCCGCCCGCAGCCATTTATCCCTGGCCGCCGCCAGCGCCAGGATCCGTGCCATGGAAGCCTCACTCGGCACCGATTTTCTCGAGCGCGGCCGCCGTGGCGTCACGCCGACACCGGCCGGCAAAGCCCTCGCCCAGCATGCGCGCATCCTTCTGCAACAAGCCGAACGCCTGCAGCAAGATCTGGCCGACTATGCCCAAGGCGTCAAAGGTCAGGTGCGCTTGCTGTGCAACACGACCGCGATCACCGAATACCTGCCGGAAGTACTCGCAGACTTCCTGCGCGATCATCCCAATCTCGACATCGACTTGCAGGAACTGCCCAGCGCGCGCATCACCCACGCCCTGCGTCAGGGTGCGGCGGATTTAGGGATTGTGTCCGACGCAGTGGACACCAGCGACCTGCAGACCCAGCCATTTCGCGACGATCCGCTGGTGCTGATTCTGCCTCTCGACCACCCATTGTCTGACGCCACTGAGGTCAGTTTCAGCGACGCTTTGCACCATGACTTCGTAGGACTCAGCGCCGACAGCGCTCTGGCGATTTACCTGGAGGAACAAGCCCTGCACAGCGGCGCGCGAATGCAGGTGCGTATCCGTGCCGACGGTTTCGATGGGGTAATGCGCATGGTCGGCCGTGGCGCCGGGCTGGCCATCGTGCCGCTGGCCGCCGTCGAACGCGCGGGGCAGCGCTCATTCAACAGCGTGACATTGAACGAACCCTGGGCGCGCCGCACGTTGATGCTGTGCGCCAAGGATTTCACCGCCCTGCCCGGTTACGCCAAAGCCCTGCTGCACGCCTTGACTCTCCCCTAAGGGGCAGACTTCATCCTTGGCTTTTCTTCAGCACGGACAACGACATGGGCAAACGCATTCTGCTGATTCTCGGCCATCCATCCGGCACGAGTTTCTGCGCCGCACTGGCCGAGCGTTACGTCCAGTCAGCGATCGACGCCGGCCACGAAGTTCGTCAGTTGCGCCTCGGCGAACTGGATTTTGACCCGGTGCTGCGCGAAGGTTATCGACAGATCCAGGCGCTGGAAGAGGCCTTGAGCGTGGCGCAGTCCGACATCCTTTGGGCCGAACACCTGACGCTGGTTTACCCAATCTGGTGGGGTGGGATTCCGGCGTTGCTCAAAGGCTTTTTTGACCGAGTGTTCCTGCCCGGTTTCGCCTTCAAATACCGTAAAGGCAAAGCCTTCCCCGATAAGCTGCTGAAGGGGCGCACCGCGCATTTACTGGTGACCATGGACACGCCGCCCTGGTACTACCGCTGGTTTTATCGCATGCCCGGTCTGCATCAGGTACGCAAGACCACGCTGGAATTCTGCGGGATCAAACCGTTGCGCACCCTGACGTTTGGCCCGGTTCTTGGCTCAAGTGACCACCAGCGAAAAGCCTGGCTACGGCAGGCACAGGCTATCGCCGCTCACTGACTCTGCTGATAATGCAGCGCGCTGTTTCCCACTGAAAAAGGACTTTTATGTACATCGGCCAAGCCGCGCAACGCTCCGGCACCACCATTAAAAGCATCCGGCATTACGAATCGATCGGCCTGCTGCCCAAGCCCCGGCGGCAGGGCAATTACCGCCTCTACGATCAGCAGACCGTCGAGTTGCTGGTGTTCATCAAATGCGCCAAAGACATGGGTTTTCGTCTCAAGGAACTGCAGGTGATTTTCGCCGACCATCAGGGTGAGGCAATGCCTTGGGCACGTGCGCAGCAGGCCATCGAAGCGAAGAAACGCGAAATCAGCAACACCCTGGCCGAACTCACCCGGCAATTCGCGCAACTGGAGGTATTCGAATCCAGCCTCGAACAGGCCCGAGCCGAATGCCCGCTGGAAAAACTCTGAGCCTGCGCGCGTTTCTGAGCAGTTCGATGTCGACCCCAGACAACTGAGCACTGACCGGGCGCTATAGGGTGCGAGTTCATTTCTCAAGCCCACTGCCCGGAGTCCTCATGACCGCGACCGCCCCTATCACCGTTCTGCGCGACACCCACCCGCTGCCGATACTCGACGCCTGCAAATGGGAAAAACTCGAAGGCGACCCGCACACCGTCAACCTCAATGCCTACACCAGCGAAGACGGCAGCAAGATCATGGGCACGTGGATCTGCACACCAGGCAAGTGGCGCGTTGATTATGTGAAGTGGGAGTACTGCCATTTCCAGGAAGGCTACTGCGTGATCACCCCGGACGGCATGGCGCCGATTCACCTGCGTGCTGGCGATATCTTTGTGGTTGAACCGGGCATGAAAGGCACGTGGGAAGTGGTCGAGACCGTGCGCAAATATTTCGTGTTTGCCTGATGCAAAAAAGCCGGGAGATCACCCGACGTGATTTCCCGGCAAATGTCCCAGATTCACTCAAATCCCTGTGGGAGCTAGCCTGCTAGCGATTGCGATCAATCTGGCAAAAATGAGTTGCCTGACACTCAGCCATCGCTAGCAGGCTAGCTCCCACAGTTTGTTCAGCGCTGTCCTTCTATTGCAGGCTTGCGATAGCTGTTGATTATCGCCGAGAAATCCTTCCCGCCGTCCCCGCGCTGACTCATCGCCTGATACAACTGCTGCGCCACCGCGCCGAGCACCACCGGTTGGTGCGCCTGACGCGCCGCTTCGGTCGCCAACCCCAGATCCTTGAGCATCAGTTCCGCACCGAACCCACCGGTATAACCACGCGAGGCCGGTGCCGTTTCGACGATGCCCGGCCACGGGTTGTACATCTCCGAACTCCAGCAGCGCCCGGTTGAACTGTTGATAATCCCGGCCAGCACAGTCGTGTCGATGCCCAGTGCATCGCCCAGCGCCATCGCCTCGCTGACGCCAACCATCGAGATGGCCAGCAGCAGGTTGTTGCAGATCTTGGCGATCTGCCCGGTGCCGACTTCACCGCAATGCACAATGTTGCGGCCCATTTGCGCCAGCACCGGTTGCAGGGTGGCGAACAGTTCCGGAGTGGCGCCGACCATGAAGGTCAGCGTCCCCGCCGTTGCACCGCCAGTGCCACCGGACACCGGCGCATCGGCCATGGCTACGCCTTGTTTCGCCGCAGCCGCTGCCACATCGCGGGCCGTCTGCGGATCAATGGTGCTGCAATCCACTGCCGGCACACCTTGGCGAATACCAGCCAACACACCGTCCTCACCGAGCCAGACGCTGCGCACATGCACAGCGGCCGGCAGCATGGTGATCACCAGTTCGGCATCCTCGGCAGCCTCACGCGCCGAAGCACGAATGCTGCCGCCCAGTTGCTCCAGCTCCGCCAGCACGGTTTTGTTCAGGTCGACCAGACTCAGCGAATGGCCGGCCTTGATCAGGTTGCGCGCCATTGGCGCGCCCATGTTACCCAGACCGATAAATGCGATTTTCATGGCAGTTCCTCAGCGCAGGTTGATAGTGGTGTT
>Ga0163161_10002545_pt1 | contig 13018 bp, 9 predicted proteins | sample S45metaG_FD_129847 | JGI IMG/M metagenome (GOLD analysis project Ga0163161, IMG submission 129847) | Switchgrass rhizosphere microbial communities from Kellogg Biological Station, Michigan, USA - S4-5 metaG | ecosystem: Host-associated > Plants > Roots > Rhizosphere > Soil | place: USA: Michigan... | reverse complement strand
CGGCGGTAACAGGGGTTCGAGTCCCCTAGGGGACGCCATTTGCGGGAATAGCTCAGTTGGTAGAGCACGACCTTGCCAAGGTCGGGGTCGCGAGTTCGAGTCTCGTTTCCCGCTCCAATTCAAAGAAAAAGCCACTCAAGCGAGTGGCTTTTTTTTGTCTGCGATTTATATAACAGCGCTGATCGTATTGATCGTTCCCACGCTCTGCGTGGGCATGCATCCCGTGACGCTCCGCGTCACCTTGCGCACCTGCCGTATTTTGCGCTGAAAGCAGGACGCGGAGCGTCCAGGGCGGCATTCCCACGCAGAGCGTGGGAACGATCAATGGTGTTAAACAGCATTCACCGCTTGAGCCAGCCGCAACGTAGCCTGACGGATTTCTGCCTGATTGAGCGACGCAAAGCCCAAGCGCAGCGCATTCTCCGGCTGGCCCGTCGGCGAGAACTGCCGGCCGCTGCGCACCACCAGTCCGTGGCCCAGGGCTGTTTTTACCATTCGATCCACGTCGATCTCATCCTCGAAACGCACCCACAAAGCCAGGCCACCCTCGGGCTCGCGCACCTGGATACGATCACCCAGCGACTCGTGCAGACAGGTTTGCAACGTCTCCCGACGCCCTCGATATTCTTTCGACACGCGGCGCAGGTGCTTTTTCAGTTCACCCTCATTGATCAGGTCTGCCAGCATTTTCTGAGCAACGGCGTCGGCATCCCCCAGCATCAGCGCCGCATTGCGGTGCAGGGCTTCAACCACCTCGGCGGGCGCCACGATATAGCTGCAGCGAAACGTCGAGCCCAAGGCCTTGGATAGCGAGCCGATATAGATCACGTGGCGCTGGGAACGGTCACTGGCAAGCGGCAGGTAGGGGCGACCGTTAAAGTGGAATTCGTGGTCGTAGTCTTCCTCGATGATGCAGAAGTCGTGCAACGCAGCGAGGGTCAACAGCTGTTGGCGCCGCGCGGCGTGCAGGCTGACGGTGGTAGGGAACTGATGATGCGGCGTGACGTAGATCATGCGCACGTTGTGCTCCCGGCAGAAACGGTCGATCTGGTCGGTACGGCAACCTTCTTCGTCCATGTCCACCGTGACCAGGTGCGCGCCCAACTGACGAAAAATTTCCCACGCCGGCGGGTAACTCAAGCGCTCCACCAGTACCACGTCGCCCGGTTTGATCAGCAAACTGGCACTCAGATACAGCGACATCTGCGTGCCCTGGGTCAGGCAGATATTGTCGGCGTTGACGGCCAGCCCGCGATTGCTGCGCAGCATCTCGGCAAGAGCGCAGCGCAAGTGATAGCCGGTGCCTTCGCTGCCGTAGCGTACGGTGTTGGAGGCAAAGCTGTTGCGCAGGGCGTTGCGGTAGTAACGATGCAGCACCGCTTGCGGCAGCAGGCGGTGGTCGCTGGTGCCGTTGTCGAAAAACAGCGCGTCATGCCGATGCTGCAGCGCGGTGACCTGCGCGTTGTGGGCGAAATACGGCACCACCGGCTGCGCCAGAATGGGCGGCGCGAAGGACTGCAGGGCATGACCGGGCAGTTGCTGGGGCGTCAGTTGGGCATTGACGAAGGTGCCGCGACGCGGCTCGCTGATCAGCCAGCCTTTGGTCAAGGCTTCTTCGTAGGCCAGGATGACCGTCTTGCGGTTGACGTCGAGCAACTGCGCCATTTCCCGCGTCCCTGGCAGCAAGGTGCCGGGCGGCAGGCGCCCCTCGACAATCGCGGTCACCAGGCCCTCGGCTATCTTGCGGTAGGAGGCATGGGGCGAGTCGGCGTCGAGCTTGAGTAAGGGGCGCCATTTACGCATCTGGACCATCTGAAGTATCCAAAACTGGAGGTTCTAATGGGCCTAGTCTAGCGTAACAATCAGGCTTCACTCATTCTCGGGTCCTCAGCTATGCGGCATGTCATCGAACTGTCCCCCTCGGGCAAAAGCTTTGAGGCCGGCGACGAGCTGTTGCTTGACGCCATGCTTGCCAGCGGCCTGGCCGTGCCGTTCTCCTGCCGCCGTGGTGCGTGCGGTTCGTGCAAGGTGGTGGTCACCCAAGGCGAGTACCAGGCCAAGCGCCTGGCCCCGGACGCGCCCGCGCCTTGTTACCCCCTGGCCGCCAATGAAATGCTGTTGTGCCAGAGCCGTGCCTGCACCGACATGCGCCTGGAAATTCCCGGTTGGTCATTGGATACGCCGGCGCTGGTGTTTGACGCACACGTACTCAGCAAGCAGGCAATCGGCCCTGCTGTTATCGAGTTGGTGTTGTTGCCCGACGCACCTGTGGCAGTGCGGCCAGGGCAGTACCTCAAGCTCTGCCTGGAACACGGCGATACGCGCAGTTTCTCGATTGCCAACCTGCCTGCCGAGGACGGTGGGCGCTTGGTTTTGCAGATTCGTCGGGTAAGCGGCGGGTACTTTTCCGAAGGCATCCTGGATGGCCTGGCCGTGGGCGACCGCCTGCAACTGGAAGGTCCGTTCGGTGCCTGTACCTGGCAGGACGATGCCGCCGAGGCCGTGGTGCTGTTCGCCACGGGCACCGGTTACGCCGGCATCAAGCCGATCCTGCTGACCGCCCTCAAACGTGATCTCGAGGTGACGTTGTATTGGGGCGGCGCGCACTCTGCGGACTTCTACGACAGCGCCTTCCTGGATCAAGCAGTGCTCGAACATCCACGGTTTCGCTGGCATCCCGTGCGCTCATCGGAGGGCAGGGTGCAGGAGGTTGCATTGAGTCATGGGCATCGCTGGGAGGTGGCCCAGGTCTATGCCTGCGGGAACGGCGCCATGCTCAGCCAGGTGCGAACCCAGTGCCTGGAGGCGGGTCTGCCGAGCCATCGGTTTGTCGCGGAGGCGTTTGTCGCCAGTGGTCGGTCAAGCGCGGAAACGGCACCGCCGGCGTTCGACCCGATCTGGGAAAAAGTCGGCCCGCGTTATTCCCTGGACGGCATGCTGGCGGCGCGTGAGAAATCCATACGCGCCCTGGCAGCCATCGTCAGCCGCTTGAAAGTCGGCATGACCACCGGCCAGGCGCTGGAAATGGCCGCCGGGCAATTGCAGGCCATGGGCGCGTCGCACACTTGGCACCCCACCTACATCCGGTTTGGCGCCGACACGGTGTGCCCGCCCCGTGAAGGTATCGATCGCCAGCGCAGGCTGCGCGCCAGCGATATCGTGGTGGTCGACCTTGGCCCGGTATGGGACGGCTACGAAGGTGACTATGGCGACACGTTTGTCTTCGGCGACTCGCCCCTGCACCTGGCCTGTACCACCGCACTGCACCAGGTGTTCGATGAAACCCGCCAGGCCTGGCTGCGCGGTCTGACCGGACGCGAACTCTACGACTTCGCCGAACAGAGCGCCGTGGCCAAGGGCTGGCGGCTGGCGCGCAATCTGGCGGGGCATCGCCTGGCGGACTTTCCCCATGCGTTGTTCGAGAGCAAACAGTTGGCGGAGCTGGACATCCCGCCAAGTGAAATGGCCTGGGTGCTGGAGATCCAGCTGTGCCATCCCACTGAACCGGTCGGTGGGTTCTTTGAGGATATGTTGATGTTGCAGGCGTGAAGAGCCCGCCGTTGCGGCGGGCTCGAGAATGGATCAGAGCTTGGGCAACTGGCCGACGCGTCCCATCATTTCGGTCACAATCTGCAGGTCCAGCAGGAACTGCTCGACAGTCTTGAACTCACCGTCGGTGTGGCCGGTGTACTTCTCTTCCGGGCGGGCCAGGCCGAATTGCACGCCGTTGGGCAGGTCGTGCACGGACGTGGCGCCGGCGGATGTGCCGAACTTGTGCTGCATGCCCAGGTCTTCCGTGGCCACCGCCAGCAGGGCTTTTACCCACTCGCCTTCGGGGTTGCGGTACATCGGCTTGTCCAGCGAATAGGTGAAGTTGACGTTGACCTTGGCTTGCGTGTTCCAGGCGTTCAGTTTCTGCTCGATCTGTGCCTTGAGTGCCTCCGGGGCTTTACCCTTTGGCGCACGCAGGTTGACTGCCAGCCTGAAGGCTTTGTCATCCAGGCCGACAAAGGTCGGCGAGGTGGTCAGCGGCCCCATGAAGTCATCGGCATAGCCCACGCCCAATTTGCCACCCAGGTAATCCAGGCCCCAGTTGTCCGCCGCGTACTGCGCAGCATCCGTGATGTGGTTGTGCTTGAGGGCGATCTTGCCATCGACGCTGTGGATCAATTCCAGCATACGTGCCACCGGGTTGACCCCGGATTCGGGTTCCGAAGAATGGGCCGACACGCCGGTGACGGTCAGTTTGACGTTCTTGCCGTCAACCTGGGCGCTCACCTTGAAATTGCCGCCGTTGCGCCTGGCATAGTCATTACCGGCCTGCTGCAGGCTGGCCGCCAGTTCAGCCGGGTTATCGCTGACCAGCGTGGCGACCGAGACCGATGGAATCTGGTTGGTGGCCTTGCCGCCGGTCATTGCGATAATTTCCGCGCCGGTGCCTTCACCCTTGCGCACCGGGAAAGTGGCCATGACGGTGCCCGAGCCTTTTTCGGCGATCACCACCGGGTAACCGCCATCGAGCGCCAGGTTGTAGTTCGGTACGGGATTGCGTTCGAAATAGTAGGGAATGGCGTCACCGGAGGTTTCTTCGGTGGTGTCCACCAGCAGCTTGAACGTGCGCGCCAGCGGCAGCTTTTCTTCCTTGATCACCTTCATGGCGTACATCGCCACGACGATGGCGTTCTTGTCATCCTCGGTGCCGCGACCATACATGCGGTCGCCAATCAGCGTGACTTTGAACGGGTCCAGCCTGGTGCCATCCTTCAGCACCCAGTTTTCCGGCGTCACCGGGACCACATCGGCGTGGGCATGCACGCCCACCACTTCGTCACCGCTGCCTTCCAGGGAAATTTCATACACGCGGTTATCGACGTTACGGAAGTTCAGGTTGAAGGACTTGGCCAGGGCCTGGATCCTGTCGGCGATCTTGAGGAATTCCGGGTTTTTGTACTGCGGCAGGCCGTCTACGTTGAACGTCGGAATTTCCACCAGTTCGCGCAAGGTCTCCAGGGCCGCCTTGCCGTACTTGACCCGTGTGTAAATGCCAAGCAGGCGATTGATCTCGTTCTGCTGCTCGGTGCTCAGGGTTTTGTCATTGAGAAAGGCGCTGATGGCCGGGGCGATATCACCGGACTTGCCCAGGTCGCCCTTGGCCAGGGTGCCGAGGAAACTGCGGAAATCGCTGACGGATGCGTCTGCGAAACTATTCAGAATCGCGGTATTTTGTTCGGCAGTGATGTTGGCGAGCGCAGGCGTGGTAACCGCCGCAAGGCCGGCGGCGAACAGCGTGGCAGTCACGAGTTTTTTCAGTGGAAAGTGCATGGTTGGAGGCATTCCCTTGCAGGCAGTGAGTAGGGTGTTTCTGACGGATAAGTCAGAAACATTTCCACACACTAGCATTACTCAGGTGCTCGAGGTCAATGCTGGCCAGGGTGAGGGGCGGGGTACTCATCAGTCACGTTCAAGGCTCTGGCGTAGGGCCCGTCCCACAATTGCTCATGCAATTGCCCTATGCGCCTGGCCATCGCCTCACTGCGCATCACTACCTCCAGGTTGCGCGAATTATCCAGGTAACCGCCCAACCAGTTGCTGGTGCCGACCCACGCCACTTGCCCGTCGATCTCCATCGTCTTGCTGTGGATCACCCGTGCATAGGGAATGAAGCCTTGCCTGGCCTCGGGCAGTGTGACGATTTTGATCTGCACGTTGGGCAGCACCGCCAGGCTCTTGAGGTACGGCAGTTCCAGCGGGTCGGTGTTCCAGTTGGACACCATCAACTTGATCGACACCCCACGCGCAGCAGCGGCGCGCACGGCGTTGTCGATCACTGCATAGTAAGGGCGGGTCCGATCCGGTCCGTAGGACAGCGGCGCATAGTCAAGCAACTGCACGCGCACCTCCTTCTTCGCTTCGCCCAGCAGGCGCGGCAGTTCCTGCTGTGAATCGCCCACGCCGGGCGGGTTGTAGCGTTGCGGGCTGGCCACCAGATAGTTGCCGGTGCGCGCAGGCGCCTGTCCGGCGGTGGGCAGTGGCACCGGTTGCTTGTCGCTGAGGGCCTGTTGGGCTCGCCAGTCCTGGTCGAAGATCGCCTGGACCTGGCCGACCACGCTTGCGTCGCTGATACGCAGCCCGGTTTCGTGGATATGTTCCAGGGAGCGCCAGTCGAAATTCTGGCTGCCGATAAACGCCTGACTGGCGTCCACCACCATGTATTTGGCGTGGATGATCCCGCCGCTCAATTGCCCGAAGGGCAGCACCCGGAAGGTCAGGTTGGGAATGGCGCGCAAGCGTTCCAGGGTGGCCGTATCCGATAACTTGATGCCTTTTTCTTCGAGCAGAAAACGAATTTTCACCCCGCGTTTACCGGCGGCTTCCAGGTGTTCGATGACCTTGTCCATCACCGAGCCGGGATGGTCGGCTGCGTAGAACTGGCCGATATCGATGCGGTTTTTTGCGCCGTCGAACAGCTCGATCCACACCGGGCCCGGCTGGCGCAGATCGGCAGTGCCCAGTGTGGTGTCCACCGGCACGGTGTGCACCAGTTCAAACCCTGCAATTGAAAAGTCCGCCAGGGCCAGCGGACTGAGGAGCAAACCGGCGAGGCCTGCGACACGCAACTTCATCGAAAGGGACATAAGCGTCTCATTGCGCAAAAAGAACAGGCGGGCCATGACGCGCCCGCCGTAAAGGTCAGGCCGTGCGGCTGTGCAGTGGCGTGGGCACGCGGTGCAGCACTTCTTCGTGGGCGCGGGCCCCGCTGGAGGCGCGGATCAGCAGGATCTTCAACTGGTCATTGATGCGCTCCAGGCTGTCCTGGAAAAAGTTATGGAACACTACGCAGAACAGCGCGATGGCGATCCCCAGCCCGGTGGCGAACAAGGCTGTGCCGATACCACCGGAAATCTGCCCAGGGTCCGATACGCCTGCGGTGGCGAGGGCCTTGAAGGTGTCGATGATGCCCAGGATGGTCCCCAGCAGGCCGAGCAGCGGGGCCGCCGTGGTGATGGTCTCGATGATCCACAGGCTGCGGGCCAGCGGCGCGCGGGTCTTGAGGTACTGGGTGTCGATTTCGTCGTCGAGGTCCTTGCGCGATCCGTGGGACGCCTTCTGGGCCAATACCGGCAGGATCATGTTCAGCGGCAGGCTGTCGCGACGGGTCAGCGGTTCGGGCAGGTCGCGTTCGCTGTGCACAGTGGCGCCCAGGGCGTCGATCAAGGCGCGAGCCTGGCGGCGCACATAAGCGAAGTAGATGCCGCGCTCGATGGCGATGAAAATCGCGATGGCCATCGCGGCATACATCACATAGAAGGTGATGTCGTGAAGCAGGTTCATATCCATGCTTGCGTTCCTCTTGGGTCAGTCTTAGAAATTCGCTTCCAGCGAAACCGTGACGGTGCGGTCCAGGCCGACGATGTACGCCGGGTCGCCATCGCGAAAACCGCTGTAGCTGGCGGCGTTGGTCTTGGTGGTGTACACGCCGTCCAGGTATTTCTTGTCGAACAGGTTGTCGACGTTCAGGCGCAGGGTGGCGTCCTTCACGACCTTTTTGTCGACCGGCAGGTAGATACCCGCGCCGAGGTTGAACACGGTGCGCGCGGAAATGGCTTCGTCGTTGGTCAGGTCGCCGTAGAGCTTGCTGGTGTATTTGCCGCCGAAGGTGCCGTAGAAGCGCCCGTCGTCGTAACCGATGTTGGCCGCCAGCATGTTCTTCGGCACGTTGGCGAACTGTTTGCCGCTGGTGGGCAACAGGATGGCCCGGCCTGCGTTGTAGACGGTCATGTCGTCCTGCTGCTCGGCCTTGGTGTAGGTGTAGGAGGTGTAGTAGTTGAAATGGTGGGGCAGCAGGCCGCTCCATTCCAGTTCCAGGCCTTTGTTGGTGACGGCGCCGACGTTGATATCGGCGGAGTCGCCATTGATGTCTTTGGACGAAACCTGGCGATTCTTGAAGTCCATGTAGAACAGGGTTGCGGCCAGGGTCATGTCGTCGCCGCTGTAGCGCCAGCCCAGTTCGTGGTTCCAGCTGGTTTCCGGCTCGAGGTCGATGGAGCCGGCGCCTTTGTCATAGAGCGCGTAGTTCTGCGGTACGCGCATGTTGCGCGACAGGCTGTAGAACAACTGGTCGCGCTCGTCCAACTGGTATTTCAGGCCGGCGTTGGGCAGCAGTTTGTTGTAGGTCTGGTTACGTTTTTCCGGTTGTTCGTTGAGACTGCCGTGGTTGGTGCCGTCACGCTCGACGTTCATGTAGGCCAGGCCGGCGATGAAGGTCCAGTCCGGGTTGATGTACCAGGTGTCCTGGGCCCAGACTTTTTGCGCCGGGGTCACGGTGAAGCGGTCGCGCCCCTGGACCTGGTTGCCGTTGGCGTCGACGACGGCGCTGTTGGAATCCGGCCAGGTGTCGACCGGCTTGCCATTGCTCTTGAGCGGGATGAACGGCTGGGTCTGGCTCTGGCGTGCGCGCTCGTACCAGTAACCCAATTGCAGGCTGTGGTCGCCCAGGTCCCAGGTCAGTTTGGTGGTGATGCCCGGACGCCAGGTCTGGGTGCGCGAAGGGCGGTAGTACACGCCGCTGTTCGGCGTGCCGTCGGCGTTGTACTGGGCGGCGGTTGGCAGATTGCCAAGGTCGAATACGCCGCCCTGGTTCGAACCACGGTTGAGCGCATAACTCGATGAGCCGACGCCGCTGCCATTGCCCCAGAAGTAATACGGGATCACCGACAGGGCCAGGTTGTCGGCCAGTTTGAACTGGGTGTTGAGCACGGCGGTGAAGGTCTGGAACGGGTTCTGCGCCAGGGCGTAGTAGCTGTTGTACTTGCCGTTGCCGCCCACCGTCGGTGTGGCCGGGTAGGGGTCGTATTTGCGGCCGTTTTGCTGGAACTGCGCCTTGGTCAACTGGCTGTAGCTGTTGTTGTCCTGCTCGTGGTACTTGAGGATCAGGTTGGCGGTGTTGCCGTTGCCGGCGTCGAAGAAGCTGTTCCATTCCACCTTGTCCGCGCGCACGGCGCCCGAACCACGCCACATATCACCCTCGGTATGGGACGCCGACAGCCAGTTGCTCAGGCCGTTGACTTCGCCGGTGTTAAGGCGGGCGAAGGTCTTGCGCGTGGCGTTGCTGCCGACGATCTGTTTGACGAAGGCGCCGGTCTCCTTGGTCGGGCGCAGGGTCACGATGCCGATGTTGCCGCCACTGGAACCGATGTGCGGGCCGTCGGACTCCGAGGCGCCCTGGGTGACGAAGATCTGGTCGAGGTTTTCCGGGTCGCCCAGCAGGTTGGAATACAGCGCATAGTTGCCCGAATCGTTGATCGGCATGCCGTCCACCGACATGCCCACCTGGTCGGAGTTCATGCCGCGCATGGTGAAGCGAAAGCCCGACAGGCCGGTGTTGTCCTCGCTGGAAATGTTCAGGCCCGGCGTGTACTTGAGCTTGTCGATGGCGTTGCCCGTCGCCGTCTGTTTGTCCAGCGCCTCCTTGGTCACGGTGGAGCGGCCCTTGATGCTTTTCTCGGGCACCATGTAACCGCCCCGGGCGCTGGCTTTGCCTTGGACCCCAATGGTGCCGACGTCACTGTCGCCGGGGTCGGCCATGACCATTGTCTGGGTCATGCTGGTCGCGGCAACGAGTGCCAGGTGAATGCGGGTGAACTTCATCACTGTCGTCCTGGTGGCGCGTGCTTATTGCACGCTGTAGTTGAAGGTGGCGGTGAAGCGCTGCTCATTGCGGCCCCCGAACGCCTGCTCGGGGAACGGCTTGACTTGCTTGATGCGACGCAAACTGTTGGTGGCGGCCCGGTTGAGCAACATGCTCGGGGCCTGGGTTTGCAGGCCGGAATCCAGCACGCGGCCCTGGCGGTCGACCAGCAGCCACACCACCACTTCGCCACTCGGGCGTTCGAGGGAGGCCTGGCGCCCGGTGGGGTACTGCTTGTAGGTGTCCAGCTCGTTGCGCAAGCCCTTGAGGTAACCGCCTTCCAGCGCCTGGCTGTCGACCTTTGGCGGCGCGGGCGGGGCGGGCGTCGGGGCCGCCTGCACAACCGGCGCGGGCGCAGGCTTGGCGGCCACCGGTGGCGGTGTCGGCGTGGGCTTGGCAACCACGGGCGCAGGCTTGGGCACAGGTTTGGGCTTGGGCTTGGGTTCGGGTTTTGGCACCGGTTTCGGCGGTGGCGGCGGTGGGGCGGGCTCGGCTTCCTCGTCTTCGATCACCGGCGGTGGCGGCGCCTGTTCCACCACAGGCTGCGGGACCACCTCCGGCTCCGGCTCGACCAACGCCAGCTCGACCGCCGACTCGTCGTACACCGGCTCGACCTTCAAGGTCTGGGACTGGATACCCAGTGCAATCAGCACCAGCGCGACCAAGGCCGGGACACTGCCCAGCCACTGACGTACTCGAAACAGCAGGTACATGATCAGGACTTACGCGTGGCAATGGACACGGAGGTGAAGCCACCCAGGCGCAGGGTGTCCATCACTTCCACCAGGCGCGAAACCTCTACGCCTTTGTCGCTGTTGACGATGATCGTCGACTGGGTATCGGGCTTTTGCGCCGCCTTCAGCGCCGGCACCAGCGCGTCCACCGAGAGGTCCTTGCCATCCAGTTGCAACTGGCCTTCCAGGCCCAGGGTGAGGATGAATTTGTTCTGCGGTTTGAGCTGCTGTGAACTGCTGGCGCTGGGCAACTGAGTCTTCATGCCCAGGGCCGGAATCACGTTCAAGCTCACCAGTACGAAAAACACCAGGAGGAACATCATCACGTCGATCATCGGGATCAGTTCGATGTGCGCCTTGCGCTTCTTGGGTTCATCCCAGGTTCTCATTCCGTTACCCCGTTATTGAATTAGGGGCAACACGCTAGCAAGCAAAAATGACCGAATGGTTAACTTTAATTGACGATTTGAAAGCTCTAGGACGGGGCTTTCAGAAAACTTACCCGTCAGTTTTTGGGCGTAACGAAACTGACATCCAGGACGTACATGCTCGAGAAATTTATCGCGAGAGCCGGCGCACATGCCCACCACACTGCCTCGATTATCGACCCAGCGACTGTTGTTGCGAACACTGGAAATGCATCAGGCACAGGTGCTTTTCACCCTCGCCAACGGGCCGGAAATTGCCGACAACACCGCGAACATTCCGTCGCCCTACACCTTGGAAACCGCCCGTGACTTCATTGCCGGGATCGCCGACAAGTACCGCACCGGCGAGCTGCTGAACCTGGGGATGCATGTGCACGACACCGATGAATTGATCGGCATGGTCAGCCTGCGTATGAATGCTCGGCATCGCTATGGGCACTTGGGTGGTTGGGTGGCGGCGCATTGCCGTAACCGGGGTTACGCGGCGGAAGCGGCGAGGGCGGTGATGGACTTCGGGTTCAACGAGTTAGGCTTGCAACGCGTGGGTAGCCAGTGTTTTGCTCGTAACAAGGAATCGGCGCGGGTCATGGAAAAGATCGGCCTGCGCTATGAAGGCTGCATGCGCCAGGCGTTTCTAAAGAACGGCGTGTTTGAGGACCTGCTCGGGTTTGCCAGCGTGCGTGACGACTGGGAGCGCTGCCTGTGAGCGGCGATATAGACCACACCCGACGCCGGGTACTCGGCGGCCTGGCGGTCGCTACGGCGTTTTCCATCCTCAGCCCGTTTGCGCGCAGTGCCGGGGTGGATTATCCGTTCACCCTCGGCGTAGCGTCCGGTGACCCATTGCCGGATGGCTTTGTGATATGGACGCGCCTGGCGCCGTTGTTCAATGCCGAGGACGGACGCGGTGGATTGCAGCGTGCGGTGCCGGTGCGCTGGCGGGTGGCCAGCGATGCGGCGATGACGCGGATTGTGCAACAGGGCGAGGTGATGGCGACCGGGCATTTTGCCCACTCGGTACATGTCGAGGTGGCGGGGTTGGCGACGGGCCGGCCGTACTGGTATCAGTTCGAGGGCCTTGGCGCGCAGAGTCCGATTGGTCAGGCACGCACCACGCCTGCGCGGCATGAGATGGCGTCCGCCCGGCTCGGGTTCGTCTCCTGTTCGCATTGGGAGCGCGGGTATTTCAGTGCCTACCGTCATCTCGCTGCCGAGCGCCCCGACCTGGTGTTTTTTCTCGGTGACTATATTTACGACAGCTCCTACGCGGCGGACTCCGGCAAAGTGTTTCGCGCCCACGGCAGCGGTAATGCGGTGAGCTTGAGCGACTACCGCAAGCGCTACGCGCTGTACAAGACCGATCCCGATTTGCAGGCCCTGCACGCCGCCGCGCCGAGCGTGGCTACCTGGGACGACCATGAAGTGCAGAACGACTATGCCAACCGCTGGTCCCAGGACCCGAAAATTCCCGTGGCGCGGTTTCTCCAGCAACGGGCGGCGGCTTACCAGGCGTTCTACGAACATATGCCGTTGCGTGCGAGCAGCCGGCCGCAGGGCCCGGACATGCGCATTTACCGGCGCCTGGACTATGGGCGGCTCGCGCGCTTCCATGTGCTCGACGGCCGCCAGTACCGTTCCGAGCAGCCTTGCATCGCGGCCAATGGCAGCCACCAAGGACATATTGTCACCACCCCCTGCAGCGACTTGCGTGACCCCGCCCGCACCTTGCTCGGCTGGCAGCAGGAGGCCTGGCTGGACCAGGGCTTTGCCCAGTCCCGGGCGCAGTGGAATGTGATCGCCCAGGACTTGTTGGTGGCGCCGCTGATGCAGCGTGACCTGACTCATCACAAAGTCGGCCGCTGGACCGATGGCTGGGATGGCTATATGGCCAACCGCAAGCGAATGCTGGCGTCCATCCAGCGCAACCGCGTAAATAACCCGGTGTTCTGGGGCGGGGATATCCACTCTTTCTGGACCACGGACCTGCACGCCGATGCCAATGACCCGGACTCACTGGTTGTGGCGACTGAATTCGTCGGCTCGTCGGTGACCTCCGATGGCCCGCCCTATGAGGCCTTCACGAAAATCCTGCCGCTCAATCCCCATGTGAAGTTTTTTGACAGTCGCCAGCGTGGCTATGTGTCGGTGGAATTGGACGCGCGAAAGAT
>Ga0163161_10002544_pt1 | contig 13019 bp, 9 predicted proteins | sample S45metaG_FD_129847 | JGI IMG/M metagenome (GOLD analysis project Ga0163161, IMG submission 129847) | Switchgrass rhizosphere microbial communities from Kellogg Biological Station, Michigan, USA - S4-5 metaG | ecosystem: Host-associated > Plants > Roots > Rhizosphere > Soil | place: USA: Michigan... | reverse complement strand
TAACAATAGCTAAAAAAGCATCCGGTATGTACCGGATGCTTTTTTTATTAAAGGCCTCCCAGTAAAGCAACGATAAAAGCTGGTGCTGCTTCGATATGAGGGATATGCCCGCATCCATCAAATTCAATTAGCTTTGCTTTCGGTATACGTGCAGCAGTCTGTTTTCCCAGGACTTTATACTGCCCGTGAATAGCTTGCTGCTCAGGGCTCAGTAATCCTTTTCCTACTATGGTTTTATCTTCTTTACCAATAAAAAGAATGGTAGGCACCTTAATCTTCGGAAATTCGTACAACACCGGCTGTTCATAGATCATGCTGAAAGTCATGGCCGCTACCTTTGCGTACCGGGGGAAATCGGCACTGCCTGTAACTCCTGCCCCTATCCTGACCAGCTCGTCATAGTCTGGCTTCCAGACTGTAAAGTAGGAGCTCTGGTAATATTTTTTGATGCTCTCCGCGGTAGCTTTAAGCTCGGTTTTATATTGTTCTTCCGTATTTACATAGGGTACAAACTGACGGTAATCTTCCAGTCCTATAGGATCTTCCAGTAACAGCTTCTCTGTAGCCAGAGGATACATCAGGGCAAACCTTGTAGCCAGCATGCCGCCCATAGAATGCCCGAGAATGTTCGCCTGCCGGATACCCAGGGTATCTAATAAAGCTTTATTCCATCGGGCCATCTGATGAAAGCTGTAATGGATAAAAGCTTTGGAAGATTTACCAAATCCGATCTGATCAGGTACCACTACTCTAAACCCTTTTTCTGTTAAAGCTTTAATCACATTTGCCCAGTAGTAACCCCCAAAATTTTTACCATGAAAAAGAACTACGGTTCTTCCGTTGGGATTTAGTGCAGGTGCAATATCCATATAAGCCATACGGAGATCCTGGCCTTCGGTGTGGACAGGAAAGAATTTGACGGGATAGGGATACTTAATATTTTCAAGTGTGATAGAAAGGGTATCTGTCTTTTGCGCAAATGAAGACAGCGAAACACAGCATAAAAGGAAAGATGAAAATACAATTTTTCTGAACATATGATCTTTTCTTTACGAAACAGGCAAAGGAGGACGAAAGTTCTGAACTTAAGTATTATTATCAATACAGCTGCATAGCCTTAGAAGACACAGCCCCATTCCTTTTTTGGGGAACAGGGCTGTATCATACTGCTAACAGAAGGAACTGTTATAAGGATTTTACTTTTTCAGCGTAAAAGGGATGTTTACACCAAAAGTGATGTTTCTTCCCATATTATAAATACCAAGTGTTGGATCTTCATCACTCAGTCTGCCGGGTTTAAAACGGCTCAAATGGTCGTAATAAGCTTTATTCAATAGGTTTTTACCAGCTGCATAAACAGTGATCACCTGGTCTTTGCTTAATTTTAAAGTGGTGCCTATAGCGGCATTTAATAAAGTATAGCCGGAAGTAGGCTGTTCAAAACTATCAATCTTGCTCTGTCTCCAGAAGTTATCTATTCCAACCGAGATATAGGAATGTGTAGTACCGGCAATCTTTGGCTCAAAACGAAGTTCGTTGCGCAAAGCAGCTGCAGGTGTAAACGGGAGTGATTCTTTTGTGGTACGGTTGGTTGCCCTGGTATAAGAGAAACTGTTTTCAAAATGGATCAGGCTAACCGGGTGTAAAGTTAAGGTAGCTTCTAGTCCGCGAAGGAAGGCGTCATCCTGAACAAAATTATAGACAGGGAAATCTCTACCTTCTACATCTATATTCTGACCATTGGTACTATAATAGATATAGTTATTGATGATATTGGCAAAAGCGCCCAGGCTTGTGCTTACATACTGGTTCTGATATTCGAAAGAAGCATCAGCCTGGTAACTCTGTTCCGGTTTAAGATCGGGGTTACCTACCTCATAGCGGAATGCACCTTCGTGCACACCATTGGCAGAGAGCTCTGCAATATTCGGTGCCCTGAAAGCACTTCCTGCGTTGGCCTTGAAGCTGAAAGCATCATTAAATTCATGTGTATAGCCTAAAGCACCGGTCACGTGCGAAAATTTATTGGTAAAAGCGCTGAACTGTGAATCACCATCAAATGCTTTGCCTGTCATTTTTCTGTAGTCAAAGCGTATACCTGCATTGAAGGTGTCATTATCCCATGTTTTCTTCACATAGGCAAAGCCGCCAAAAGCCTGGGAATCGTAATCAGGGATCAGCTGTTCAGCACCTGTAGTATTGATGCTGTGCATAAACTCACCTGAAGCTCCCAGTACAGGGGCCCATCCGTTTATTTCTTTAAATGAATATTTAAGATCATAGCTGTAGGTATAACTGTTCAGGAATAAGGCCAGGCCGTCATTTCCGGCACCTTCCAGCTCTCTGCGAAGATTATGCTGATAACCCAGCGTTGCTTTTAAGCTTCCGTCTCCCAACAGGACATTACTGTTCAGCGCGATTTTATAATGGCGCACATCCTGTTTGGGATAAGCTAAAGTCCTGTCTTTATTTTGTGCATCAGAAAATGTATTGCCGTCATCATCCACCAGCTGGCCTGCATCATTTCTTACCGGCTCATAAAAACCAATATTTGTGCGGAAGCTGGAAGCATCTAAATGAGCATAACCCCACTTTTTATTCAGGCCGATCTGCCCTTCGAAGTTTGTTTCATTGAACCCTGAATTTGGAACAAACTCAGTTGGTGTTTTATAGGAGTACGCATTCTTGTATGACCCACGGACTTTATAAACAAAGCCGTTCTCGTTGCCCTGAAGCATCAGCGAGTTTCCCGTCAGTCCGTTGTTGGTAGCATAATTGGTCAGGAATTCTCCTCTTAATGTCCCGTCTGGTGCAGGCAATCCATCAAGGATATTGATTACCCCTCCAAGGGCGTCAGAACCATACATTAAACTGGCCGGGCCTTTCAGCACCTCCACGTGGTCAGCACTGTACTGGTCGATCTCAATACCATGCTCATCTCCCCATTGCTGTCCCTGTTGTTTTACACCATCGCTGACTGTAACCACACGGTTATAGCTCAATCCGCGGATTACCGGTTTTGATATCCCCGGACCTGTAGTTACCTGTGCAACGCCGGGAACCCTGGAGATCGCATCGATCAGGTTGGTTGAAGGATGATACAGCAGGTCTGCTTTGCTCACTGCAGATACAGATGTACTGTTCTTGCGGTTATCTGAACTTGAAGCAGAACCAGTGATCACTACCTCTCTGCCTTCGATCACACTTGCCTGTAAGGCAAAGCTGAGCGATCCTGCATTGGCAAGATCTACAGATTGTGTGATTGTCCTGTAGCCGATATAGCTCACCTGAACAAGGAAGCGTCCGCGTGCAGGAATATTTTTGATGACAAATTCTCCATTCTGATTGGTTATCGCAGAACTGCGCAGGTCAGGAATGGAAATAGCAGCCCCGGGTAAAGGTGCCTGTGTTTGTGCATCCATAATCTTGCCTTTGAACTCGGTCTGTGCGGCAGCGGATGTGACATTGAAAGTAAAAGCGGAAAGTAGTACGACTAAAAATAGCAGTATCTTATTCATAATAATAAAGTTTTCGCTAAGGCTTGCAACGACGTCTGTTTGTTGCAAAAACCTATTAGCACATGATTTCATTTGCGTGTATTTCGCTGAAATAAAGATATGTTCCAGCAGATGCCTGTGTATTCATTTACAGCAGGCCAGTAAAATATTGGGGTTGAAATCAGGCTATAGGAGGGCCGCGCAGAGAAGTACCTCTTAACGCCGTGTAACTTGCAGTGATCAAAACATAAGTTTTGATCATCACCACACTTCGTGAACTCATCTTGAAGGAATGGCTGCTTTTAAAATAATCTTTTTCAAAGTGTGCAGAACAGATCAGACAGTTATGAGATTCGTTACTGACGTGTGTCTTGTGCATACACATCTTACCATATTTGGCGCAATCGTTCTGCTCCTCATCATGATGATGAAGATTACTCCATGGGATCAATGCAATGGCAAATACCCAAAGCATCAGAACCGCAAAGGCCTGGTTGATATGTAAGCGTTTCTGTTTCAATTGATCTGTAAAAGTAAACAATTAGCGATGATTCGTGTAATTATAAAGTAACAAAGCCTTTATAAAACCCTAAAAAGAATAAATCGCGTATATCCATGTACTTATGGCATAGTAACTGTACTCAATTCAGAGGTAAATTCTTTATAAACACAAATCACATGGCAACATCACAGCAAATAAAAACGGGCTATATAGATTATGTACTTACGCATGATGAACAGCCAAAATCTGTTTACAGTTTCGTAAAAAAGCTGAAGATCACAGAATCCGAATTTTATCAGTTTTATGCCTCTTTTGAAAGTATTGAAAAGCTGATCTGGGCTGATCTTACTGTCGAAACCATTGATACAATACGGCAGCAGGAAGTATGGGCACAGTATTCTTCGCGTGACAGAATGCTTTCATTCTTCTACAGCTACGTCGAAGTACTGAAAAAGCAGCGCAGTTTTATTGTCTACAGCCTGAAGCAGCATTCAGCCAAATTTGCCACCCCTGCAGTATTGTCAGGCGTCAAACCCATATTCGAGAATTTCGCCGAAGAACTGGTTAATGAAGGGGTAGAAAGCGGGGAGCTTGCCGACCGTAAATTTCTGACGAAAAGATATAAAGATGCACTTTGGATACAGTTTGCATTTATTATCAATTTCTGGGTGAATGATAATAGTACAGGATTTGAAAAAACTGATGAAGCTATTGAAAAAGGTATCAATGTCACTTTCGACCTGTTTCAGCGCTCGCCCCTGGATAACCTGTTTGAGTATGGAAAGTTCTTGTCGAGAAATAGCAGGTTTACAGAAAACATGAGGAAATAACAGCATGAACGAACAGAATAGTATTCCTGTCACCAAAGTTGAGCGATCTGCCAAATTTGTTAAAACAGGATTCCAGATTGGCGGTAATTATATCAAACATTATTCTAAAAAGTTATTTAACCCTGAACTGGGCCGCGATGAACTGAATGAGGATAATGCTACTGACATCTATAAATCATTGAGTGAACTGAAGGGAAGCGCTTTAAAAATCGCGCAGATGCTGAGTATGGATAAGAATATACTCCCTAAATCATATGTCGATAAATTCACACAGTCACAATACAATGCCCCTCCGCTTTCAGGGCCACTGATTGTACGGACATTTACCAAGAACTTTGGCAAAACACCGGAAGTAATCTATGATAAATTCAATATCGTTTCAACCAATGCAGCTTCTATCGGGCAAGTACACCAGGCAGAGCTCAAAGGGAAAAAGCTGGCGGTAAAGATCCAGTATCCTGGCGTTGGAGATAGTATATCTTCTGATCTGAAACTGGTAAAACCTTTTGCCTTCCGTTTGCTGGGCATGAGCGAAAAAGAACTGAACATCTATATCAAAGAAGTGGAAGAGCGGCTGCTGGAGGAAACCGATTACGAGCTTGAAGTACGCCGTTCCATAGACATCACTGAGGCCTGCAAAGTTCTTGACAATGTAGTTTTTCCTACTTACTATCCTGAATTGTCGGGCAAACGTATTATTACCATGGACTGGATCGAAGGACTGCACCTGAAGGAATTTTTGCAAACCAATCCCACACAGGAACTTCGGAATAAGATCGGTCAGGCACTCTGGGATTTTTATAATTTCCAGCAGCATGAACTGAGGGCAGTGCATGCTGATCCTCATCCCGGTAATTTTATGATTACTCCGGATGAAAAATTAGGTGTCATCGATTTTGGCTGTATCAAAGAAATGCCGGCCGATTTCTACGATCCTTTCTTTTCACTCATCTCGTCGGATGTGGTGAAGGACAAACAAAAAACTATAGCAGCTTTTAGAAAACTGGAAATGATCCATGCGGATGATACTCCGGAACAGATAGAATTTTATTATAAAGCATACCTGGAGATGATCCAGCTTTTTGCAAAACCCTATCTCAGTGCTACGTTCGACTTCAGCCAGCCTGAGTTTTTCGCACAGCTGTATGCATATGGAGAAAAGATTGCCAAAATGCCCGAATTTAAACAGGCGCGCGGCGTTAAACACTTTATCTATGTGAACAGGACGAACTTTGGACTTTATACTATCCTGCAGGAACTAAAAGCCGTCATACACACGGATACATTTAAACCACATATTGCATGAAGATCCTGCTAACCGGCGCCAATGGCTACATAGGCACACGTCTTTTGCCCGTTCTGCTGGAACAGGGAAATGATGTGGTTTGTATGGTACGCGACAAGCGCCGTTTTGCTGAAGAATCAGATTTCGGGAACAAAGTGAGGATTATCACGGGTGATTTACTCAAACCTGAAACATTAGAAAATATACCGGCAGACATAGAAGCAGCTTACTATCTGGTGCATTCGATGTCATCCGGGGGCAGCGAGTTCTCGGAACAGGAGTTTGAATCGGCGATGCATTTTGTAAAAGCTATCCGGAAGACCTCCTGCAAACAAATTATTTACCTTACGGGAATTGTAAATGATGAGGATCTCTCTAAACATCTCAGTTCAAGGTTAGCTGTAGAGAAAGAATTAAAGAAATCCGGAATCGCCTACACGATCTTACGTGCAGCGATCATCATCGGGTCTGGAAGTGCTTCCTTTGAGATTATCAGGGACCTGACAGAAAAGCTGCCCGTCATGGTTGCGCCCAAATGGGTCAACACCAGGTGCCAGCCGATCGGTATCCGGGATGTGCTGGGGTATCTGAGCGGCATCCTGATGAATGAAAAAGCTTTCAATCAGACATTCGATATCGGAGGGCCGGATATTCTCACCTACAAAGAAATGATGCTCCGCTACGCACGTTCACGAGGCTTGAAACGCTGGATCTTTACCGTACCTGTACTCACACCAAGGTTATCATCATTATGGTTAAATTTAGTGACCACTGTTCCATATTCACTGGCCCGGAGCCTGGTAGACAGCATGAAAAATGAAGTGGTTTGCAAAGATGACCGTATTCAAGATGTAGTGCCAAGAACCTGCTTCAGCTATATGGAAACCCTCAAGCTTGCTTTTGAAAAAATTGAGCAGCATTCTATTGTTTCCAGCTGGAAGGATGCACTGAACAGGGGTTATCTGGACACGTCTTTCATGGACCAGGTAAAAGTACCTCAGAAAGGCACTCTTGAATATAAGGTAAAAATGCCTTTTGAAAGGACAGCGGAAGAAGTTTTTGAAAATATCTGGGGAATAGGTGGCAGCAGGGGATGGTATTACCTCGACTGGCTCTGGAACTTAAGAGGCTTTCTGGACAAGTTGTTTGGAGGTGTGGGTGCCAGAAGAGGCCGTACCAGCAATACAACGCTTCAGGCAGGTGATGTGCTGGACTTTTGGAGGGTTCTGCTCGCAGACAAGAAAAACACCAGACTGCTATTGTATGCAGAGATGAAAGTTCCGGGCGAAGCATGGCTTGAATTTAAGATTATCAACTATCACGGAAAGCCTTACCTTCTACAGGTAGCGACCTTCAGGCCTTCGGGATTATGGGGCAGACTGTACTGGTATGCGATGTTTCCTTTTCACTTAGTGCTTTTTAAAGGCATGGCTAAAAAGATCACCACATACAGGCCAAAATAAAAGGAGTATAGTCGCCACAACTATACCCCTTTCTAACCTAAAAACTTACTGATAAGACATTAGTAAATTAAAAAGGTTTGATGGAATTATAAATTTATTCCACTCATAAGTGTTATTTACCCTTAAACCCGGTCGTATTATTCCATTAAAGTCTTTTGTTTATAATATTTTTAAAATGAGTGAACATAATTCATAGAGATAAATATATTTGTACACAAATTATTAATGCTTTGGACATACTTCCGCCATCCTGTAAAAATGTACTTGTAATTGAAGATAATCATGCCATTCTGGATGTGATTACTTTAATCCTGCAAAGCGAATCTTATAAAGTAACAGGCTTAAACAAAAGTGCCAATATGATGAACCATATTGAGCAGTTCAAACCGGACCTGATTATTCTGGACATTATGCTTCCGGATGGTGATGGCAGGGATTTATTGAAGGCATTGCGTTCAGATGCAAGCACAGCAGAAATTCCGGTGCTGATGATTTCAGCAAGATATACTGCTGAAAATGTACAGCATGGGGAATTTAAGCCAAATGGTTTTTTGGCAAAACCATTTGACATTGACGACCTGCTGGACAGGATTGAAGGCATTCTGGCAGGAAAACTTTATTAAGCCCCTTTTCTTTTATCCAGGCTCTGCATCAGCTGAGTATACAGGTCATCGCTGCTTTCTTCTCTCGGTTTCAGCTTTTTAACGGTTGCGCGTTTACCCTTAGCCTTGGCTTTGATGATCTTCAGCAGATCTTTACTGTATTCGTCTTTGAAACTCTCAATGTTAAATTCGGCAGTAAACTGTTTGATTAAGGCCAGTCCCATATCCAACTCTTTTTTAGTTACAGAACTGGCTTCAGGTACTTCCAGCTCATCATATCCCCTCACCTCTTCCTGAAAACGGATCTTAGTAACAACCAGCACTTCGCCAAGCGGGTGTATGACGCATAGATTTTCGGTATTTCTAAAAACAAACCGCGCTATTCCGGCCTTACCGGATTTGATCAGTGCTTTTAACAATAAAGCATAGGCTTTTTTGCCTTGCTTCTCAGGCTCGGCGTAATAAGATATCTCGTAATAAATTGGATTAATGTCATTGATATTGACAAAATTTTCCAGTTCGATCATCTTTGTTTTTTCAGGGCTTGCATCTTCGAAATCGTGCTCATCAAGGATGACATATTGATCTTTTACCAGGTATCCTTTTACAATTTTATCATAGGGCACTTCTTTATTGGTACTTTCATTCACCCTTTTAAACCTGATCCTGGAATGGTCTTTACTATCCAGCATATCAAGGTCAAGGTGACTGCTTTGCACCGCAGAATATAACTTTATCGGAATATTTACCAGTCCAAACCCAATAGATCCTCTCCAAAGACTTCTCATAATCAATTGCTTTATCTGTTTTTAACAACAGCACTTATCAATTGTTTGAAACCTCCTCGTGATGTGGACTATTTCAATAAGGCTACAATAGCATCTTTAGATAATTTTTCCTGCTCACCGCTATGCATGTTTTTCAAAGTGAGGATCCCGCTTTGTATCTCGTCACTTCCTAAAAGAATCACATAAGGGATAGATTTATCATCTGCATAGCTCATCTGCTTTTTAAGCTTCGCTGAGGAAGGATAAAGTTCAGCAGCGATTCCTGCCTCCCTTAATTGCTGTAGCAGCGGTAAAGCGTATAATTCTGCCTCCCTGTCGAAATTACTGATCAGCACCTTAGTCCCTGCAGCAGCTGATTCCGGGAAAAGGTTAAGTTCCTGCATTACATCATAGATTCTGTCAGCACCAAAAGAAATCCCCACACCAGTTAGGCCTTTTAAGCCAAACATTCCTGTGAGGTCATCATAACGGCCGCCACCACCGATACTGCCCATAGCTGCCTCATTGGTTTTTACCTCATAGATACAGCCGGTATAATAGTTCAGGCCACGGGCCAGGGTGATATCCAGTTCGAGGTCTGGTTTTTTAAGTTGACTGTTAGCAAGCAATCCGGCTATATAAGAAAATACGGTTTCTATTTCTTCGATCCCTTTTAATCCTACCGCAGAGCTGGCCAATACCTTTTTTAAACTTTCCAGTTTTTCCAGATTGGTTCCCTGCAAAAGAATCACTGGTTTCAATTGCTCGATATCCTGTGCTGTAAAACCTCTTTCGATCAGTTCCTTTGTTACTCCTTCAAAACCGATCTTATCCAGTTTATCGATAGCTACCGTCATATCTATGATCAGTTCAGGCTTGCCAATGATCTCAGCGATACCGGAAAGAATTTTACGGTTGTTGATCTTGATCGTAAAATCAGTCATGCCCAGGTTGCTTAATGCCTCCTGGTAAATCAATACAAACTCTGCCTCATTAAGCAGGCTTTCAGAACCCACTACGTCCACATCACACTGATAAAATTCGCGGTATCTTCCTTTCTGCGGACGATCTGCACGCCATACCGGCTGCACCTGGAAACGTTTAAAAGGCAATGCAATATCATTCTGGTGCATCACCACATAACGCGCAAAGGGAACCGTAAGGTCATAACGTAATGCCTTCTCACTGATGGATGAAATCAGTGCATTGGAGTTCATTGCAGCAAGATGGCCTGCATTTGCCTTGGAAAGATAGTCTCCCGAGTTCAGGATCTTAAAGATCAGCTTGTCTCCTTCATCGCCATACTTACCCGTCAGTGTAGATAGATTTTCCATTGAAGGCGTCTGTATCTCAGCATAACCATATTTCTTAAATACCGTTTTGATGGTATCAAAAATGTAATTACGTTTCACCATTTCCTGTGGTGAAAAGTCACGGGTTCCTTTAGCTAATGAGGGTTTAATATTCGACATGGCTGCAAAAGTACAAAAACTAAAAGGCATAAAAAAAGCTGCCGAAGCAGCTTTTTAAATATTTGAAGATTTATTAAACCAATAATCTAACTGGTTCTTCCATCAGCGCTTTAAATGTTTGCAGGAATGCAGCACCTGTAGCTCCGTCAACCGTACGGTGATCACAGCTCAAAGTAACTTTCATGATATTTCCCGGAACCACTGCCCCATTTTTAACAACCGGCACCTGTGAAATTCCTCCGATTGCAAGGATACAAGAATCTGGTGTGTTAATGATCGCAGTAAATTCATCAATTCCGAACATACCTAAGTTAGATACGGTGAACGTAGAACCTTCCCAGTCAGACGGCTGAAGTTTTTTAGCTTTTGCACGCTGTGCAAAGTCTTTTACTTCCGCAGAAATACGTGATAATGATTTACCATCAGCAAAACGAACAACAGGAACCAGCAGTCCGTCTTCGACAGCGATTGCCACTCCAATATTCACATGCTCATTGTAACGGATCACATCACCTCTCCATGAAGAGTTCACATTAGGATGTTGTTTTAAGGCAACAGCAACTGCTTTTACAACAAGGTCATTGAATGATAATTTCACCGGAGAGAATTCATTCATTTTTCCACGTGCAGCAATGGCAGCATCCATATCAATACTCATCGTCAGATAGAAATGCGGTGCTGTAAACAAGCTTTCAGATAAACGTTTTGCAATTACTTTACGCATTTGCGATACTGGTTTCTCTGTGTATTTTTCTTCACCAACAAAGGCCGGCAGCGCTGGCGCTCCTTTTTCTGCAGGTGCAGCTCCTTCAGCAGCTTTTGCAGGTGCAGCAGCAGGCTTGAAGTTTTCAATATCTTTTTTGATGATACGTCCACCGTCAGCACTACCTGAAACCTGTGAAAGATCAATACCTTTATCTTTAGCGATTTTTTTCGCCAGCGGAGAAGCTTTCAAACGTGCGCCGTCAGCTGCAGCAGCAGGCTCTTCTGATTTTGCTTCAGCAGCTGGTGCAGCAGCTTCTTTTACAGGAGCGTCAGCAGTTTTATCCGCTACCGGTTTTGCAGGGGCATCACCCTGGTTTAAGATTCCGCTGATGTCAAATCCTTCAGGACCAACGATCGCAATGATACCGTTCACTTTTGCAGCAGCACCTTTTTCTACACCAATGTGCAGTAAAGTTCCATCTGCATAGCCCATTACTTCCATAGTTGCCTTGTCGGTTTCTACATCAGCCAGGATATCATCATTTTTAACTTTATCACCTACTTTTTTATGCCATTCAGCAATTACGCCTTCAGTCATTGTATCACTTAACAAAGGCATACGAACAACAGTCACACCTGCTTTCTCCAGGTCTGCATCTGTTAACGCAGCGCCTGCTGCTTCAGCTTTAGGTGCTTCTTTTTCTTCAGCAGGTTTCTCTGCAGGGGCTTCTTCCTTTGCAGGAGCAGCGCCGCCTTCAGCATCCAGAGCAGCTTTGTAATCTTCTCCTTCTTTACCTATTACAGCAATAACTGCATCTACAGGAACAGCCTTACCTTCTTCTACACCGATATACAGCATAACGCCATCCCAGTAAGATTCAAGATCCATGGTCGCCTTATCAGTTTCCACTTCAGCAAGTACATCGCCGCTTTTTACTTTATCGCCAACTTTTTTGTGCCACTTAGCCATTACCCCTTCGGTCATGGTGTCGCTCATCTTGGGCATTTTAACTACTTCAGCCATTCTATATTTTTATATTGAAAGAGTTCTTAATTAATCCAGGATATATGGATAGTCTGATTGTACGTATACATCAGTATACAATTCTGATGCTTCCGGCCACGGAGACTCTTCGGCAAATTTAACAGAGTGATCAACAATCTCTTTCACTTTAGCTTCGATTTCTTCGATCCAGGCTTCGTCAGCATACTTTTCTTTCAGTATCACTTCTCTTACCTGTTCGATAGGATCTTTAGCTTTATATTCTTCTAACTCGTCTTTAGTACGGTATTTAGCAGGGTCAGACATAGAGTGTCCGCGGTAGCGGTAAGTTCTCATTTCCAAAAAGGTTGGTCCTTCGCCGTTACGTGCGCGTTGTGCAGCTTCGTCCATTGCATTGTGTACAGCAACAGGGTCCATTCCATCAACAGGGGCACAAGGCATATCGAAACCTAAACCGATTTTGTATATCTCAGTCATGTTTGTAGTACGCTCTACAGAAGTTCCCATCGCGTAACCATTGTTCTCACAAACAAAGATCACAGGAAGTTTCCATAACATCGCCATATTAAAGGTTTCATTCAGCGCGCCCTGACGGACAGCACCATCACCCATATAGCAAACATTCAGATTGCTTGTTCCTTTATATTTTTCCGCAAATGCAATACCTGCACCCAATGGAATCTGTCCACCAACGATTGCATGTCCGCCATAAAAATTATGTTCTTTGCTAAACATGTGCATTGAACCACCTTTACCTTTAGAACAGCCCGTAGCTTTACCGTACATCTCGGCCATGATACTGTCAGCGCTCACTCCCAATGCCAGGGCATGGGCGTGATCACGGTAAGTGGTGATCATAGAATCTCCAGGTTGAAGGGCTGAAATTGCCCCGG
>Ga0163161_10002542_pt1 | contig 13022 bp, 11 predicted proteins | sample S45metaG_FD_129847 | JGI IMG/M metagenome (GOLD analysis project Ga0163161, IMG submission 129847) | Switchgrass rhizosphere microbial communities from Kellogg Biological Station, Michigan, USA - S4-5 metaG | ecosystem: Host-associated > Plants > Roots > Rhizosphere > Soil | place: USA... | reverse complement strand
ATCTGCACTTTCTTTCCAGTGTTTGCATTCTATGATCAGAATAGGTTCATCATTTTTTCGAATAACATAATCTATTTTTTCTCCTTTTTTCGTTCCGATATCACAAATGTGCTCCGGAATAACTTCTGTCGGATTGAAAATATCATAACCCAAAATCTGGATGAAAGGCATTACAAAAGCGTTCTTTGTAGCCTCTTCTGTTCCGATCTGATCTTTTAAGCCAACAACCTTTTGATGTAATTGCTCAAGTTTAATTTTAAGATCCATAGTTTCTAGTTTTTAAGAGTTTCGTCAATAACTTCTGCGGTTGGAGCATTGGATTTCACAGAGTGAATTCCGTTTTCCATTGCTGTTTTTGAACTGTAGAATTGGCTTCTGCCGATAATTTCTCCGTTTCTGGCTTTTAGAACAAAATAATCTTTATCATTTACTGCCACTCTTTTGTCATACCTGGAATCATCCTGAGAATTGATCTTCACAGATTCTATTCCTTTTTGGCAAGATGCTTTTTGAACATAACCTTCGCTGGTTAAAATAATTTCTCCGTTTCCGGCTTTAAGACTGAATTGATACTCACTGTTTATTCTCTGAGTGATTACAAATTTTCCCATGATTGTTATTAACTTAGCTTGTATGACATGTATTTGCACAATAATAGCAACCATTGATATTATTCTTTTGAGCAGGAAATTTTCTCTTAGCTTCGTTTACTGCTTCTTGGCATGAATAAAAGCTACCTAAGTAGATTCTATTTTCAGGTAGCGGAAAATATCTGCAAAAACTTTCATGCACTTCATAATCACCATTTGACTGTTGGTTTTTATTAATGTAATATTCTTTTTTCATAATAAAAATTTTTAGTTGTTTAATACTCCAAAAGTATAACCCTTTCAAAACCAATCCTTACGGGAAACCGTAAAACGAAAAAAACCTTTCAGAAAATGAAAGGTTTTGTGAATATTAAAAAAAGTGAAGATTAAATAATTCCCCAATCTTTGCAAAGAGCAATCAGTTGTTCATTATTGCCGACTCCTAAAGATTCTTTCATATTGTTGAGACATTTTTCCACACTGCTCAAGCTGGATGGTTTGATGTTGTTTTCTTTTAAATAATCAGGAATATTTTTTTGCATCATACCTTCTGAAAGTAATTTCACCAAAGTAATTTCAAATCTTGTAAAGTCGTAAGAGTTTTTGGTTTTTATCGAATTTTTAATATTGGTTGAAATATATTTTTGATCATTTAAAACGGCTTTTACAGCTTGTTTTAGTTCTTTGAGATCTTCCCGACCTTTGGAAACAAAACCATTGATTTCATGTGTTTTGAAAAGGTCATCAACAATTTCGGCTCTGTCTTCAATTGAGAAAGCGATGATTTTAATCGTTGGAGAATCATTTTTGATAATACTGATTAAATCCCGACCATTCGTTATATGCTGTTCTCTATGATCACTTACAAACGAAAGATCGGTAATAAGCAGATCATAAGGATTTTTTTCACGAATGCCCTTTTTGATCTTCATAAAGGCATCGTCGCAATATTGAACATTATCTACGGTTTCAATTTTTAATTCTTCAAGGGCTTTTTGTACAGATGAGTTGTAGCTCTCAAAATCTTCGGCTATCAGTGCTTTTTTAAACATAGTTATTAATTTTTTGCTGGAAATGAAAGGGTTATTTTCAAACCATTTCTTGTTTTCGTGTCAAAATTAATTGTTCCACCAATAGAATTTATACGGGATTCCGTATTCTGCAAACCATTTTTGGGAGAAAATTCCGGAATTCCTATTCCGTTATCAGAATATACAATATTGATCTGGTTGTTTTCACGTGAAAAATCAAGACGAACTTTATCTGCTTTGCTGTGTTTTTTCATATTGGTCATGAGTTCCTGTAAAATATAAAAAACCTCAACTTTAGAATGATCTGCAACATCTTTCCACAAAGATTCTTCGTTACCGATAATCGGAACCTTGATATTTTCTGACGAGTAAGATTTTAGCATTTGCGATAAATGTTGTGAAAAATTATGCTCAAGAGCGACATCGTTTTTTTCGTAAGATATGTCTCTCGAAATCTGATAAATCCCATCAAGTTTGTAAAGCAAAACTTCTTTGTTCATGTTTTCAGTATTCTCTACTTCAGACATCACATGATAAACCTTATTGGCTACTTTGTCATGTACTTTTTTAGAATATCTAAGTTCTGTGTTTTTTACTTCGAGTTCTTTTTCTTGTTTTAATCTTATCTGACGTTTACGAAACCAAACACTTATTACAATGATTAATAAAGCTAAAGAAGCAAGAAGGAAATATTGTTTTTGGATTTGAGTTTCATTTTTGGCATTTTTTGTTTTAGTCTCTTCTACATCGTAAACAATTGTAGCAAATTTATCATTATCAATATTTCTTGCGGTTTGTACACTATCTCTAAGTGAAATATATTGATTGAAATTTTCAGGAAAATTTTTGTTATCAAAAAAAGTAATTTTCTGTAATGCTTCTAATTTATCATCGACACTTTCAATCTTATTAGCAATCTCATACATCATATTAGAATATAGCAAAGCTTTTTGAGAATCTATATTATTATAATAGTTTGCAAGGTGAGCATAACTTGCATTCTGCCCCATTTTATCATCAGTCTTTTCTTGTATTTTTAATGCTTGTAATTGTAATGGTTCCGGATTATAATTTTTATCGTTGAGCCATTTTACATTTGATAAATTAGATAAAAGTCTTCCATACAATTTCTCATCAAGCTTCTTAGCTATAGGAATAATGCTGTCATAAATTTTTATTGCTTCAGGATATTTTTTCTCCTCTTTATATGCGTTTGCAATATTTTTTATGATTGTTAATTTTTCTTTTTCACCTTCCGAATAATTAAGAGCAGATTTATAATAGTTTTTAGACTCATCATATTTTTTCAAATTATTACTAATCATACCCAAATTGTTGAAATTATCGGATATGTGATAATATTGAGCAGTATCGTCTGTATTAAATAAACGGTTTGCGTGCAACGAAAAATCCTGACTTTTAAAATAATTTCCTTTTTCTGTAAGGATTTTACCCATTGCTAAATATCATTTTGCCTGTCCAAAATTGTCTTTATTATTTTTAAAGATTTCTAATGCTTTTCCGTAATAAATATATGCACTATCAGCTGTATTTGAAGTTGTAAATTCAAACGCTTTATCGTAATCTGAATTTATTGTTTCTGAATTTTGAGATGATTCTTTCTGTTTATTGCAACAGAATAACATTCCACAGAATGATAAAATAACAAAAATATTAAATTTCACAGGTAATAGTTTTCCATAAAATTATAAAAGATTTTTATAATATAACATCTAATATGAAAAATAAAGGGAAGCAAAATAAATTGCTTCCCTTCTATTTTATTTCTTTGGAGGTAATGGTGTGGTTTCCCCACCAGTATCGCCCGGATTTATTCCCGTTCCAGGATCAAATCCTGTTCCTCCTCCTGAATCTTGGGTTGTCACTGTTCCTCCGTTGTTGTCATTGCATGTTGCATTTCCGTTATTGTTTCCGAATGCTAAACCAAGTAGCATTAAAATTATTTGTATCATTTTGTCAAAAAATTTATTGTTAAAGCATTCGTGTTCTTCCCTGCGAAACAGATCGCAGACAGTGTTACACGATTAAAAAAATTGAAGCGCTTCTAAAATTTTTTGGGAAGTGAACCTTCAAAAACGGAAGAGAAACATCTGCTTCCCAACCCGGAGTTTTCTTCCGTTTTCTTAGGTGATTTTGAAATCAGTTTTGTAAATTTGTTTTTTGTAATTGTTTGTTTCTCACTGATTTCTTTAGCAAATTTGCAACAAACGGAGATGCAGGTGTTAGACAAAACATAGACATCGATGGACAATAAATGGACAGGATTTGATTACGGAAAACCGTAATGAAGTATGATTCGAAATCACCTATTTTGTAATACTCTTAAAAACTAATTATGTCCAATAGAAAACTACTAATCAATGAGGTATTTAAGCAAGGAGAAAAAGAATCGGGGAAAAATGCAAAAAGTGGAATAGCTGCTTATTTATGGTCTTATTTTGATGATCATTTTCCACCAAGTATTTCAGATAAGACTTTTATCAGATATTATGATTCATTTATACGGGATGGAAAGGAGATAAATATTGATTCTGATACTTTAAATAAAATGAGTCAATATATAGGTTACAAAGACTTCTCTGATTTTTCCAGAACCTTTGTTAAAACGGAAGAAGATGCAAATAAAACTACCGTAAAAATTAGTGTGGATGAAAATGATACTTCTTTAACTGACAAAATCATTAACATTATTATTACCAACGAACAATACTTTAAGATGCCGGAATTTATGAAACAGAATGGTTTCGGAATTGTAGAAGTTGCTTTCGTGTTACTACTTCTTACAGGGAATTATACTTTTTCTAAACAACAAAATAAAGAAAACCCTTCTGTACTTTCTTTATTAGGCGAATCTAAGAAAGAAAAGAAATGTATGTACTGGGATAAGGTAGAATATAAAATTACAGAGTGTGAAGACGATAGACCTAATCTTGATTTAACTCCCGCGGATGATTATTTAATTAAATATTTTAAAAAAATTACAAGAAAAGACACCCTGACCGTTGAGAACGCTGTCGGTAAAACATGGTATTCTAAGTATAATGGAGTAGTGGAGTTTTTCACTTTAGATGGTGAAGATCCGGATAACGGAAGAGAATTGAGAGCCTCAACAGCTTACATTATTGAAAAATACGCCGGAATTCAAGATGAATAAAAACAAAAAAAGCGAAGATTTCTCTTCGCTTTTCTTTATTCTGAATCTGTCAGCATTCCCAATTCTCCGAAATGTTTTTTGAACTTTTGAATTTTCGGACCAACTACCGCGCTGCAATATGGTTGATTAGGATTGACGTTGTAATATCCTTGGTGATATTGTTCAGCTGCCCAGAATTTTTCAAATGGTGCCAATTCTGTCACATATTTTCCTGACCATTTTCCTGTTGCTTCAGATGCTTTGATGGCATTTTCTGCTCTTTGTTTTTCTGCTTCGTCTTTATAAAAAATCACTGAACGGTATTGAGTTCCGATATCATTTCCCTGTCTGTTAAGTTGAGTAGGATCGTGAAGGAAGAAAAATACGTCCATCAATTGATCATAAGAAATGATTGCAGGATCATAAGTGATCTGTACCACTTCTGCATGGCCTGTTTGTCCGGTACAGATTTCTTCATAAGTAGGATTGTCTGTGTGACCACCCGAATATCCGGAAATTGCAGATTCTACCCCTTTCAACATATTAAAACAGCTTTCTACACACCAGAAACATCCCCCTCCGAAGGTGATTTGCTGCAAATTGTTTTTATCCATTTTAGATTAATTTTATTTTTAAATATTTGTTTTCAAACTTATTTCAAGTCATTGAAAAAACTCATCAAAAATAAGAAAAAATTAAGCCAAAGGCGGATGAACTAATTGCTTAAACACAAATTACACTGATAGATTTCACAAATAATAACTAATGAATCCGATTTAATAATTAAACAAAAAAAGCATCCTCGAAAGAGAATGCTTAATATTTTTATTTTGTTTTGAATTATTTTTCCCAAACCAAAGCACTTGCTCCTAAAATAGCGGCATCGGCTTCGTCAAGTTCACTGAAAACCAATCTTACTTTATTTCTGAAAATAGGTAAAAGATTTCTTTCCATATGAAGTTTTGCAGGTTTTAAAATGAAATCTCCCGCTTTGATCACTCCTCCGAATAATAAGATAGCTTCCGGGGAAGAGAACATCACAAAATTTGCCAAGGCTTCGCCCAATTTCTGACCGGTATATCTGAAAACTTCAATTGCTACAGGATCTCCTTTCAAAGCACATTCGTGTACAGTTTTAGAATTGATGGTATCTTCAGGATATTGATTCAGCATAGAATCCGGAAATTCTGCTCTCATTTTTTTGGCTGTGATGGCAATTCCTGTGGCAGATGCATACGATTCAAGGCTTCCTTCAGAACCTGTGCTCCAATGTTTTCTTCCGCCTGGTTTTACGATCGTGTGACCCAATTCTCCTGCAAAACCGTCATGACCGTAGATCAAATTTCCACCTGAAACAATTCCGCTTCCTACACCGGTTCCCAAAGTAATCATGATAAAATCTTTCATGCCTCTTGCGGCACCATACATCATTTCACCAAGTGCTGCAGCGTTGGCATCGTTGGTCATTTTACATGGCTGTCCGAATTTTTCGGTCATTAAATCCGCAAATTGAATCACTCCTTTCCAGGGAAGATTGGGAGCTTGCTCGATAGTTCCTCTGTAATAGTTTGCATTGGGCGCACCTACACCGATTCCTTCCATCATATTTTCTACACCATGCTCATCGATCAACGGCTGAATTTCTTTGTGCAACGCATCAATAAATTCTTCCGGAGTATCATATTGGTCGGTTGGGATTGAACCTTTCGCTAAAATCTGGCCTCTGTGATTCACTAAACCAAATTTAGTATTGGTCCCACCGATATCGATACCTAATGCAACCTGTTTTGACAAATCTATTACTGACATTTTCTTATTGTATAATTTCGAGGCAATAAATTTATAAAAAAGATTGTATTAATAATGCTTAATGTAGAATATTATTAAAAAATTATGAGATTGCTTTTTTCGTTTTTTTTCTTCTTCCCCACCAAACTAAAAATCCTGTTACTGGTAATGATGCACAAATTAAGCTTACAATGAAAGCAATAATTTTGGTGGGCAATCCTAAAATCGAACCGACGTGAATGTCGTAATTAGCCCCCACAGCTTTTTCTCCGAAATTTTTATCTTTCATATCATGTGTATGAAGTAATTCTCCGGAGTTTTCATCAAAAATCAGACTGCTGTTTTTGTGGTAAGAGTAGGAGAGATGTTTTACAAAAACCGAAAAATTCGGATGTTCATGATCATCCATGTGAGGATGCCCCAAATCTACAGAAAAACCGTACGAATCCGGATAGTTTGTACGTACCGTGTTGATCACTTTATCCAAAGTTGTATCATTTCTGGTTTCTAGTGGCGCTTTTGTGGTAATATGAGAGAAATCAGGATACACCGTGTTTCCTCCTGAAAATACGACATACATCATGGTTTGGATGACAAAAAAAGCATAAAATAAGCCGGTAATAGAAAATATTAATGCAAAAATAGAAGCATAGAACCCTAAAATGTTGTGAAGATCATAGTTTTTTCTTTTCCAACTTTTAATATTTTTCCATCTGAATGAGAACCTCTGTTTTCTTGCTGCTTTATTTTTTGGCCACCATAGGATAATGCCTGAAATCAACATGATAATAAAAATAATGACGGGAATTCCGACTACATATTTTCCCCAATCCTGCTTTAACAAAAAACTCCAGTGAATCATTTTTACAATCTGGAAAAAGCCGTTTTTCTCATCGTAAATCCGCAGCACTTTTCCATTGTAAGGATTTACATAAGCGACTTTATAGATGGGAAATTCATCAAAATAATTCCAGGCAGTTGTATTGTGTTCGTACCAATAAAATTGATAAGACATCGTTTTGTCTATAGGAACATTTACCCAATGTACTTTGAATTTTTCTTTTACCTGATTATCCACTGCTTTTTCTAAGACACGAATCGGAAGAATTTGTTTCTGGGCAATATTTTGTTCTTTATGGTAAATAACATCTTTTCTTGTAAAGTTTTCGATCTCATCCTTAAAAACATATAAAGCTCCCGTTACAGAAACGATGAAAATGATCAAGCCAATAGATAAACCAAACCAAAGATGCAGTTTCCCCGTCCATTTTTTGAATGCGCTTGGTTTCTTTTTGTGGTGATGTTTTTTCTTCATGAAGTATTAAAGTTGTGCAAATATAAGATTTTCAGTTTTTATTTAGATTAATTACAATTAATGAAACTGATGGTTTTTAATCTAAAAAAATCTGCCAAACTACTCATGCAGTTTGGCAGATGATTTTATGTGTATTTTTGTTAGAATTTATAAGTTACTGTTCCAAGAGCATTAATTAGTTTCTGTGGATTTGCTGTAGAATATCCTGTCCAATAATGTTCGTTGGTAAAGTTGTCAACTTTTACTCCGATTCTGAATTTTTTTGCATCATAATATGCGTTGGCATTCAAAACAAAGAATTTAGGAAGTGTAAAATTTCCTGTCACGTTATTATCACTTGCATAGTTTCCACCCACACCGAAACCTAATCCTCTAAGACCTCCGTCTAAGAACTGATAGCTTGCATTAAAGTTTCCTAGCCAATAAGAACCTGCTGTAGTTGGTCTGAGTCCCGTTGATAAGTCAGTTGTGTCGTTATATGCAATACCTCCGATCAATGAGAATCCTTTTACTAAGTAAGCGTTTACTTCTAGCTCGATTCCTTTGCTATGGATTTCGCCAGTTTGGTTTTGGATGGCAATGTTTCCAAAATAGCCAGTTGTTACAAGATAATTTTTAGCTTTAATATCATAGTAGCTTACTGTAGCATTAATTTTTCCGTTGATAAGGTTTGTTTTAAAACCACCCTCAAACTGATTAGCTCTTTCGGGATCAGATAACGCGATATCTCCGGTAGAATTTAATGTATAATATCCGTTGCTTTTGAAACTGTTCTGATAATTTCCAAATATAGAGAATCTGTCTTTTAAAATTTCATAAACTAAGCCTGCTTTAGGAGACCATGCCGACTGATTATAAGCTGCAGTATCGTTGATCCATACTTTCCCTCCCTGAAAGTCGTTGCTCTCATAACGAACTCCTACAACTAAATTTAGACCTGTAACAGGAGTGAAAACGTTGGATACATATCCACTATATGTATTTGTATCTGCGTCAATGTCATAATTACTCAAATTAGCAGCATTGTTGTAAAGTGCTCCCAAAGCATCGCCATTGAAACCTGAGTAATCTACACCATTTGCAGGAACTGTATCAAATGCTCCGGTTGCCAAATAGATAAATCTTGATCTGTCTTTGGTTTTTAAGAAATCAAAACCTGCTACTGTTCTGTTTCTCATTCCGTTTCCGAAAGTGTAATCTAAGTTGAAATTCTGCTGAATCTGAAACCAGTTTTTCTTACTGTCTCTTGTTCCCTGATCGTATCTGGAAACCGTCAAAGCGTTATTGGCATCTAAACCTACAGAAAAATAAGGTCCGAAACCGTCAGAATAACTGTGAGAATTATTAATATTTGTTGATGATTTGATGTTGTCGTTTATTTTGTAGTTGATCTGACCAAAGATATTGTTTACTCTTGCTGTTGTGTATAAATCATCTCCCACATAAGATTCCTTATAATTTAAACCTTTCTTTTCAAGATCTTTCATATTGTCAATTCCGCCTAAAGTAGTGGGAGAGAGATAGAAAAATAATTGTTCACCGAGAGCTCTTGTATTAAACATTTCGTATTCTACATTGAACTGTAATCTGTCTGAAGCATTATATGTAATAGTCGGGGTAAATGCAAAGTAAGAATTTTTCGCATCTGTTTTCTGGAAAGTCCCTTCGTTTGTATATGCCGTATTTAATCTGAATAAAAGCTTATTATCTTTAGTAAGTGGAGCATTCAGGTCAGCTTGCGCTCTGTAAGTATTGTAACTTCCGCCCATTAAAGAGACGTTTCCCCCGAAAGTTTTTGTTGGTGTTTTAGTCACTCTGTTGATAAGACCTCCGTATGAAGCAACATTACTTCCATATAAAGTTCCTGATGGTCCTTTTAAAACTTCAAGTTTCTCAAGATTTACTGCATCAATTGTTGTTGTAACGGGAGATACCAATCCGTTTCTTGTTGAGCTACTAGAAACAAAACCTCTTAGGATGACAAATGCGCCTCCGTCTCCTGCTCTGCTTGTTGCCGACCACATTTTTTGTAGACCGGTAACGTTTCTGTAAGCATCATCAACTGTGAAAATTGCCTGATTTTCTAAAACCACTCTGTTCACCGATGATAAAACCTGAGGATCCTCAATAGCTTTTAAAGGCATTTTGTTGGAATAATTACTGTCCTTATTAGAAATAGTGCTGATAATTACTTCTTCAATATTTTTTGTTTGTGCCGAATCTTTTTCCTGTGCAAACGATAACATAGAACCTAAAACCGATGCGCAAACCAATAGCTTTTTCATGAAAGATTTATTTTTTTTGCAAATATATTGTTTTTAATTATTCTAAATTAGAACAGATGGTGATTTTTGTCAGATTATTAAGATTTATACCAAATAAAAAGACCTGCTGAAATTTTCAACAGGTCTTAATTTTATATAAACTATATTCTATGCAGGGATTTCTCCTCTGTATAAGAATGAGATAATTTCTTTATTCATTTTATCTACCATTTCGCTGAACAAGTGGAAAGATTCCTGTTTGTAGATTACCAACGGATCTTTTTGTTCGTAAACAGCTCCCTGTGAAGATTTTCTCAAATCATCCATTTCACGAAGGTGAAGTTTCCAATTTTCATCGATGATCGATAAAGTAATGTTCTTTTCGAAATCATTGATTAAACTGTCACAGTTCGTATCGTGAGCTTCTTTAAGATCTGTAACGATTGTTAAAGTCTTCACTCCGTCTGTGAAAGGAACCTGGATCATTTTAAACATCGAACCCTGATTCTGATATACATTCTCAATAATGGGGAATGATTTTTCTTTCAGAAGATTCAGCTTCATATCATAGTCAGCTTGTGCTGCTTTGAAGAGAAGATCTGTTAATTCAGGAATTTGTTTAGATTTAAAATCATTTTCAGAAACCGGAGATTCCATGGTGAAGTTTTTAATCACTTCAAATTCGAAATCTTTAAAGTTTCCATTGGCTTTTCCTTTTGCTACGATAGAATTGGAAACATCAAAAATCATGTTGGTGATATCGTACTTTAAATGATCTCCGAACAATGCATTCTTTCTTCTCTTGTAAATTACATCACGCTGCTTATTCATTACATCATCGTACTCAAGAAGTCTTTTTCTTGTTCCAAAGTTGTTTTCTTCTACTTTCTTCTGAGCTCTTTCGATCGATTTAGAAATCATAGAATGCTGAATTACCTCGCCTTCCTTATGACCCATTCTGTCCATCATTTTAGCAATTCTTTCAGAACCGAATAAACGCATCAAGTTGTCTTCGAGGGAAACATAGAACTGAGAACTTCCAGGATCTCCCTGTCTTCCGGCTCTACCTCTCAACTGTCTGTCAACACGTCGTGAATCATGTCTTTCTGTTCCGATAATCGCCAAACCACCAGATTCTTTTACTTCTTTCGAAAGTTTAATATCGGTACCACGACCAGCCATGTTCGTTGCAATGGTTACAACTCCAGGTTGTCCTGCTCCGGCAACGATTTCTGCTTCTTTCTTGTGAAGCTTAGCATTCAACACTTGGTGCTGAATTTTTCTTAATTGAAGTGCTTTAGAAAGCAATTGTGAAATCTCAACTGAAGTGGTACCCACCAAAACGGGTCTTCCGGCAGATGTTAAGTTTTCAATTTCTTCAATTACCGCATTATATTTTTCTCTGTTGGTTTTAAAAACCAAGTCTTGTTTATCATGTCTCTGGATCGGACGGTTGGTAGGAATCACCACAACGTCTAATTTATAAATCTGCCAAAGTTCGCCAGCTTCAGTTTCTGCTGTACCCGTCATCCCCGCAAGTTTGTTGTACATACGGAAGTAGTTTTGAAGAGTTACCGTTGCAAATGTCTGAGTAGCTGCTTCGATTTTTACGCTTTCTTTAGCTTCGATCGCCTGATGAAGACCGTCTGAATAACGTCTTCCTTCCATAATACGACCAGTTTGCTCGTCAACGATTTTTACCTCACCATCAATCACTACATATTCATCATCTTTTTCAAATAATGTATATGCTTTCAATAATTGACTCATCGTGTGAACACGCTCAGATTTTTCAGCAAATTCTGCAAAAAGTTTTTCTTTGGCTTCAAATTCCTCTTCTTTAGATAAATTTTTAGCTTCCACTTCAGCAATCTCAGTTCCGATGTCAGGAAGAACAAAGAAGTTGTTGTCTGAGTTTCCTTGAGACATGTATTCAACACCTTTATCCGTCAAATCAACCTGATTGTTTTTCTCTTCGATAACGAAATACAAATCTTTATCAACGATTGGCATATCACGGTTGTTATCCTGCATATACTGAGCTTCTACTTTTTGAAGTAATGCTCTGTTTCCGCTTTCAGATAAGAACTTGATTAATTGTCTGTTTTTTGGTAAACCTCTGTAAGCCTGAAGTAATTTAAATCCACCTTCTTTTGTATTTCCGGCAGCGATTAATTTTTTAGCTTCGTTAAAAATTCCTGAAACTGTCTTTTTCTGAACTTCAACGATTCTGTCGATAGAAGGTTTAAGAACATCAAATTCCTGTCTGTCTCCCTGAGGAACCGGACCGGAAATAATCAAAGGTGTTCTTGCATCATCCACCAACACAGAGTCAACCTCATCTACAATGGCAAAGTTTAATTCTCTTTGCACTAATTCTGTAGGTGAAGTCACCATATTATCTCTCAAATAATCAAAACCAAATTCATTGTTGGTTCCGTAAGTGATATCTGAGTTGTAAGCTTTTCTTCTTCCATCTGAGTTCGGTTGGTGATTGTCGATACAATCGATCGACATTCCGTGGAATTGGTACAATGGTCCCATCCACGCCGAGTCACGTTTCGCCAGATAATCATTCACCGTTACAACGTGTACGCCTCTTTCAGGAAGTGCATTTAGGTAAATTGGAAGTGTTCCTACCAGAGTTTTACCTTCACCCGTTGCCATTTCGGCAATTTTACCGCTGTGAAGAATCACACCACCAATAAACTGAGTGTCATAATGCACCATATCCCATAAAATAGGAGTTCCGGCTGCGTTCCATGAGTTTTTCCAAACTGCCTCATTACCGTGTATTTCAACGAAATCTTTAGTTGCAGCAAGTTCTTTATCCCAATCTGTAGCCGTTACACGGATTTCTCCGTTTTGAGCCCATCTTTT
>Ga0163161_10002540_pt1 | contig 13023 bp, 10 predicted proteins | sample S45metaG_FD_129847 | JGI IMG/M metagenome (GOLD analysis project Ga0163161, IMG submission 129847) | Switchgrass rhizosphere microbial communities from Kellogg Biological Station, Michigan, USA - S4-5 metaG | ecosystem: Host-associated > Plants > Roots > Rhizosphere > Soil | place: USA... | reverse complement strand
GAACGGGTCGGCGATAAAGCGCTCGGCGCTGAGGGTCGGCTGGCGGTGATAACCCCGCGCCAGGCCAGGCCCGCCGATGTACAACTCGCCCACCGCGCCTTGAGGCAGCAGGTTCAAATCATCGTCGAGCACGTACAGGCGGCGTGCGTCGAGACCGTGGCCGATCGGGATGCCGCGCCACGACACGGCGTCGGCCGTCAGCGCGGTGCAGTCGTGAATGGTCGAAACCACCGTGGCTTCGGTCGGCCCGTAGGTGTTGAGCAAGCGCACATGGCCCAAACCGGCCTGTTGCCACAGGCGCAAACCGTCTACCGCCATCGCCTCGCCGCCGACGTGAATCTGCCGCAGCGCAGCGAAACCGGCCGGTGGATTAGCGGCGTATTCCTGCACCAGCCAATACCAATAAGCGGCCGGCAGATCAGCCAGGGTGATGCCGTGTTCGACAATGACCTGATGCAACGCCGCGCTGTCCCACAACCGCGCATCACGCAGGACGACTGCGGCGCCGTGACACAACGGCGGGAAAAACTGCTCGACGAAGCCGTCGAAGCTGCTGGTGGCGAACTGCAAAACGCGATCGCCTTCGCGCAAGTCGCTGTAATCGATGGCGCGGGCGATGAACTCGCTCAACGCGCCATGACTGACCGCGACGCCTTTCGGGCGGCCGGTCGAGCCTGAGGTGTAGATCACGTAGGCGAGGTTTTGCGCGGCGACCGTCACAGGCAGATTGTCGGCAGGATCACTGTCGGCCAACTGCTCCAGACACAGGCAATCGACGTCATCCAGATCCGGCAGGCTGGCGAGGCTTTCGCGATCGGTCAGCAGCAGTTTCAGGCCACTGTCATCGAGCACGTGGCGCAAACGTTCGGCCGGTGTCTGCGGATCCAGCGGCACGTAAGCGCCGCCGGCCTTGAGCACCGCCAGCAATGCCACTGCCAGTTCCAGCGAGCGCCCCAGCGCCACGCCGACCAGCACGTCAGGGCCGACACCGCGAGTGCGCAACTGATGGGCCAGACGATTGCTGCGGGTGTTCAACTCGGCATAGCTGAGTGACGGCGACGGCTTGGTCGCGAGAATCACCGCCGCTGCCTGCGGCGTGCGCGCCACCTGCGCTTCGAACAGGGTCTGCACACTGGCGAAAACCGGTTCTGCCTCGGTGACTTGAATCAGTTGTGCACGTTCAGTCTCCGCCAGCAGTTCGACTTCGCCGACGATTTGCTGCGGATCACGGCACACGGACGCGAGGATGTTGCGCCAATGCCCGGCCATCGCGGCGATGGTTGCGGCATCAAAAATATCGGTGGCGTAGGTGAAGGCCGCGAACAACTGCTCGCCCTCCTCGCGGGTGTCGAGCATCAGGTCGCTGGTGGCGGCATGTTGGCGACCGCTGCCGGCCAATTGCTCCTCAGTCAAATAGCCCACCTGCAAACCGGACTCGAGTTGCACGTGCTGCAAGTCGGTCACCAGCGGCTGGTGGTTGAACATCACCTGGAACAGCGGGTTGTGGCTTTGGCTGCGCGCCGGTTGCAAGGCTTCGATCAAGGCGTCGAACGGCAGATCCTGATGAACCTGCGCGCCGAGTGCGGCCTGACGCAGGTTCTGCAACAGATCGGCAAAACGTGTTTGCGCGGTGACTTCGCTGCGCAGGATCTGCGTGTTGACGAAGAAGCCGATCAGCCCTTCGGTTTCGCTGCGGGTGCGGTTGGCGATCAGCCCGCCAACGCGAATATCGGTCTGGCCGCTGTAGCGATGCAGCAACGTTTTGAACGCGGCCAGCAACACCACAAACAGTGTCACGCCCTGACGCTGGGCAAGGCTTTTCAGCTCCTGACGCAGCGCTGCGTCGATCACCGTTTCCAGACGCGCGCCCTGATGACTGGATTGCGCCGGATAGGCACGATCGGTCGGCAGCTCCAGCACCGGATGCTCGTCGCCCAATTGCGTGCGCCAGTAATCCAGCTGACGCTCGCGCTCACCGGCCTCCAGCCAACTGCGCTGCCACAACGCGTAATCGCGGTAATGCACGGTGAGCGCCGGCAACGACGGCTCGCGCCCCTCCACCCGTGCGTCATAGATGCGCATGAACTCATCGATGAGAATGTTCATCGACCAGCCATCGGCGATGATGTGGTGCAAGGTCAGCAGCAACACATGCTCCTGCTCGGCCAGGCGCAACAGGCGCAGACTGAGCAGCGGGCCATTCTCCAGATCAAAGGCTTGACCGGCCTCAGCCATCATGTGCTGTTGCGCCAGCGGCCAGCGCTGGGCTTCGGGCACCGCACTGAGATCGCTGATCGCCAGTTTCAACGGCTGCGGTTCAGCGACGCGCTGAACCGCGCGCTCACCATCCTGACCGAAGGTGGTGCGCAAGCACTCGTGCCGCGCCGCCAACTGACTGAACGCCTGCTCCAGCGCCTGCGCTTGCAAGTCTCCCGTAAGACGTACCGCCATTGGCAAGTTGTAAGCAGCGCTGTGCGGGTCCAGTTGCCAGAGAAACCACATCCGCTGCTGGGCATACGAAAGTCCGTCTCGCTCGGCGATCCCGTCACAGGCAGTCATGGGCAGCTGCGCAAAATCGATGCCCTCACGGGCCATACCGGCGAGGAACAAACGGCGTTTGTCCTGTGGCAGTTCGATAAAACGACGGGCTAGTTTCTGGGCGTCTGCGGCATTCATGCATGGGGTCCTTGCTGATCGGCGGCGTGACCAGGAGACCCGGTCGTATCAACAAGAACGAATGACAAACGCGATGATTTAGCGCGCTGGCGCAACAGCGGCCCGACGGTAGACACACAAATGCCGAAGCCGGTACGAGACCGGCTTCGGCAGCTTTACCAACAGACGTGGGAATTGCTCAGAGCGGACCCTGTGAATGCCCTTCAGCCATGGCGACAATCACTTTACGCGGACCTTCGAACGGCGAACGCGCGTGCGCCGAGAGCATGTTGTCGAGCATCAGCACATCGCCCTCCTGCCAGGGAAAGCTGATCGCGCACTCATCGAGCACCGCGCGAATCTGCGCCAGCACCTCGTCTTCAATCGCCGAGCCGTCACCGTAGTAAACGTTACGCGGCAAGTCTTCTTCGTCGACAATGTCCAGCAGGCTTTCACGCACTTCCGCTTGCAGGTTGGAAATGTGGAACAGGTGCGCCTGATTGAACCAGACGTTGTCACCGGTCACCGGATGGACCGCCACCGCCTGACAGGTCTGGCGGGTGCGCAGTTCACCGTCATCCTTCCATTCGCAGACAATGCCGTGGGCCTTGCAGTAGGCCTCGACGACCTCGCGATCTTCGGTGTTGAACACGTCTTCCCAAGCCACATCCAACCCGTTGCCGAAGTTGCGCACATACATCAGCCCTTTGCTGACGAAGCGCTCGCGAATCGCCGCGGGAATACGCCGATAGACTTCACGGCTGTCGGCAATCGGCGTCTCGCCACCGGACTTTGCCGCGATCATGCTGTAGAACCAGATTTTCATCGGCCAGTCGCGGGAGTAGGCCTGCTCGTTGTGCAGCGGAATGCTCTGGTGCGCCGGGTATTCGGTCGAGGTGTACACGCCCTGCGTCACGTTGGTGCGCGGCGTCGAGCCGAATTCATAGTTCAACAGCGGATGGCCAAAACTCGCCGCGAACTGCCGGAACTGTTCGGCACCGTTCAGACGGAAACCGCGAAACAGTACCCCGCCGTCGCGCAGCAGATGCTCGTCCACCAGTTCTTTCAATTCATCGAACACTGCCAGCAAGTCAGTGTCCGCATCGGTCGCTTCCACCAACAACGGCAAGCGCCCCCGTTGCGGCAGCAGTGGCCGAACGGAAAATCCCACAGCAACAGCCATGACTGGCCTCCTGTAATCACTCGATAGGTGAACCACGCTAAAAGGCCGGCGCCGCTGCCTGGGCATGACGGCGGTGATGGACTTCCAGATGGGTCTTGATCGTGCGAATGACCCGGGCTTCGTGCTCATGAATGAAGAAGTGCCCACCGGTCATCATGTCCACGGAAAAACTGCCCAGGGTTTCCTTGCTCCAGCCGATCAGTTGCTCAGTGGTCGCGCGGTCTTCCTTGCCGCCCAGCACATGCACCGGACAATTGAGCAAGGGCCGCTGCGCCGGCGTGAAACGCCCGCACATCATGAAGTCGGCGCGCAGCACCGGCAGGGTCAGGCTCATCAGCTCTTTGTTGGCCAGCACTTCTTCACTGGTGCCCTGAAAAGTGCGCAGTTGATCGATCAATTCCTCATCGCTGCGCGCTTCGGCAAAGCCGCGATCATAGTCACTGCGCAGGGTCGGCGCGGCCGTGCCGGAAGCGAACAGCGCCACCGGCTCCGGCGCACCGAGCTCGCGAAAAGCATGTGCCAGCTCGCACGCCAGCAGCGCACCGAGGCTATGCCCGAACAGCGCGTAAGGCGTTTGCAAGCCGGGCTTGTGCTCGCGGGCCAATTGCCGGGCCAGCGCACGCATGTCGATTTGCAGGGGTTCGTCGAATCGGGCACCGCGCCCGGGCAATTCCACCGGTTGCAGGTGCAACCACGACGGCAGTTGGCGCCGCCAGCGGCTGTAGACCATGGCGCTGGCGCCCGAATAGGGCAGGCACAGCAGTGTCAGCTTTGTCACCGCGTTTACCTCAATAGGGTTATCTGTAAAAGAGAACGGATGAGGTGACGCGGGAATTAGTCGGCTGGCCGATCACTTCAGATGACGGAAACTCTGCACCGCCGACGCGAGGACTACTGCCCCGGCAGCAATCGCCAACCAAAAGCCGCTGCGTGCGCCGAAAGCATCGACCAGCGCGCCCGAACCAGCGGCGCCAATGGCAACGCCGATACTCAAACCAGTCACCAGCCAGGTCAGCCCTTCGGTGAGCTTGGCCGGCGGCACGATGCGTTCGACCAGTGCCATCGCGACAATCAAGGTTGGCGCGAAGAACAGGCCGGCAATGAATACTGCCAGCGCGAGGCCGATAATATTGCTCGCCAGCAACAGTGGCAGCGTCGTCACGGCCGTCGCCAACCCGCCATACAGAAACAATTGCGGCAACGGCAGTTTCGAGCGCATCGCCCCAAACGCAATCCCGGCCAGACACGAACCGATGGCATACACCGACAGCACAATGCTCGCCGCCGCCGGTTGCCCCTGTTGCTGAGCGAACGCGACGCTGACGACATCGACCACACCGACGATCACGCCCATGGCGATCATTAACGCCAGCAACAGCTGAATGTCCGTCGAACCAATGATTGAGCCGTGGTGCTCGAGGGCGTGCGGATGCACCGGCGGCTCGGTGCTGCGCTGGGCGACAAACGCCGTCACGCCGATCGCCAGCGCCAACAGCGCCGCCAGCGGCCCGGCCTCGGGGAACACCGCCACGCACAAGCCCACCGACAGCGGCGGACCGACAATAAAGCAGACTTCATCGAGTACCGACTCCAGCGCGTACGCCGTCTGCAGTTGTGGCTGGCCGCGATAGATTTCCGTCCAGCGCGCCCGCACCATCGCCGACATGCTCGGCATGCACCCGGCCAGCGCGGCGAAGACGAACAGCTTCCAGGTCGGTGCCTGCAAACGCGTGCACAGCAGCAACATCAACAGCGCCCCGCCGCCGATCAATGCCGATACCGGCAGAATCCGCCCCTGACCGAAGCGATCAACCAGCCGCGAAACCTGTGGCGCACAGAACGCCGTTGCCAGCGCGAACGTCGCCGCCACCGCGCCGGCCAACGCATACCCGCCTTTCAACTGCGAGAGCATGGTGATCACGCCGATACCGGTCATGGAGATCGGCATGCGCGCGATCATTCCGGCCAGCACAAAATTGCGTGCACCGGGGGCGTTGAACAATTCGCGGTAGGGGTTTGCCATGGGTTGCAGCCTCGTCAAGGGCCGCCAAGTTGCCATAGGGTCGCGAGGCGTGGAAGCGAGGAATTGTTGGTGGAATGTGAAGGCCTTGCAGATCAAAAGATCGCAGCGTGCCGCAGCTCCTACTGGAGATCGCATTCCATGTAGGAGCTGCGGCACGCTGCGATCTTTTGATCTTCGAGCTGAACTCTCATCGCTCGCCACCAGTCAGCTTTATAAGCCCTCACTCAAGGCGAGACCCCGCATGCACATCTCCCTCACCGGACAAACAGCCCTGATCACCGGCGCCAGTTCCGGCATCGGCCACGCGTGCGCAAAAGCCCTCGCCGCCGCCGGCGCCGCAGTAATCATCAACTACAACCGGCAGGCAGAACCAGCCGAGGCACTGGCCCGACAGATCATTGCCGATGGTGGCCAAGCCATCGCCATCCGCGCCGACGTATCAAAGGAAGACGAGGTTGAACGGCTGTTCACCGAAACCCTCGATGCCTTCGGTTCACTGGACATTCTGGTGGCCAACTCGGGTATGCAAAAAGACGCCGCCGCTGTGGATATGTCGCTGGACGACTGGAACGCAGTGATCGGCGTCAACCTCACCGGGCAGTTCCTCTGCGCCCGCGCTGCCCTGCGCATCTTCAATCGCCAAGGCATTCGTGAAGGCGTGTCCCGTGCGGCCGGCAAGATCATCCACATGAGTTCGGTGCACCAGCGCATTCCCTGGGCCGGGCACGTCAATTACGCCGCGTCCAAGGGCGGCGTCGACCAACTGATGCAGACCCTCGCGCAGGAAGTCAGCCACCAACGCATTCGTATCAACGGCATTGCGCCGGGGGCCATTCGCACGGCGATCAATCAAGACGCCACTGAAGGCGCTGCCGGCGAAAAGCTGCTTGAGCTGATTCCCTACGGGCGCATCGGCGATGCTGAAGACGTCGCCAATGCGCTGGTCTTTCTCGCCTCCGACGCCTCCGATTACATCGTTGGCACCACCCTGTTCATCGACGGCGGCATGAGCCTCTATCCGGAGTTTCGCGGCAATGGCTGAGCATCACCTGGAACGACAAAGCCCGATCGACGCCCACGGCATCATCGGCGACATGCGCAGTGCGGCACTGATCAACGACCGTGGCAGCGTGGATTTTTTCTGCTGGCCGGAGTTCGACAGCCCGTCGATTTTCTGTTCGTTGCTGGACACCCCCGACGCGGGGATTTTTCAGTTGGCGCCGGACCTGCCCGATGCCCGCCGCGAGCAGATTTACCTGCCAGACACCAATGTTCTGCAAACTCGCTGGCTGAGTGAGCGCGCGGTAGTCGAGGTCACCGACCTGCTGCCGATCGCCGATAACGCAGACGATTTGCCGTTGCTGATGCGCCGGGTGCGCGTGGTCAGCGGTGAAGCGACCTTCCACGTGCGTTGCGCGGTGCGCCATGACTATGCCCGCGCCGCCACCCGCGCGCGGATGGACCAGCAAGCAGTGATCTTCAGTGCCGATGGCCAGCCATCGATGCGGCTGACCTCGGATCAACCACTGCACATCGAGACCGACGCAGCGGTAACCTCATTTACCTTGAAACAGGATCAGACAGCCGCGTTTCTGCTCGGCGGCGAAGACGATCCGCGCTTCGAGGAAGGCGCTGCGCAATTGTGCATGGAGCGCACGCTGAAGTTCTGGCGCGACTGGCTCGGGCAGTCAATCTATCGTGGACGCTGGCGCGAAATGGTCAACCGTTCAGCCCTTGCGCTCAAGTTGCTGACCTCGCGCAAACACGGCGCGATTCTCGCCGCCGCCACCTTCGGTCTGCCGGAAACGCCGGGCGGCGAGCGCAACTGGGATTACCGCTACACGTGGATCCGCGACGCCTCGTTCACGGTGTACGCGTTCATGCGTCTGGGCTTTGTCGGCGAAGCCAACGACTACATGGGCTGGCTGCGCGGACGGGTCAGCGATTGCCACGGGCAACCGATGAAACTGAATATTCTGTACGCCATCGACGGGCAACAGGAATTGCCGGAAACCGAACTGACCCATCTGTCCGGACACGGCGGCGCGCAACCGGTGCGCATCGGCAATGGCGCGTACGATCAGATCCAGCTCGACATCTTCGGCGAACTGATGGACGCGGTGTATCTGGTCAACAAATATGGCGACGCGATTTCCCACGAGGGCTGGCGACACGTGCGCGAAGTGGTCGATCAAGTCTGTGAAACCTGGCAGACCACGGACGTCGGCATTTGGGAAATGCGCGGTGAGCAACATCATTTTCTGCATTCGCGGCTGATGTGCTGGGTGGCGCTGGACCGGGCCATTCGCCTGGCTTCGAAACGCTCGCTGCCGGCCCCGTTTGCGCAATGGGACAAGACCCGGCAGGCGATTTACGCCGACATCTGGGACAACTTCTGGAACGAGGAGCGCGGGCATTTCGTCCAGTACAAGGGCGGCACGGCGCTGGATGGCTCGATGTTGTTGATGCCGCTGGTGCGTTTCGTCAGCGCCAAGGATCCGCGTTGGCTCGCGACCCTCGCGGCCATCGAAAAGACCCTGGTGCGCGACGGCATGGTTTACCGCTATCGCAATGACGACAGCAATATCGATGGCCTGGCCGGCACCGAAGGCGCCTTCGCTGCGTGCTCGTTCTGGTATGTCGAATGCTTGGCTCGCGCGGGGCAGGTGGAAAAAGCCCATCTGGAGTTTGAGCAATTGCTGCGCTATGCCAATCCGCTGGGCCTTTACGCCGAAGAGTTCGACGCCCATGGCCGGCACTTGGGCAATACCCCACAGGCATTGACGCATCTGGCGTTGATCAGCGCGGCGAGTTTTCTGGATCGGCGTTTGAGCGGGGAAAAGAGTGAGTGGCAGCCTTGAACTCGTCCGATTCTTCGTCAGCGTCTGTCAGATAAATCGCATTTTAAACGCCTCTTGTGGGAAGCCGGCCTACACGCCACACACATCACCCAGCGCCGAGTTTCGGCGCTGGGCCTTGCAGCGGTTACCTGCGGCGACACTTTGTGTAAATCAATGCCCGCAAAAAACTCACAAACACCACGCCAAGCTCCCCTCGTAACTTGCACTTACACCCCGAAATACCTTGTTGCCAGCGGTTACATCCGCCCCTACCATCCACCGCAACGGGCACAGCGGAGCTGTCCAACAAAACCCGAATTCAAGGAACCAGAATGAGCCAGCACGTCCAGCGCAACATCGCCGCCCCTCTTCGCACGGGCCTGACCCGCACCCAGCTCTGGGAAGCTGCCGACCAGGGTCTGATCAAATGCTGGGAAGTCGGCCGACAGCGCGCCGCGCGTTTCCCCCATATCGCCCAACAGTGCCTCGACGGTGAACTGCCGGTGCTCGGCTGGAAAGGTGGCGTGAGCCGTAGCCTGAAGAAGCTCGAAAAGTACGGCTCGCTGAAGTATCTGGCGCAGTGGCAAGGCTTGCGCGGCGAGGATCTGAATATTGATTTGAGTGAAGAGCGTTCGCTGACGTGCTCGCGGACGAAGATGGTGGTGACGTTTACCCCGGACCGGACGAAGTACTTTAATCAGATGGCGGAAGCCGAGGCTTAGCCGTACGGAAGTCCGCTCGGTAGCAAGCCGGGAACAGCGCGCAGACGCCGTACTGGGCATCCAGATCGGCCATGTGCTGGTAAAACTGCTCAATTTCCCAGAACGTCTCATCCGCGACGGTGATCAAGTAGAAGTAACTGAGTTGATGATCATTGGGCAGCACCAGCGCAAACTCTGGCAGCGCGTCCATCCTCGGCGCATTGGCCAGAGCCGTGAGCATAGGTGTCGGCGCCTGGGACAACTGTTCGAAGTACTTCTCTTTATAAGCCGCCAGGCCGATAGCTTCGCCCTTGGCCCTGGCATCGATCAGTTGCGCCAGGTTGGCGCGGCGCTGCTGCCAGTACGCGGCTGGCAGGTCGACATTCATTTGTTGCTTATGCTTGGCCACTGCCTCATCTGCAGAGATTTGGCGTTTTGGTTCGCCCGGCTCGGCGGCGGCGCGTGCGTCGAGTTCCTTGAACGACAGCATGATCGTCGACTTGGCAAACATGCGCTCCATCAGTTCACGGCGTTGCGGGGTGTCCGGCAGTGACGGTGGCGGTGAAGCGCAACCAGCCAGCATCGCGACGAATACCAGCAGAGCAAGCAGCGATTTGAGTGACATGCATCGTCCTTGAAGTCGGTCGGCAGAATTAGCTGTGCAGTCTATCTGAACCCGGAGAGAGCCCCGCCGGAAATGCTCAAGGCATTACCGGATCTACTGCAGTGCTGAGCGAAAACCGCTCGCGATACGCCTGCGGCGTCACGCCAATCGCCCGTAGAAAGCTACGGCGCAAGGTTTCTTCACTGCCAAATCCGCAATTGGCCGCGATCCGTTTCACCGGCAGGCCGGTGTCGCTGAGCAAGCGCCGCGCCGTCTCGACACGGATCAGTTCAATCGCCCGCGCCGGGGTCTGGCCGGTGTCGGCACGATAATGGCGGACGAAACTGCGTTCGCTCATGCCCGCCTGCTCGGCAAGGGTCGGCACGCCAAGATCGCAGGTCAGGTTTTCGGCGATCCACGCGTGCAGTTCATCAAACCGATTACCCTGATTCTGCAGTGACAGGGTCACGCTGAACTGCGATTGCCCACCGGGGCGCTTGAGGAACACCACCAGATGGCGGGCGACGTCCAGCGCGATGTCGCTGCCCAGATCTTCTTCGACCATCGCCAGAGCCAAGTCGATGCCGGCGGTGACACCTGCCGAGGTCCAGACCGGGCCGTCGTTGATGAAGATCGGATTGGCCTCGACTTGCAGTTTTGGGTGCTGCTGCGCCAGTTGTTCGCAGCGGGTCCAGTGGGTGACGACTCGGCGACCGTCAAGCCAGCCGCTGGCTGCCAGCAAAAACGCGCCAGTGCAGACCGAGGCCACGCGTCGACATTTGGCGGCGTGTTCGCGCACCCAATCCACCAGCGCCATGTCTTCAGCCGCCGGATAGATGCCCCAGCCGCCGGCGATGATCAACGTATCGCTGGGCGCTTCGGGCAACGGTTCGGCCAACACCGCCAGACCAGCCGACGACATCACCGCCCCGCCGCCGCTGGCAATCACGCTCGGCGCATACGGAATGGGCAAACGGCGCTGACGGGCGATGTCGTTGGCCGAAGCGAACACCTGCAATGGCCCGGTGACGTCGAGAATCTGCATGTTGGCAAACGCGAGTACGTGGATGGCTTTGGGCATTTGGCGTAATTCGTGGGGTGATTGGCGTATGCGCCAGAACCTACGCGCCTACAGTGAAGCCGTCCACCCCTTTTCATGGAGCAAGAACAATGACGCTGCAGATCGGTTTTCTATTGTTTCCGCAGGTTCAGCAACTCGACCTGACCGGGCCGTACGACGTGCTCGCCTCGTTGCCGGGCGTGCAGGTGCATCTGATCTGGAAGGATCTGATGCCGGTCACCGCCAGCACCGGCCTGCTGCTGAAACCGACCATCACGTTTGAGGATTGTCCCAATCTGGATGTGATCTGTGTGCCCGGCGGTGGTGGCGTTGGGGCGTTGATGGAAGACCTAGTGACGCTGGACTTCATCAAGCGTCAGGCTGCTCAGGCGAAGTACGTGACATCGGTGTGCACCGGCTCGCTGGTGCTCGGCGCGGCAGGCCTGCTGCAAGGCAAACGCGCGACCACGCATTGGGCGTATCACGATCTGCTGCCGACACTGGGCGCGATTGCAGCGAAGGATCGGGTGGTGCGTGACGGCAATCTGTTTACCGGCGGTGGGATTACGGCGGGGATCGATTTTGCCTTGGTGTTGGCGGCTGAGTTGGTGGATGCCGACACCGCGCAACTGATCCAGTTGCAACTGGAATATGCGCCGGCGCCGCCGTTCAACGCGGGCAGCCCGGAGACTGCGCCGGGGGCGATTGTCGATGAGGCCCGTTTGCGCGCCGCGCCATCGCTGAAGCTGCGCACGGAAATCACCGAGCGTGTGGCCGCGAAACTTAACCTGCACTGATTCCCAGCCATCCACAAAACCCTGTGGGAGCTGGCTTGCCAGCGATAGCGGTGTACCAGTCGATGAAGATGTCGGCTGTGCAGGCCTCATCGCTGGCAAGCCAGCTCCCACAGGGGACCAGTGTTGGTCACAGGTTCGCGCACTGTCCCGGTTTGCCACCACACCTTCACTTGTCCCCACGCCCCCACCCGTGTAGAAAGCCCTTCCACAAAATTTGCACAGGGACTTTCGATGAAGGCTTTGCCATGGCTCTATCTGGCGCTTCTCAGCCTCGGTTACGGATGGGCGCTGAGTTACGGTCACCTTGGCTGGCTGGCGTTGATTTCCGTTGGCCTGCTGGTATTCGCAGGCTTTGCCGTGCGCCAACAACAGGTGCCGGTCGCACGTTTTCTCGGTCATGGCCTGTTTATCGTGCTGGCTTTGGCGCTGGCCCTGCATTGGCTGCCGGGTTTCGCCAACGGTCGCGCCATCAACCCGCAGCGCTTCACCGACAACGCCGTGCCGTTTTCGATGTACCTGAATCTCGACAAACCACTGATTGGCTTCTGGCTGTTGCTGGTCTGCCCGTGGATTGTCGGGCGACGTTCGTTGCGCCTGAGCGTGTACGCCACCGCCCTCGCCCTGACGCTGAGCGCAGTTCTGGCCCTTGGCGGTGCGCTGTTGCTGGGTGTGATTGCCTGGGCGCCGAAGTGGCCGGATCAGGCGTGGCTGTGGGTGCTGAACAACCTGCTGCTGGTGACTTTGGTCGAGGAAGCGCTGTTTCGCGGCTATATACAGGGCGGCCTCAGCCAGCGCTTCAAACACCTGCCGTACGGTGAAAACCTCGCCCTGCTGCTGGCCTCGCTGCTGTTTGGTCTGGTGCATGCCGGCGCAGGCTGGACGTGGGTGTTGCTGGCGGGTCTGGCGGGTGTCGGCTATGGTCTGGCCTACCGTTTTGGCGGGCTCGGCGCGGCGATCGCCACGCATTTCGGCCTGAACCTGCTGCATTTCGGTTTGTTCACCTATCCGATGCTCGCTGGCTGAAGCAAGCGCCGTTTTGCGACGCTGTGCTGATTATTGAAAAAAAATTTCAATAAAAAGCTGTCACCGCCGACAACCTTTCAAAGCCTTGCGGATTGAAAAACCATGCGTAACAACCAGCCCATTACACAACGCGAACG
>Ga0163161_10002538_pt1 | contig 13026 bp, 11 predicted proteins | sample S45metaG_FD_129847 | JGI IMG/M metagenome (GOLD analysis project Ga0163161, IMG submission 129847) | Switchgrass rhizosphere microbial communities from Kellogg Biological Station, Michigan, USA - S4-5 metaG | ecosystem: Host-associated > Plants > Roots > Rhizosphere > Soil | place: USA... | reverse complement strand
AAGATGCAGGACACTGCGTAGCGCTTCGGTCGGGTTGCCTTGCAAATATCTGTTCATCTGTCACGCGAGCCATGATTTTCTGGACTTAGAGGACAGTTTCAGGATGCAGGGGATCGGCGCCGACCTTGGTGGTGTTTAGCAGCGCTTGCGCTCTTTGAATGTCCTCTACACGCTTCGCTTTCCCAGCGATATCAGGATAAGCTGACTCGATGTATTCCAGCGACTGCAGTGTGTGCTGTAGCGCCACCCGCAGATCAGCGTTTTGTTGTTTCATTGTTTCGATATTCATTGCTAGTTTCCCTTTCGCCTTTTTCAACACCGACAGGACGAATTAACGCAACGCATTAACAGTAGGTTCATCAAGCTTCCCGCTTACTACCAGCCCACGCGATTTCTGGAAAAGCTTCAATTTCTCAACAGACTTCTTTCCAAACACGCCATCTGGTACACCAACCGCATATCCCAATTGATTTAACCGAGCCTGCGCCTGCGCTGGAGTTATTCCATTGTCGTTCGCCGCCACCACCATTGCCGTCGTCGGCTGGCCACCACCCGCAGGAGCTGGACTCGAATCTACGCGCCCATTGCTCTCGCCGCCAGGTTGTTTACACTCAACTTGACCATAATAAATGGAGCAGTTGTAAATCTTACCAGCATGTTTTACCTGGTAAGTAGTCGCGAGCAACCCTTTATCAGTCGAAGTAATCACAACGTTTTCGCGGCGCGCACCGAAATAGCTTGCAATTTTCTCAGCTGCCGAATTTTCATCAGTCGTGGCATTCATCACACCCGAGATCATTGGTGCGCAACCAGCCATAAATGTCGATGCAGCGAGAATGAAAGCGAATCGAGCGATAGTATTCTTGTTCATGTAATAGACTCCAAAGTTATCATTAAAAGTTCACGCACAAATCGTGCCATGGTTGACCATTGTAGGCTAAATTATAGTAACCCACCAATGTCGTTTTAGCCTCGCCTTTCTGGCCTTGTCGCGCACTATTGCACAACGAATGATTCATTGTAGCAGGATTATATAAGAGTGGTCAATCAATTTCATTGAGTTCGAAATAAATAATTCCACAGCAAGAAATCACTTTCAAACAACACCGCAATAAAGTCAAGAATCCAGGTAGATGGACTTCGGACTCTCTTCGGCCTGGTGCCAGGTATCGGCGAAAAAAAAGCCAGCCAATCAAATTGGCCAGCTTTTTCAGTACCATTTCTCTGACAGCTCAGAAAGCTGCCCGAACGTAAAACTAAACGCGCAAGTCGTCGAGCGATTTTCCGCTCTCGACCCACTCTTTAATCCACGTCGGTTGACGGCCACGACCAGTCCACGTTTTTGATGCATCATCTTTGTTGCGAAATCGGACCGGGACCACAGCTTTGATTTTACCTGCTTTAATTCCTCCCATCAAATCGCCAACCGAAAGACCGACGTTTTTTGCGATAGCGAGAATTTGCTCGCGAGCCGCAGACGCTTCTGCTTGACCGCGATCTTTAATGGCAACTGTCACTTTAGCTTGCAGGTCACGGAGTTCAGAAGTAGACATATTCGACAGATCAATCATTATTTTCTTCTTTCAAAGTTTAATTACCACTACAGTTAGTATTATATACAGACTTACCAATTAATCCAAATTATCCGCGCGAAGCGCGGGGGGGTTCAATCGTACTATGACGGCGAAGCTGTAGCATGTCACTCTTTTTTTCTGAACAGTGTCATATCCATTGAAGTAAAATGTGTTGCTGTGGTTGTGTGCGTAACCGGCACAGGTTTTTCCCATTTTACGCGAAAGCGTTTTTCTTCGGCTGTTTCAAACCGGATTTCTCCACTATTGTTATCTACGAATTCAAGTGGAAGACTGCTTAACCTTTGTGCCATCGTGAGCATTATGCCTGCGACAGCTGGGTGCTCCAATTCTCCGATTTTGTAGACATCTTCATTGACACCCATTCGTTTGGCTAGTGGTTTCACCCCAGGAGGTATTGGAAGACAGCTAAAGTTTGCGTTTTGGGGTTGTAGTTCATTCTGCGGCGAAGCCGCCGCTTTAATTTTTGCGGATTCGTTATTCCGTGGAGATAAATCAGGAATTGTCGGCGCGTCGTCGTTTAATGAAAAGAATGCAGTGGAATTAGTTGTAGGGGAGGGTGCATTAGAAGGGTTTAGCAAGCCAAAACAATCATCAGTGTCCTCTTGTTCTGGTAGTTGCGGTTGTTCTTTAAGGGCCGGCGAAGCCGGCTCGCGCCGTTGTTGTTCGGGCACCGGGCGAAGCCCGGCGCTTGCATTTGCTGTTGCTGTTTCGTGCGCCGGCGAAGCCGGCCCGCGCTGTTGTTGTTGTTGTTGTTGTTGTTGTTCGGGCACCGGGCGAAGCCCGGCGCTTGCATTTGCTGTTGCCGTTCCGTGCGCCGGCGAAGCCGGCTCGCGCCGAACCGCCGTTAGCGGCGCAGCCGCGCCAACGCCAAATCGCGCATCAATCTTCGCTGCCGCTGCCGCTCTTTGATTTTCCATCACTGTCGAAACGCGCTCTTTAATAAGAGACATATCAACTCCGGCAGTTTCCTTCCTGATTTCCTTGAGCAGCAATAATTGCTCGGTCATGCTCTCCTGGCACGCATCCATGTGCCTTTGCACCATCTCACCGAAGTAGTTGCGCACAGTCGATGGCTGTAATTTGAAGCCCCCGTCCGCCAGCAAACTAGCGAGTTGCGCCCAGGAGCATCCTTTATGGCGCAGCACATAAAGGTGTGGCATCAATTGTTCGAAAGCTTTTCTCTGTGTCTGATCTTCCGGCACGATTAGCTGAATCGCCGCTTTTAACAGCTCTCCGGTCATCGAAAGATCCACTCCCTGTACGCGCCCCAGCGGCCCCGTTCGAGGTTCCCGTCCCTGCGTCGCCATCTTATTTACCACTCTTTATCTTCAGCACACCCAACAAATCCGCTTCCTGAATCCGACGAATAGCCATTGTTTCCTCAACAAACACATTTCACATGCAATCATTATTTTTTTGATTGCGTCATCACTCCGATGGTAATTCAGTACTTCTTTTCACGCAATTTATAGCGGTTCCAACCACCAGTCAAGCATTTTTTGATGTGTTTATGTTGTGAAGTGCCACCAATAGAGAAGTCAAAACACGCCAATCATTTGCTTTAACCAATGAATGATCCTGGCTAAGTTAAGTTGGTTTAGATGCCATTTTTGAACCCAAAGAAAACGAATACGCAATGCAATCAAATTAGCTTCCTCACGGATCTAGCTTACATCCTCATCATTGACGTACAGTAAGCCACCCAATACGACCACTGAATCACTGCAGATCCTGTGTGGTTATGGTGTGAATCCACACCACCTTGACCCTAACAACGAAGGACAGGATGCCGGATGTATATCGCTACGCTCTATACATCCAGAATTTCGACCGCTAGGTCGCTTCGCGCCCGTCGCAGTCAACTCAGGGCTTCGCCCCGAGACCCGTAAAAAACTCCTTAAAAGATTGCACGAACAACACCCGCCACAAAAGCACAAAAACGACCTTACAAAAGCTTGCCAAACGTCAATTCACATGATGTAATGCGTTAACAGAAAAATTTCCCACCATGTCAAAAAAACTCTTCCATAAAGTATCCGACTCCGAACGTAAAGACGCCCCAATCTTGGTGCGACTATCCAAATCCGACTCCGATACGATCCGGCATTCGGCCGCCATCCGCCAGCTCTCCGTTTCCGAGTTTATGCGCCGCTCAGCCTTGGGGCGCAAGGCAGATGTGGACTACGAAACCGAGATCGTCCTTTCTCTCGGTGCTGTCACGCGTGCGATTCGTGGGATGCACACAGCCTTAGTCGAGCGCGGAATTCCGCCGCAAGCAGAAGAGTGGCGTCCAGTTATCCTCGAAGCGCGAGCGGCAATCCTACGAATCAGCAAGTAGGCAACGAAGCACCACCGAGCAGATGCAAAATCTTTTGCAACAAAACTTTTAACAAATTGATGTCAAATAACTAATGAAAATTAAGAGAAATAAATTAAAAGTTGCGCAAAAAGTAAATGCGACTGTTTTCGACGTCTTGCAAAGCATTTTTGCGCCAATCACCGCATGTGCCCGCAATGCATTCCAGCGCATGAATGCCCCGATCAAACAGCGTGCTCCATGGGCCGATGCTAGCGATATCTCAGCTCTGAATTTTAGTGACGACAGCAAACAAATCGGGGGCTGTGTCGTTGGGGCGATAAAAACTCGCTTCGGTACGCGTCCATTAATTGACCACAGCAATCACCATGTCCTCGCGGTTGGCGCACCGCGCAGCGGTAAAAGTTTGTCCCTGGTCATTCCGACGTTACTGCAATGGGAAGAGGGTGCTGTAATTTATGACGTTTCTGGCGAATATTGGAGTACTACCGCAGGTTGGCGTCAAAGTCTCTCGAAAAGTCGGGTTTTGAAATTCGCGCCTTATGATGAAAATGTGTTGTGCTCGAAGTTTAATCCATTGAATGAAGTCCGCCTGTATGAAGGACGGGCGATGGCCGATGCGCTTGAAATTGCGACGATACTAGTTAACCCTCGGGATGTTTTCCCTGGCCAGAAGATACTCGACATCGCAACTACATTGTTGCAAGTCATCTTAATTCATACCGCTCATTTGGCCGCCAGTGAACAAAAAACATTGCAAGGTGCGGCTAGCATGCTGCCCAACAAGGCGCCACGCGAACTAATCAAAATACTTGCCGAAGCATCGCACCCCCACGCCATCGAAGTCAGGCGGCTGGTTCTTCCAATCGGCAATTCTAGTGATGACGAACTTTCCGAACTCGTCTCCATCGTTGCCAATGCACTTTTCATTTTTAATGATCCGAAAGTGGCGGCTGCAACTGCGTCCAGTGATTTTTCAATTAACGACTTGGCGAGCGTAGATTTATTCACCTCGTTGTACCTAGTGCCAGAGCCGCACAACGCGGATCGCCTAAGACCAATTATGAACATTATTTTGGAGATGTCAGTCAGTCGTCGAATTGAAATGGGGGCGAAAAAAAACAAGATGCTTTTGTTACTCGAAGAATTCAGGGCAATGGGGCACCTGAATTTCATCGAAGACGCGTTACCAGCTCTCGCCGGTTGCGGGATCAAGTGCTATTTCGTTTGTCATTCGATCGACACAATCAGGGACGTTTACGGTTTTTCTGAACGTATCTCCACACTATTTGGTGTTCGAATCATTCTTAGACCGGCCAGTCTTCGCGATGCTGAACATTGGGCAAGGGAGGCAGGAACCCACAACAGCACAATCGCCGGCCTGCTTGCCACTTTTGCAGATGAACTATCACGGTTTCAGACGGTTCGAAAAATCAACGGTAAATACTGTAGCGGCGACGTCATGGTCCTCGCTGGTGGTGTCAATCCAATTAAAGGCATCAGTCATATGTATTTTACCGACACGGTATATCGCGATCGTGCCGACATCCTCGCGCTAGGTCAGTCCTACCGACCAGACGGGGAGGGTGCAGCATGACCCAACCCCGCGCCTATATCCGCCAGCGATCCGGCCTGCGTCTGAACCTACTCGACCCCGATCCCAATAGTTGGACGGATGAAGACCTTGCCATCGGACTTGCCCGCACATTCCGCTGGGGAGGTCACTCTATCTGGCCGCTGCCATTATCCGTCGCCCAGCATTCGCTTTCCGTAATGATCTTGTCTGCAAAGTTCGCCATGAAGCCGCCCACAGCAGCTGAGGCGCTGCGTGAACTCGCGCACGACGCCGACGAGTCACTGATAGGCGGATTTGACGCCATAGGTCCAGTAAAGCCGTTCTTGGGGCAGGGCTTCATCGACTTGACCGTAAAGCTTCAGCGTGCCGTCTTCGCCCGCTACAACCTCGTCCAGTGGACGCCAGCCGAGCATCAGGATCACAAGCACGCAGACATTCTCGCGGCAGCAAGCGAAGCCGTCTACGTCGCCGGTTGGTCTATCGCCGAAGTCCGCGACACTCTAAAAATTCACCTGCCGCCTTTACTGACCGACCCGCTTACCGAACACTATGATTGTCGGCCATGGGAACCGTGGGCGCCCGATATTGCCGCTGAACGCTTCTTGGCCGAGTTGACCAGGTTGACCGAGCAGGTGAGGGCGCTTGCGCCCGAAACCGTCCACGCCGCGTCCTGAGAACTCGCCACGACATAAAAATCGACGACGAGAACGAGCATTCTGTAAGGGGGACCTGGGCCACAAAACCGTGGCGCCCCGTCTCTCGAAAAATCTGACGCAAGCGCCGAGTCTTTAACTTTCAATTATCAGGAAGTACCTATGAAATCCAATAGCATCCTTGCCCACACATCCATCGAGCGTATTGCTTTCGAACTTGATCCACAAATAATTCATCACATCATCTACAGCCAAGCCGGCTCACTCGGCAAGGCAATCATCGAACTCGTAATGAACTCGATGGATGCCGGCGCCACCGTCGCCATGCTGACGATGACAAAAGACGGTTTCGCGTGCAGTGACAACGGCCATGGCTTTGCTACACGCCAAGATGTACTGCGCTACTTTGGGCGCTTCGGCACTCCACACCAAGAAGGTGATGCGACCTACGGACGTTTCCGCCTCGGACGTGGCCAAATCATGGCCCACGCCTCCACTGTCTGGAAGTCAAACGACTGGCAAATGACCGTTGACACGCGCACCATGGGATATGGCTTTGATCTCGAACCACTCACCATCTCCGCTCCCGGTTGTGCAATCACCGGCCTTTGGTATGAACCGCTGTCCCAAGTAGAGCTAATGTCCGCAGTCCAAGAGGTCCGCGATCTGGTCCGTTACACAACTGTCAAAGTGGAACTCAACGGTCATATCATCACACGAGATCCACGTACCGAGAAGTGGGATTTCCAAGATGAATACGCCTATTACCGCGTCAAACAAGACGGCGCCGTCTCGATCTCCAATCAAGGCATCCTCGTTCGTAACGACGCATCCCAACTATGGGGCGCGGGCGGCTTGATCGTTTCCAAAATGGCGATCGGCCTGAACGTATCGCGTACCGAAATCTTGCGAAAAACGTGCCCCACATGGAAGGCAATCGCCAAGCAATTTGGCGCAATGGCGAACGAGATGGCATCCCGCCTAGGTGATCACCGAAAGACAGAAGCACGCCGCGAAAAATCGGCAAACGCACTGCTATCCGGGGATTTGAATAGCCTTGATATTTACCATAAAGAAGAGGTAATTACTCTACTTCCTGGCAAGCGGCACGTCACCATGTATGAGTTCTTGAACAAATGTCGTTACAGCCACAATCGGCAACAAGGCGAAAGATTCGCAGTCGTTGAGAACGGCTTTGACGTTCCGCGCGGCGAAGCCATCGCGTCCCAAGGTATCGCCGTCGTTGTTCACCCACAAACGCTTGAGCGTTTTGGCTGCTACAACGGCACGGATCTGGTGGACAGTATTGCGCGCATTCACGAAAACTTACGTGAGGTGGCCAACAAAGCCGGAACACACTCATGGCTCATCAATAGCATCTATGTGCCAACACTGGTTGATTTCGCGATCCTGCGCGATGCCTTCCTTGAGCGCACGATGGTCATCAGCGAAAAGATTGCACTCGACAAAGAAACGCGACGTGCTTGGACCGCATTGCGTTGTTGCCTCGAACACTATGCTCGCTTGTGTACCGGCGGCGAGGGCTATAGAAATGGACCTGTCGTGGCTCGCGGCGGTACAAAATTTCAAATTTTGCTTGGCGAATCGAACACGGCCAAAGCGTGGACCGATGGAAAGAGCTACATCGCGATCGACATCAAGATCGTGAAACGGCTGAAGTCCGAGCCGCTGATGGCGGCCGCTACTATCTTTGCGTTAGTCGAGCATGAAGTATCCCACCAAGGCGACAGCCTTGATTGTGGCCATGATGAAGCGTTTTGGGAGCGGTATCACGACATTTCCATCGGCATGAGTGCCCAGCGTCAACGCTACATCCACATCTGGCTGACAAAATACACAACTAGCATGGAGAACGAAGGCAAAAAATCAACTGGTCGAGCATGGACGGAGCGTTTCCTGATCGATCGCGCAGGAAGTGGGCGTCAAAAGCGCGGCCTGCCAGCCATGATCGAGGATGTTTCGGCGGACCCGGTGACATTGCAGCCGGCGACAGCCGAAAACATGGCCCTCATCGATACCTTGAACCTTGAACTCGTGTCCTCGGGATTGTGCCCGCCACCGCCGAACTGGGCGGACGTTATCGAACGCGCCCGTCTGGCTCAAGTTGCCGTCGCTGACCAGTTGCGCGAAGAGAAGGCTCGGGATAAAGCGTATGGCGATGAATTGGACGCCTGGCACCACGAAGAAGACCAAGCAGAGCGTAGCCGCTTGGCTGCCATCCTCGACATCGCCGAGAGTCTGATTGACAACAATGCGTTGCATTGGCTTAGAGGGAGCAGCGATGAATCTGTGCGTGAATTGTGGCCAATAAAGCCATGGGAGGAGGAGGACCATGGGCAGGACGAGCATTGGTTGGAAGATTATGATTCACAGATTGATGAGGCAAATGTAGCAAGCGGTTATTCGCGCGAATCTGTCGCTACCGACCCCCGTATCAACTTGTCCGAAGACTGCCGCCACCTGGTGCAAGAAGGTGAAACAACATGGGGGCTGGAACGTAATGCCGCCGCCGCAGGTTTCTGTCGTGTTGAAGAATATCTGAAATGGCGGGCAGCAGAGCAAGCATAACACGTCATCAATCCAAAAATATCCAGCGCTCTGGGCTGGATAGTTTAATCTCTTTTTAAGCCGTACATGATTCCTCACATTCCTGATCAGCGCAAATTCGTATCCAAGACCGGAAAACCGTTCAAAGACATCGTGAAGTACATCACGCAGGATGGCCAGGTCGTCTACATTGAAACGGGAAAATTTGCAAAGGAACAAGCCACCAGCCAGCAACCAATGCAAACTGAATTTCTTGATTTTAACGACATCATTAACTACGCAACAGCCGTCGAAGATAAAAGCTCGGAAGAGGAAAAATGTATTGCGGTACGCACGCACCGCGTCAATGATATTTCAACGGCCGTTGCCGAAATGAATGCTGTATCCAAGAAAAATACTCGCTGTAAAGATCCTGCATATCACCTCATTTTGAGCTGGCCGGAGCACGAGAACCCTGCACCTGACAAAATTTTCGACGCCGCCGAACATGCCCTTAAAGCGCTCGGCCTGGCCGAACACCAATACGTACTGGCTGTCCACGGTAATACCGATAACATGCATTGTCATATCGCCGTCAACCGTATTCACCCTGACACATTTAAATCTCGGCATATCGAGTGGGCAAAAAAAACTTTGCACCTGGCCGCCCGCGAAAGCGAACTCCAGCACGGCTGGACGCATGACAACGGCATCTACCTTGTTAAAGTAGACGGCCATGGAAAAAAAAGCATCGTTCTCAATGTTGAGCACGCCGATGCCATTGCAAAAGTGACGCCATACGCCCATAAGGATTTTGGCGACGATGACATTTTGCCCACTTGGCATGACCCCGACAGTCTCGAATCGTGGCTCAAAAATAAGGTATCCAAATCCCTCAAATACGATTTGCCCTACCTCGAAAACTGGCATGGTCTTCACACCTGGCTCGATAAGCAAGGTATCACGCTGACTAACACCGGGGGCGGCGGTATGCGACTACATGCAACCTCCCCTGATACCGGCGAAATCATTAATCTGCCGGCCAGTAAAGGTCTGCGCATTCTCAAACGCGCCGAACTCGAAAAACGCTGGGGAAAGTACACCGAAAGCATCGAAGTCCCGTGCGCGACCCCAGATTTATCACACTTAACACCTAACCAAATCAGCAAAGGAATAGATGATGTCCTCAAACCACTCTCCGGACTCCCAGGAATCCCAGGAATCCCCGAAACCGCACCCGGACGACCTCCTGCCCACGTCCTTGCAAGAACCCCAGAACTCGGGCGACTTGCAGAGCATGTCATGGGTGCTGAACAACATCGCGAAGGATATGCGACCGAAGAACACGGTAGCTTGCATGAACTGCCCGGCGGCGAACTGGATGGTCATCGGCAAGGAGCTGAAGAGCTATTGCCGGATGCTCTATATGTTCACTTGGGAGACGAGCAAGCCGGGAAAAATCCTGATGTGCGACGCACCGGAACTAGCACGCTTGGCAGCGGAAGCAAAAGCCAACGCAGCCTAAACCGCGACGACTCCAAGCGGGCTAAGCGCAAAGAAGAACGTGCAGCAGGCCGCGCCGACCTCCGCCAGCGTTTCTCGCAATATAAGCGCTTTGTCCGAGTCGGCGACGTCGAACACTTCAAACGTTTGAACGAAGCCAAGGCCGACCGCGCGCAAGAATTCAAGGATATTCGCGAAGAAGTTAAAGCCGCCAAAGCCGCAATTCCAAAACACACCGACCCGACCGTTCGTTTGCTCACAAACGTGGAAATCAACGCTGAATCTGCGCGCCGAAAACTGCAAGCTGAATCAGTTTTTCAAACCCGAAGCCAAGCCCTCCGCGCCACTCGCACGCCACCTTTAAGCTGGCGCGTCTGGCTGCATGAGCAAGGCAACCTTGGCGACCAAGCCGCAATTTCGGCTCTGCGCGGGATAGTCTACCAGGCGCAGCGCGACGCCAAGCGCGACAGCGCACCAGAAAACGAAGACGACGACGAACTAGAAAAAAAGGAAGAAAAGGCCGACGCGGCAGCTTATCGCGAAAAGCAATATCGCAAACTTATGGCTCGCCTGCTGAAAGAAGAGCAAGAAGAAGTCGCCATCCGTGCCGCGCAAAGTAGCAAGATGCGCCCGCACGAAATCGACGCGCTGCTGATGCGTTACGCCGGCATACAGTGGCGCGTCACTGGCAACGGTAACATCGAATACAGCGACCAGAGCAGCAGCCACCTTTTTACCGATCGCGGCAACCGCGTAACGTTCGATCGCGTGCTTGTGACAGATGAGGAAATCCGCCTCGCGCTGGTTCACGCGCAAAATAAATTTGGAAGTAAGCTTACGCTATCGGGAGACGATCCAATATTTACAGCGCGGATGGCTAGGCTCGCAGACGACATGAATATCACAATCTTGAATCCAGACATGCAACCAGTCATCGAGCAGCACCGTGTTGATCGCTTGCAAGAAGTCAAGGCCGCAGTAGCCGCAAGTATGGCAGAAACCGAAACAGCGAAGCCACAAAGCCAAACCGTCGCCCTATCCGAACTGAGGGGCGTTGATCTTGCCGTTGATGCCGGCGCCGGCACCAAAACAGAATATCAAGAAAAATCCCCAGCTGAACTCGCACAAGACCAATTGCGTGCGATGGTCCTATCCATCGATCCGCAGGCCAAGTTTATCATTCCGGACCCATCGAACAGTGCACAGCTCTACGCCGGCCCCATTGCCGCAACACTGACCAGTGCCCCAGGCTTTGCACAACAGGCCAGCCGCAGCACATATATCCTGCATGCAAGCGAAGCACCAGAGTGCGACACAGAAGCAATTGTCGAAATACAGTACGCGAACGGACAACCCATTGCCGTTGTTGCGCAACCCGTCCACGCTCCCATTCCACGTACAAGCGCCCTACCATCAGCCAGAACCCCTGCCAGCGCAGCCGACGAACACGAAGCCTCACCGACACCAACCGAGCCGCCAGAAGCACGCCGTACAGCCCGAGAAGCCCCGGCTGTGGCCTTGCCATTGGCCGAATCTATGCCCGCTCACGACTGGCTTGCAAAATGGGCCACAGACGAGCGCAAAACGATCGCCCCCACGATCGCCGAAAGCGGCCAGGTCGAATACCGTGTCATTCACATCGCATCCGATGGCATCGTGGTCAACAAAGGTCGATCCGGCGCAGTCTACCCGGTTCCGGCCAATATCTCCCTGCAGGTCGGTGACGCGGTTGTTATCGACCAAAATGCAGAACTCCGTTTGCCGCATATTCCCGAACAAGAGCAAGATGGTGGCAAGGGGCAAGGACGATAAGAAGAATTCGAGGACATTAAATAAAAAGCCGACTTACGCCGGCTTTTTTTTTCACTTAGTACTTTTGCTCCACGATCCGCTTCGCTTTCGATAAGTATTGCGTGTCTGTGACTTTTTGAAATAGTTGCGACGGTTTATAAAATAGATGCGACGCCAATGTAGTGTGCTTAATAGAAGGCCCGCTGTGTGCGGGCCGCCTGTGCTGGTGAGCGTTTTCCGAGGTCGATTAGGTGCGGCTGACGACAACGCTCTTGTCACCGAGTACGAGGATTGCGCGGTCCAGCACGCGCTGCACAACGAAACGGAAATTCTTCTGGTCCCACTGGAAGTTCACCAGGGAGCGGCTACCATCGTCCGCAAGAGCGAACACCACTGGCAAATCTCCGTGGTAATCTCGGGTCAGGGCGATGAAGGTGAATTTACCGTCATTCCAAGCATTTACTGGCGTGAAAGCCGATGCCGAGGGAGTCGATATTTTATAGGCGGCATCTCCGACCGGCGCAGCGCTCGACGCGGTAGGCAACGATGCAACTACACGCTGGGCGCCAGCCGCCGCCAGCGGATAGAATACTGCCCCTTGCGATGCGTTCGCGCAAACCAGCACGGTATTAGCTCCTTCAATGATGATGGTATCGCCAACAGCAACCGACTTATCGGCGTACACGCACGACGCGCCGGCCGGATGCGCTACCGACAGCTTAGGCGCATCGCTCGCCGTGTCGCTCTCGGAAGAGACAACATAGGTGTTTGCTGTTGCGGTGGACGCGGCAGCAATCAGTACGAGAGCAGCAATCAGTTTCTGTTTCATTTCGTATTCCGCTCAAGGCGGCCTTTCAAATACCCCAGCTGCCGGCTGGTACGGTGCGCAAGGTGGCGCGGGATTTTCCGAGGCGATCAGCGTGTGTTGCGGGCCTTGCGTTCGGCCACGTTTCGATCCATTTCAGCGAGCATCTCGTCCGACTGCTTTTTGATACTGGACTCGGAAGGCTCGCCCGAACGACGGAAGAATTCGGCAACCTGGTT
>Ga0163161_10002533_pt1 | contig 13033 bp, 6 predicted proteins | sample S45metaG_FD_129847 | JGI IMG/M metagenome (GOLD analysis project Ga0163161, IMG submission 129847) | Switchgrass rhizosphere microbial communities from Kellogg Biological Station, Michigan, USA - S4-5 metaG | ecosystem: Host-associated > Plants > Roots > Rhizosphere > Soil | place: USA: Michigan... | reverse complement strand
ATCTTCAGGGTATCCGCGTTGTAGCGTGTTCCCATGCAGACAGGGCAGGGGGTGTACACGCTGGGCAGGAACAGGAGCTCTACCATTACCTGTCCTTCGCCCTGGCAGTTGGCGCACCTTCCCTTGGCCACGTTAAAAGAGAACCGCCCTGCATCATAGCGCTTTTTCCTGGCCCCAGGCATGCTGGCGAACAGCTTCCTTACCGGATCGAAAAGACCTGTATAAGTGGCCAGATTGCTCCTCGGCGTTCGGCCGATGGGTTTCTGGTCTACCACCACCAGACGGCGGATCCCCTTGAGCCCTCCGGCAATCGCGCCCTTTACCATGTCCTCAGTCTGCTGCTCCAAAAGGTCCGTTCCGCTTTCCGCTTCAGCAGCTTCTGGCTTTTGCCCCAGCGCAGCCCCCACCAGTTCAACCAAAACCTGGGAGATCAGACTACTCTTACCCGATCCCGAAATGCCCGTTACGCTGGTCATTATCCCAATCGGGATGGCAACATCTAAATCCTTTAGGTTATTCTTGTGTACCCCTTCTAGTTCCAGCCACTGTTCCGGTTTCCTTTCCGCCTGTGCATTGGCTTTAGCAGATGGTGTTTTAGGATAGAGATAACCCGCTGTGATGGACGCTTTGCAGTCCTTGATCTTTGCCGCCGGGCCGTTATAGATCACCCTGCCACCATTTTCGCCCGCACCGGGACCAATGTCCACGATCCAGTCGGCATAGCGGATGACCTCAATCTCATGCTCGACAACAAAGATCGAGTTGCCATCCTGTTTTAGCCGGTCAAGGATATTGAGGAGCGCCCGAGTATCCGCAGGATGCAGTCCTGCCGATGGTTCGTCCAATACGTAAACAACCCCGAAAAGATTAGAGTGTACCTGGGTAGCAAGCCTAAGCCGCTGCAGCTCTCCCGGAGACAGCGTCGGCGTGCTCCGTTCCAGACTGAGATAACCCAGCCCTAGTTCCAGCATCACCGCTATGCGTGAATACAGGTCAGCTGCGATCCGCTGGGTAACCAGCTGTTTTTCCAGAGGATGCCTACTTGAATTATCCCCCCTAGTTGATCGCCGTGCATAAGGACCGAAAAGATCTTGCAGCACCTGGAGCGGTTGTCGGCTCATCTGGGCAATATCCAATCCCTCGAATTTTACCGACAGCGCCTGTTTTTTCAGCCTCTTTCCCCCGCAGACCGGGCATTCCCTTCCTATCATAAACGAAAGCGCGCGTTTTTTCATCAACTGGCTCTGACTGGTCGCAAAAGTCTGCAGTACATATCGCCGTGCGCCAATAAAGGTACCCATATAATCGAACTGTTTTTTTGCCCTGATTGCCCTTTGCACCTCTTGCAGGGTATACCCTGGGTAGACAGGAACCGAAGGCGATTCTTCAGTATACAAGATAAAGTCACGGTCCTTTTTAGAAAGCTGTTTCCAGGGAATGTCAACATCAATACCCATAGATGTTAAGATATCCCGCAGGTTCTGGCCCTGCCACGCAGTGGGCCAACTGGCAACCGCGCGCTCGCGGATAGTTTTTGTTTCGTCGGGAACCATGCTCCTTTCGCTCACCTCATATACTTTACCCAGTCCATGGCAGTGCCCACAAGCACCTTCTGGTGTATTGGGCGAAAAGCCTTCTGCATAGATGATACCCTGTCCACCTGGATAATCTCCGGCCCTGGAATAGAGCATTCGCAGCAAGTTGGAAAGGGTAGTCACGCTCCCCACTGTAGAGCGCGTCGAGGCTCCTCCGCGCTGCTGCTGCAGCGCAACCGCCGGTGGAAGTCCGGTGATGCTGTCTACCTCAGGGATCGACATCTGATTAAATAGCCTTCTCGCATAAGGAGATACGGATTCCAGGTATCTGCGCTGTGCCTCTGCGTAAAGGGTACCAAAGGCTAGCGAAGATTTTCCAGATCCAGAGACCCCGGTGAATACTACCAACTGGTCCCTTGGTATTTCCAAATCGATATTCTTTAGGTTATGTTCCCTGGCACCCCTGATAACGATGCTGGGTAATTTTTTATGTGAAGGCATATCTTGTTAAACAAAGCAAAGGGGATGCTAGTTTTTTTTGATTTCATCTAGGGGCAGAAATGTAAACATAAATTTAACTAAGACAAGATCCCCTGATGTTATCCATAGGGGATCTAGCCTTTTTATTTTTCACTTATTTAACTGCCAGCAAGGCAACCTTTTCGATTACCGGCGGCGTAGCCAGCAGTTCATCCGCATGGGCCATCAAAGCCTTGGCAATTTCTCCACCCAGATGTGCATCCCGCCCAGCTTCATCCGCAAAGGTATCGAATATACCGAAGGTAGACGGCGAGATCTGCAGCGCATACCAACGGATAGTTCCGGGTTCAGCTTCGGCCAAAGGCAGGGCACTTTTGATAAAATCTGCAACTTGTTGCTCTTTACCAGCTTTGGCCTCCAGGCGGGCCAGTAATGCTAATTTTTCCATTTTGTTTGTAATTTAAGGATTATCGGCGGCAAAAATTCCACCACTAAGAAAGCCTCACGAATAGTGCCAAGTTATAATATTAACTGTCAAATAATCAGATTATTAAAGGATAATTTAATAAAGTGTCCTATGGAGGCTGAAAGGGTCTAAATCTTTAAAAAAAAATAAACATTTAATTTCACACCAGGTATTCAAGCAGAGATGAGATGCTCCCAAAAACGGCCACATATCCCGCACCAAACCGGACATTCTTGCCCAGAAGCCTACAATCAGCTTAATTACCTCTTTTGAGTTTTTGGGATATATGATCCCAACAATTATTCATTGAAGCCTTAGCCTGGATAAACCGGAATAAATTGACCCCATCTCGCCGGAATTAGATTTGCCGTAATTTTTTGAAAGTCAGCATATTATTGAATTGGCAAGATGGGGTCAAATAGATTGGTTTGTCCAGTAGGAGTCCAATTATTATTTAAGGCTTTCGTGTATTCCTGCTGTAGCTTATGAAGTAGTTTGGCTCTTTCTTTAATCGTTTTGGCATGATTTGGGAATATTGGTAAATTCAATTTGTTGCCATTATAAAATTTATAATGTTTTTTGTTATAGTAGAAATACACGTATGAACGTGAAGCTAAGTTGTCATTAGCAGAAATTTGTGGGGTTGTATACACGATGTTGTCGATTGTGCATATAAAACATTTAATCTTTCTTTCTAAAAATCCCACGAGAGAATGAAATAAAATTTCTCATTTGCAGAGCAGGGATGATTTTCAAAGTAAAGAAAAGATGTTAGGGGGGAGGATGAAATGCTGTAAAAGTGCCTTTAAATAGTAAAAGCCCATCTTTCGATGAGCTTTTAATTAGTAGCGGGGAGCAGGATCGAACTGCCGACCTCAGGGTTATGAATCCTGCGCTCTAACCATCTGAGCTACCCCGCCGGGTCAAAATATTTGTGATATAGTACAAATATTTACATGGTTATTTTTTGGAGCTGCAAATATAAGACTTAATTTCTTTTCAATGAAATTAAAAGTAAAATATTCATTAAGGGCTTTGATATCAGTAAATTATTTGTTTGGGCTATAACCAAAAATCCTTTATCTCCTATATTTTCTTAAGCAATGCGCGCTACGGTAAAGCCGGCATTTAATAGTCCCTGATTTAGAAATGTTATTTCTTTTTAACGAATATGTATTTGATATTATACCAGGCAACCTCGTCATTCTTGCTTTTCATCTCCTCAGGGCCTTTAAAGAGATATGGATTGTTGTTAAAATAGCGGGTGTATTTTACTTCGCCAGAGTTGTGCCCGTTTTCTCCTGCCAGAGATGGCGGAGTATGCTTTTGGAAACTGTAGAAGCATACATAGTGTTCCAACGTATCGTTTCTTTTTATTCCATAAAATTCCCAGAAGTCGGCATAGCGGTTCCATCGGTAAACGCTATCTTTCCTTAACTCATATCTGAAATCATTAATTTCATATTCAAAAGGCCTTTCCAAAATACTGTCTTTCGACACCGTTAATGTATGATAAAAGTAGTCGGATAATTTTGTAGGATTCCAGAAGGATTCGGGTTTCTCCGTAATTGAAATTTCAATACCTCCATGCTCTGAGCCTCTGTAGGCCTTGAATGCTATAATTTCTTTTCGTAAGAAAGTGTAGGTATCTACTTCTTTTTTGGTTCCGCCATCAGTCTTTTCAGGTAAATTGGGTGCATCGCTATCCTTGCTACATGATTGTGCTAAAAACAGGCAGGTAAAGAATAGAAAAACAATGGTGCTGTTTTTAAAAAGAACTGGTTTGATCATCATTCGATAGATGGTTTAAATGTTATAATTATACTTTCTCCGGAATAATGATTAAATGACGAAGGTAACCCAATCCATTAATAAAACCAAATATAATTAGATAGCGGTGTATGATTAATGCGTTGAATTGCCTGAAGGATGATGAGCTATTCTGGTTACCAGCTTGTCTCCAGGCTTACTTCTGCTGTACCGAATATTCACCTGTTCTTTACCCTTTAGGTAAGCAATAGGTAAAGGATTGGTAAGCAATAGGTAGAGAATAGGTAAAGAAAAGGTAGAGAATAGGTAAGCAAAGGGTTAACCAGGGGTTAACTTGGTATAGGGAATTTCGGAGTTAGATTAATAAGTTTGGAATTTAGAGCCTGGAGTTTGGAGTGGATTACTGGATTTGCGTTTGGCGTCAACTCATCAGTCCCGAACCCGCAGTTGATTAACCACTTTAGCTATTGGCTATAACTATTGACCAATGAACGACTGACAAGTGAACCAATGAACCAATGCCGGGCGAACCAATGAGCTATAGATCAATGAACTAACGAAGCAATTGTATTAGCGATGATACAAAAAAAGCGGGTGTTAATGATTAGTGTTGCAGATATAGAATAAATTACCTTTCTTTAGAAAAATAATAATAATAATAGTCCGGAAATTATCCTGGTAGTGTACTAACATGGCAGAAAAGAAAAAATTTACACTCGAGTACGAAGTTAGATCGTCACCAAGAATATTGTATAGTTTTATAAGTGAACCTAACGGTTTATCACAATGGTTTGCCGATGATGTAAATTTCCGCGATCAGGTATATACTTTTACCTGGGATGATGAGCAATTAAAGGCAAAACTGGTTTCTATTAAAGAAAATAAACTGGTCAAGTTTAAATGGCTGGATGATGAGCCTCAATGTTATTTTGAGATGGAAATCGTGCAGGACGAACTGACCAATGATGTAGCCCTCTCGATCACCGATTTTACTACTGATGAGCTTCTTGCAGAGAAAAAATTAATATGGGATAACCAGATCGATTATCTGATTAGTGTTTTGGGTGCATAAAATTATCCACGCATTGTTTACCTTTGTCAGGTGAAAAAAATACATCTTCTGTTAATAAAGGCATTTGTGAGGCCATTCATTGCAACTTTTTTTGTAATGATGTTTATCCTATTGATGTTCTTTCTGTTTAAATGGATTGATGATTTAATAGGGAAAGGTTTCGAATGGTACACCATTCTGGAACTGATGTATTATGCTTCGGCTGCCAATGTATCTATGGCGCTGCCACTCTCAGTGTTGCTTTCTTCCATCATGACTTTTGGCTCGCTCGGCGAAAACTATGAGCTTGTGGCCATTAAATCGGCAGGGATTTCTTTACAAAGGGCCATGCGGCCGCTGTTTGTGGTGATCCTGATCCTCACCATCGGTTCCTTCTTTTTTTCCAATTACATGCTGCCCAAAGCCAATTTAAAATTTGGCTCCCTTTTATACGATATCAGGAACAAAAAACTGTCTTTTTTGATTAAACCGGGCGTTTTTAATAATGCCATACCGGGTTATGCCATCCGTGTCGATTCTAAGGAAGAAGATGGTACCCTGCACAATATTATGATTTACGACCATCGGGAGAATAACGGGATCCCGAAAATCATCCTGGCCAAGGAAGGCAAGATGGGTAAAACTACCGATGGTAAATTTTTGGTTCTTAACCTCAAAAATGGGGTACAGTACGAGGAACAGGCTTCAAAAAATGGCATGTATAACCCGCGTCAGGTGTTTACGCGCAACCGCTTTAGGGCAACAGAACCGCGTTTTGATCTTTCTTCTTTTAACCAGAGCAGCACCGACCCCAATGCTTTTGGCAACAGTACACCGATGTTAAACCTCAAAGGCATCACCAAAAAGCATGATTCGCTCAGCAAGCAGTTAGATACCCTAAAAATGAGGACGATTGCCAACCTCACCAGTAATTTTAAACAGTTTAATACCACTAAGGGTTATACCAAGATAAAAGCCGTACCGAAAACGATCGATGATGTGATGTTGAAGAGCATACCGAACGGATCGCGGAAACTTGCTTTGGATAATGCAACCAATGTGGTGGCCAATATTATGCAGCATGTACCCAACTGGGGGCCACGCCAAACCGATTTAACCGGTGAAATTATTTTTACCAGAGTAGAATACCAGCGTAAGTTTACCCTGGCGGCTTCTTGTATCCTCCTGTTTTTTATCGGCGCACCTTTGGGTGCCATCATCAGAAAAGGGGGAATGGGTTTACCAGTTGTAGTGGCCATCTGTTTCTTCCTGGTCTACCACATTATTACTACCGTAGCCGAAAAATCTGCCCGCGAAGGAAACCTGAACCCCATATTCGGGATGTGGATTGCCGTAATTGTACTGTCGCCACTGGCTGCCTTTTTAACCTATAAAGCTACGGTTGATTCGGCCCTTTTTGACGTCAACTATTACAAACAGCTTATCCTTAAAGTGTTTAAAAAGAAGGAGAAATAGCCCTCGTTTCCTTTACTTACAAATGATATTTTAATCCAAATAATGCTTAATAAGGTTGTACATTTGTACAGGTTTATCGTTGCTGAATAAATTGATTTTAATGCGCCTTGAGCACGAACAGCCCCATAATGCTAAATAAAATGCAAACAAAATTAAACACAATAGAAGAGGCCATCGCAGATATAAAAGCTGGTAAAGTGATTATTGTTGTAGATGACGAGAATAGAGAGAACGAAGGTGATTTTTTAACGGCTGCCGAAAATGCCACGCCCGAGATCATCAATTTTATGGCTACTTACGGCCGTGGTTTAATCTGTGCTCCCTTAACAGAAGAACGTTGTAAGGAGCTTAACCTAAACCTAATGGTGGGTAAGAATACCGCTGCTTATGAAACCAATTTTACCGTTTCAGTAGATCTTGTTGGTCATGGTTGTACCACGGGGATATCGGCAAGCGACCGTTCTAAAACGATGCTGGCTTTAGTCGATCCTAAAACCAACCCTGAAGAGCTGGGCCGGCCGGGACATATTTTTCCATTAATTGCCAAGGATGGTGGGGTAATCCGCCGTGCAGGTCACACCGAAGCTGCGGTAGATTTAGCGCGTTTGGCCGGAATGAAACCTGCTGGTTTACTGGTGGAGATTTTAAAGGAAGACGGCGAAATGGCCCGACTTCCGGATTTATTCAAAATTGCCGAACAGCACCAGTTAAAAATTATCTCTATAGAAGATCTGATCGCTTACCGTTTAACCATGGATAGCCTGATTAAACAAGAGGTGACCATCGATTTACCTACAGCCTGGGGCGATTTTAAAATGACCGCTTATACCCAGCTGGATAACAATGCCACACACCTGGCCATTTCTAAAGGCACCTGGACAGCAGATGAACCTATTTTGGCACGTGTACACAGTTCTTGTGTAACCGGAGATATTTTTGGCTCATGCCGCTGCGATTGCGGACCTCAACTGCACAAGGCTTTGGAGATGATCGAGAAGGAGGGTAAAGGCATTGTGGTATACATGAACCAGGAGGGCAGGGGTATCGGACTGATTAACAAATTACGTTCGTACAACTTGCAGGATGCAGGTTTTGATACCGTAGAAGCCAATATTAAATTAGGCTTTAAAGGCGATGAGCGCGATTATGGCGTAGGGGCACAGATCCTGAGATCAGAAGGTGTGACCAAAATGCGCCTGATGAGCAACAACCCAACCAAAAGAGCCGGTTTGATCGGCTATGGTTTAGAAGTAGTAGAAAACATTCCGATCGAAATTGCCAGTAACGTACATAACGAACGTTATTTAACCACCAAAAGGGATAAAATGGGCCATTCCATTATGAAAGGATAGTTTGGAGCCGGGCGTTTGGAGCTCCTGGCATTGAGCCTAAATACATAAAATGATTAAAGACCAACAATTGAACATGTGTTTGATTGTTGGTTTTTTTTATGTTTTCTATTTGCCGGTGTCTCACCGATCAAAAAAATAACTGTTTTATTTCATCTTACTCACGCTGATTAAGTTTCGGCCGGGGAGACACATGGAGATATGGTTTTATCTTCTAACCACCTCTGCTCCTCCAAGAGTAAAGGAAGTTCTCCCAATAGGAGGTCAGACGTAAGAAAGGATTATGCAGTCCTCAGTCTGAAGTCAGTTGATCTAAATAGTTGGGAGTCAGGTATATCTTAATTAAACTAATCCTTAAGCAACAGCTGTTGACCAATGACCAATGAACCCAGATCTATCTCTTCTGGTTCCCCTTCGTCTGGTTTATAATCGCATCCCTGTTAATCGATTTGTTGGTTTTAACGGGGGCTTCGCTTTGTTTGCGTTTCAGGTTGCGGCGGTATGCGCCAGAAATTTTCTGAATGAATTCTTTAAACGTATCAAATTGCTGCGTGTACACCAAACCGAACGAAGTTACATTCGCTGTTGGGCTAATCCCGCTGTTTAAGAAAATACTTTGTTGTGTAGGTGGTTTATTGGCTGCTTTAACTGTTAAGCTACCATCTTTTTTAATCAGATAAAGTGCTTCTACCTCACTACCCACATTATTGTTGTTGAAACTGATAATGGTAAAATCATTTATACTATTACGGTCTACAATACCCGCATTCACAATTAAACGGTCGTTAAAGAATTTGAAAGAGGCATTGGCTTCGCTTAACGAGCGAACATTCAGATCGACAAAGTTTAAGTTTAACGAAGAAAGTACATTGTTAAACTGGTTAAATACCAGCTCGGTAGCCGTACTCGTTGCGGTAGAACTCAATTGGTTTCCGATCGATTGACCACCGTTACCCGGCGCAAAACTTCTTCTGATAATTAAACTGAAGGCCTGTAAGTTCAGGTTGTTCTGATCGCTGAAATAAGTCTGCAGCTCTTCCTTGATCGAGGGTTGCGCAGGGAAATTGATATCCAGTTTAATGTCCGGTTTTAACAGCAATCCTGTTAATCCCATCTCTACCTCGGTATTTACCCTTTGGTTGGCATTGCTGCTCGCATCGCGGTTGGCCGCCTTATACAGGTCGTTTAAACTCGCTCTTAAAGCATATACCGCTTTTAAGTTAATCTGTGCAGCGGTAGGGTTCCCCGTCCAGCGGATGGTTCCTCCTTGCCTGATTTCGAACTTTTTGTTGATCACCTCCTGGGCCGTAAAATCAAAACTTCCCGTTTCGATAATGTAATCTCCCGACATCTCGAAATCGCCAAAACTATTGATGTTCAGGTTCAGATCGGCATTACCCTTGCCACTTAGATTGCCCAGTGTGGTATAAATATTGGCGGTGGTATTTTGATCGATGCTGAGTTTAAACGAAAGGGTTAAACCGTCAAAGTTGGTTTTCTTTTTTACCAGCACCGCCGAATCCCTGGTCACGAAGTTAATGAAATCTTTATCTGAAACGGTTTCCGAGCTGTTTAAAGGAAGATTGAAGACCGTGCCTTTTTCAGTTTTCGCCTTAATATCGATCTTCATTTTGTTGGTAGGCCCGGTAAAGCTAAATACTCCTGTGCCATAAGCCCTGCCATAATACACCGAATTGTCTTTTGCGGTCGTATTCAGGGCCATTAAATTATTGGCTTCCAGTTTCACATTTAAGGTAGGGTAATTGATGTCGTTCAGATCAACGGTACCTTCTTTTACGGTAGCCTCGTGGCCTTCCAGGTCACTTAAGGTGAAGTTATTTAATTTGACTACACTATTGTCTATTTCTACCTTATCGGTAATCACATAGGTGGTTTTAAGGTAATTCACCATCAGCTGGCCTTTATCAAAAGATACGCTTCCGTTGATTTCGGGTTTATCCAGTTTTCCCTTTACGGTTAAATCTGCAGAGATGTTCCCTTTCAGGTTCGATACCAGCTGTTTTACAAATGGTTCTAAAATGGTGAGTTTACTGTCGTCCATTTTTACACCCAGATCGATTTGTTGTTCTTTTAAATCCAGATTTCCTGTCAGTTTAAAGGTTTCCGAACCGTCTGCCACCACCCGGGTAAATATGTTGATTTTTTTGCTTTCGTTATTGTATGATGAAGTATCGGTTAACGTGCCGATGTAGATATCGTTAAAGTTTAACGAATCGATTTTTAAATCGTCAGTCACCCTTGGGGCTTTTAATATGCCATATACGTCGGTTGTGCCATTCAGGTTTCCACCCAACTTCACACCAAAGCCTTTGGTAAACGGGTTAAGCGTTTTTAAACTGAAATCTTTAAAGCCAACGCTGATCAGATCTTTAGGATCTTCCGAAATCAATCCATCGATAATCAATTGCTGTTTTCCGTTGGTGAGGTCGAAGTTGCTGATTTCCGTTTTGCCATTGTTCAGTACAATACGCACTTTTTCCTGTATGCGCCATTCTTCACTGTTGATTTTTAAGATCGAGGGCAATACACTTAATCTTGCGGTGGTATCCTGGTTTTTGGTAAACTCCACCAGACCGTTTAAATCGAGCTGGTTGGCCTCGTCGGAGTTCGACATTTTTACGTTGAAGGCCAAACTGTCATTCCGCAGGATGTTTGAAATGTTCACATCCTTAATAAATAAACTGTCGTTGATCTGTACCCGATCGGAAGTGACAATGAGCTGCAACTGCTGCGTGGTCGTGTTTTCATCGAGGATGATATTGTTCACCACAATGCCATTGTATTTTAGCTTTCGTACAAATCCGTTCAGGGTAGCGGTATTGTTCCGCGAGTCGAAATCGCCGGTAAGGGTAGCCCCTTCTTCCAGCTCTAAGCCCGGTGCAAAAATCTGGGCCAGTGGCTCGAACTTTTTAACCATCAGGTTAAACTGAAAAATCTGGTTTTTATATTTGATAATATCAGCCTTTAGCGAAGGGATATACGTTTTGGCGATGGCTTTGTAATAGGAAACGATAGAGTTTAAATCGTACTCGCCTTTAATGCTGGCATCTAAAATATCGGAGCGGATATCGAGCACGCGGTTGGTACCAGTACCATTGGCCATCAACTGTACCGAATCTACACTGTACACACCTTTGGGATTTTGCAACCTGATTTCTTCTATCAATAATTTACCCGAGATGTTGTTCAGGTTGGTGCCCGAAAAGTTGGTGGTAAATTTCGCATCCACCATTAACGAATCACTTAACAGCTTCAGGGCTTTTAATTTTGCCTTTGAAATGGTGGCGTTAAAGTTAAACACCGGTAGTTTAGGGTTTAAGTTTACACCGCCATCGAACACCAGTTTAACGTTCTTGTCGTTAATGCTCAGTTTGCCGTCGAAATATTTTTTATCAAAAGTTCCGTCAATCTTTACATTATGGTACCTATAGTTGTTAAAGTCGATGTAAGTTACGTCGCCGTTTATTTTTTCGGTTAAATCTTTGAGTTCCGTTCCGCGTCCTTTTACATACAAGGAAGAACTGATGCGGCCAAGGCTTTTTTCGCCGATCAGGTCGCCGATGTTAAAGTCGTAGCTTTTTACGTTCCCGGTGTAAGAAGGGATATCCCTTTTATCGATCTTCATGTTCACATCCGATACGATGCGGCCAAGTTTGGTCTTAAATTCGCCATAGGCGATAAAATCGTTCTGGAAACCCGTAAAACTTCCGTTAAAGTTAATGTTGCCGAATTTATTCACGATTGAGGGAACAATTTTCTTTTTGCTGTTGGTAATGCCGCCAAGCACTTCATCCAGATCGGTCTTGTTTGTTCCTGCCATCTCGATGTTCAGGTCCATAAAGGTTTCCTTCCATTTCGGCAGCCCTTTTATGATAAAATCGCCTTTAATGTGTGTGGCTTTTCCTGTTCTGATTGAAAGTTTTTTGGCTTTAAGGTTGTTCACTAAACCGGTTATCTGTCCGTCTACATCCAGATCGAGTTTCATGGTTTCCAGTTCGGGCGCAAAGAAGGCGACATCTCTGGAGGTGATGTGGCTATCTTTAAAATTGGCTTTCATCCGAACGTTATCTACGTAGTGGTTAAAGTCTCTGTAACTTTTAAACCGCATCTGGTAATAATCGGTTAAACGGCTCTGGTTAGTTTCTAAGAGCAGATTTTGCAACTCTATGGCATTGCTATCGATCGTGGTCAGTGCCGTTAGGTTCTTCAGGTAAAATCCGCTACGCTCTTTAAAAGTCAGGTTTTTGATATTCGTTTTAACCAAATGGTTTTTCATATCCAAGCCTTCAAAAATTCCGCTCAGCTGTTTAACGTCAACATTATCAAAGTTTACACTTTTGCCCTGCGTGGTATCTTTTGCTGCATAATTTTTATACCTGAAGGCAAACTTGTTCAGGATCAGGCGCCCCAAAGTCACATCGAAAGGCTTACTTTTCTTTTTCTTTACCGTAGGTTTACCAGAATCGAAGTAGTTGATGATGAAATCGAGATTAGAAGACTTATCTTTGAAATCCTTTAGGAAAAATTGACCATTGTTAATTTGAACGGTATTAATATTGATGATCTTTTTATCAATAGACAATTGATTGATATCGACCATAAATTGCGGTGTACTCAGTAAAGTGTCTTTTTGCAGGTCCAAAACCAATAAATCTTCGAGAACGATCGATTTAAACGGTTTGATGTATAGACTCTTAATTGATATGGTGGTTTTAAGCTCTTTTGATAAGTATGCAGCAGCTTTCTGAGCAAAATAAGTTTGAACAGGCTTAAATTGCAGAGAAAAAATGACAAGCGCGAGCAGCAAAATTATTGATGCGATTACCCAAAGGAGTATTTTAAATAGTTTTTTAATAATTTTGCAGCTTAAATATTAATAATTTGT